>FSWJ01000789.1_pt1 | contig 20974 bp, 16 predicted proteins | sample 1637851 | NCBI WGS metagenome assembly FSWJ01 (sample SAMEA3914789, study PRJEB12502) | metagenome | biome: forest; material: soil | place: Canada | collected 2011-07-03 | depth 0.3 m | reverse complement strand
CTGCGTGTACGGCGCCATGTGGATCATCTTGGCGCCGGCGTCCTGGTGCTGGCCCGGACCGGCGAAGGCGACGGAGAGGGTCTCGCCCTTGGCGTGCTCCCCCACCAGGTAGATCGACGGGTACTTCATCGTCACCTTGGAGCCGATGTTGCCGTCGATCCACTCCATGGTCGCGCCCTCGTGCGCGATGGCGCGCTTGGTGACCAGGTTGTAGACGTTGTTCGACCAGTTCTGGATGGTCGTGTAGCGCACCCGCGCGTTCTTCTTCACGATGATCTCGACGACGGCCGAGTGCAGCGAATCCGACTTGTAGATCGGGGCGGTGCAGCCCTCGATGTAGTGCACGTACGAACCCTCGTCGGCGATGATCAGCGTGCGCTCGAACTGGCCCATGTTCTCGGTGTTGATGCGGAAATAGGCCTGCAGGGGGATCGAGACGTGCACGCCCTTCGGGACGTAGACGAAGGAACCGCCCGACCATACCGCGCTGTTGAGCGCCGCGAACTTGTTGTCGCCCGAGGGGATGACCGTGCCGAAATACTCCTCGAAGATCTCGGGGTATTCCCTGAGCGCGGTGTCGGTGTCGAGGAACAGCACGCCCTTCTCCTCGAGCTCCTTGTTGATCGTGTGGTAGACGACCTCGGACTCGTACTGGGCCGCGACACCGCCGACGAGGCGCTGGCGTTCGGCCTCGGGGATGCCCAGCTTCTCGTAGGTGTTCTTGATGTCATCGGGAAGGTCTTCCCAGGTCTGGGCCTGCTTCTCCGTGGACCGCACGAAGTATTTGATGTTGTCGAAGTCGATGCCGGAGAGGTCGGCGCCCCAGGACGGCATGGGCTTCTTGTAGAACAGCGCGAGGGCTTTGAGACGTTTCTTCAGCATCCATTCCGGTTCGCTCTTCAGACTGGAGATGTCGGCGACAACTTCGGGCGAGATGCCGCGTTTCGCGGATGCCCCGGCGACGTCGGAGTCCGACCAGCCGAATTCATAGATGCCGAGGCTCTCGAGTTCCGGACGGTCGATCAGGATGTCTGACATGCCAATACCTCTTTTCTGCCTGCGATAACCGGGCCGTCGGCCCCGTCATTCCCTCCTCCATCACCTGTTCAGCAGGCTATGGCGTCGAGTACAGGCACCCGACTGACTTAGTCGGGCCTGGTGCGATGCTCCCCCGGGTGTGTAGAACGCCGTGGAACAGCACAATTCTACAGGAAGCGGCAGCCCTTAGCGGGCTGCGACAGCATTCCCAGCGGACTCCGGCTGCCCCACCGGAGGGCCGCGGAACAGGGCGGGATTCGCGTCGAGGACGACCCGCAGCGCGCCGATCCAGACCAGGGTGGCACCGAGCAGGTGGATGGCGATCAGGGCGGCGGGCAGCGCCGTGAGCGCCTGGATGGTGCCGATGGCGCCCTGCAGGATCACGACGATGATGAAGAAGCCGGTGCGACGGCGGGTGAGACGCCCGTTCGGGTCTCGTGCGGCGACGATCCAGAGCGCGATTGCGAGGAGGAGGGTGATGGTGCCGAGCACGGCATGGACGATGGTGACGTCGGCCCAGACGAAGCCCATCCGCGGCACGTCCGCGGAGTCTCCCGAGTGCGGGCCGGAGCCGGTGACCAGTGTGCCGACCACGATCAGGGCGAGCGCGCATCCGGCGAGCGTCCAGCTGAGCACGACCGACGGTCGCGCCAGCCGTGGCGCGGCCACCACCGGCTGCCGCGCGCGATGCCAGGTGAGGGTCGTGGTGGTGAGCAGGGCGATCGCGAGCATGAAGTGGAACGCGACCACCCACGGGTTCAGCTTCGCCAGCACCGAGACGCCGCCGGCGACCGCGTTCGCCACGACCAGCCAGAACTGGGACCAGGCCAGTCGGGTGAGCCCGCGATTGCGCGGCTTCTGCAGTCGTGCGGCGACGATGGCCCACGCCACCGCGAAGATCAGGACCGTCGTGAACAGGCGGTTGGCGAACTCGATGACCCCGTGGATGCCGAGCTCCGGTGTCGGGGTCAGCGACGTGGCCTCGCAGGCGGGCCAGGTCGGGCAGCCGAGACCGGATGCGGTGACCCGCACCACTCCTCCGCCGAGAACGATGAGCACGCTCATGATGAGTGCCGCGGTGGTGCCCCAGCGGAGTGCGCGGTCGCCGAGGGTGACGCGCTCGGCGAGCCAGGCGAAGGGCGTCTTCACAGCCGCGTCTTCACAGGCGCAGGAACGGAAGGAGCGGGTCGACGCCGATCGCGACGAAGACGACGGTCAGGTAGGTGATGGAACTGTGGAACACCCGCATCGGGTGCACCTCGCCGTGGCGGATCGCCATCGAGTACAGCCGGTGAGACTCGATCACGAACCAGGCGCCCGCCGCCACGGCGACGACCGCGTACAGGATGCCCATGTGCGCGACCGGGATGAGCAGCAGCGAGCAGGCCACGGTCGCCCACGCGTACAGCACGACCTGCAGGCCCACCACGGTGCGTCCGCGCACGACGGCGAGCATCGGCACCTTCACGGAGGCGTAGTCGGCCCGGTAACGCATCGAGAGCGGCCAGTAGTGCGGCGGAGTCCAGAGGAACACGATGCCGAACAGGATGACCGGCACCCAGTTGAGCGAGTCCTGCACGGCCGCCCAGCCGATCAGCACCGGCATGCAGCCGGCCGCGCCGCCCCAGACGATGTTCTGCGGCGTGCGGCGCTTGAGCACGAGCGTGTAGACGAGCACGTAGAACAGCACGGCCGCGACCGAGAGGCCGGCGGACAGCCAATTGACAAGGAGGCCCAGCCACAGCGTCGACACGATGCCGAGCACCCAGGCGAACACGAGAGCCTCGCGGTCGCCCAGCTCGCCGGTGACGAGCGGGCGAGAACTGGTGCGCTTCATCACCCGGTCGATGTCGCGGTCGATGTAGCAGTTGAACGCACCCGCCGAGCCGGCACTCAGCGCGCCGCCGACGAGCGTCGCCAGCACGAGCCACAGGTTCGGGATGCCGCCCTGGGCGAGGATCATCACTGGAGCCGTCGTCACGAGCAGCAGCTCGATGACCCGGGGCTTGGTGAGGGCGACGTACGCGCGGGCCTTACGGGCGAAGCCGGTACGCTGGCGCGGTTCCCGCGTGCCTACAGCTACGTCCATCACTCCTCTTACCGACCGGGTCCCTGCATTCGATTGTACGGTGTACGTTCTGTGCCGGAGACCTTCGGCGGCTTCTCAGGAATGACGCGGCCGCCCCCGGGTTTCTCTATACTTGGAGTGCTTGCCAGCCGCAGGCTCCCCCGCCCAGTCCGATGCCCGAAATCCCGCTAACAGCGCGGATCGGGCCAGTTGGGCCGCCCGCGGTGGTGCCGAGGAAGTCTGGCGAGTGAACCACCAACAACGGCACGATCCTCCGGGTTTTGCCGTGAAATGAGAAGGGTCGACTTTCGTGGCAGCTTTCCAGTGGGATCCGATCGACGAGAAGGCCGTCGACACGGCACGGGTCCTCGCGGCGGATGCCGTCGAGAAGGTCGGTAACGGGCACCCGGGCACGGCGATGAGCCTCGCCCCCGCCGCCTACCTGCTCTTCCAGAAGGTCATGCGCCGGGACCCCAGCGACAACCGGTGGATCGGGCGCGACCGGTTCATCCTGTCGGTCGGCCACTCATCGCTCACCCAGTACATCCAGCTCTACTACGGCGGCTACGGCCTGGAGCTGAAGGACCTCGAGGAGCTCCGCACCTGGGGTTCGAAGACCCCTGGCCATCCCGAGTACGGCCACACGGACGGAATCGAGATCACTACCGGTCCGCTCGGCCAGGGCATCTCCTCCTCCGTCGGGTTCGCGTACGCCTCGCGCTACGAGCGCGGCCTCTTCGATCCTGACGCGGATGCCGGAACCAGCCCCTTCGACCACTTCGTCTACGTGATCGCCGGCGACGGGGACATGGAGGAGGGCGTGACCAGCGAGGCGTCGTCGCTCGCCGGCCACCAGGAGCTCGGCAACCTGGTCGTCATCTACGACAGCAACCAGATCTCCATCGAGGACGACACCAACATCGCCTTCACCGAGGACGTCAAGGCCCGCTACGAGGCCTACCACTGGCACGTGCAGGTGGTGGACTGGAAGAAGACCGGCGAATACGTCGAAGACGTTGCCGCGCTCAATGACGCCATCGCGGCGGCCAAGGCGGTCACCGATAAGCCGTCGCTCATCATCCTGAAGACCATCATCGGCTGGCCGAGCCCGCACAAGCAGAACAGCGGCAAGATCCACGGGTCGGCTCTCGGCACCGACGAACTGAAGGCCGTCAAAGAGGTGCTCGGCTTCGACCCCGAGAAGAACTTCGTGGTCGCGCCGGAGGTGCTCGAGCACACCCGCAAGGCGGTCGAGCGCGGCAAGACGGCCCACGCCGAATGGCAGGTGCAGTTAGACGCGTGGGCGAAGGCCAACCCCGATCGCAAGGAGCTCTTCGACCGGCTTCAGGCCGGCGATGTCCCTGACGGGCTCGAGGCGGCGCTGCCGACCTTCGAACCTGGCAAGGATGTCTCCACCCGCGCAGCGAGTGGCAAGGCGATCAACGCGATCGCGCCGATCATGCCGGAGCTGTGGGGCGGCTCGGCCGACCTCGCTGAGTCGAACCTCACCACGATCGAGGGCGCGGCATCCTTCGTTCCGACGGAGCGGTCGACCCACGAGTGGTCCGGCAACCCCTACGGCCGGGTGCTGCACTTCGGCATCCGCGAGCACGCGATGGGGTCCATCCTCAACGGCATCGTGCTGCACGGCCAGACGCGTCCATTCGGCGGCACGTTCCTCATCTTCAGCGACTACATGAGGCCGGCGGTGCGTCTCGCGGCCCTGATGAAGGTGCCGACGATTTATGTGTGGACCCACGACTCGGTCGCTCTCGGCGAAGACGGCCCCACCCACCAGCCGATCGAGCAGCTCACCGCCCTGCGTGCCATCCCCCACCTGGATGTGGTGCGCCCCGGCGACGCGAACGAGACCGCCTGGGCCTGGAAGACGATCCTCGAACGCCGTGAGGGGCCGGCCGGTCTCGCGCTCACCCGCCAGAACATCCCGGTGTTCGCCCGCGGCGACGGCGAGGCGACCGGCGACACCTTCGCGTCGGCGAAGTTCGTGCCGAAGGGCGCGTACGTGCTCGCGGAGGCCCCCGGCGGAACCCCCGACCTGATCTTCATCGCGACCGGATCCGAGCTGCAGATCGCGGTGGATGCGCGCGAGAAGCTGAAGGCCGAAGGCATCAACGCGCGGGTCGTCTCGGCGCCGTGCCTCGAATGGTTCGAGGAGCAGGACGAGGCGTATCGCGAGTCCGTGCTGCCCTCGTCGGTCAGGGCCCGCGTCTCCATCGAGGCGGGCATCGCCCTCGGCTGGCACAAGTACGTCGGCGATGCCGGCCGCAGCGTGTCGATCGAGCACTACGGGGCGTCCGCCTCGTACCAGGTGCTGTTCGAGAAGTTCGGCATGACCACGGAGCACGCGATCTCCGCGGCCAGGGAATCACTCGCCGCAGTGGCGTCGGTATAGAGAGAGATAAGACAATGACTGGCAACTCCCCCACAGAAGCTCTTTCGGCCCTGGGCGTGAGCATCTGGCTCGACGACCTCTCGCGCGAGCGAATCGTGTCCGGTGGGCTCAAGAAGCTCATCGACGAGCGGAACGTCGTCGGCGTGACGACCAACCCGACGATCTTCGCGGGCGCGCTCGCGAAGGGTGCCGCCTACGACGCCCAGGTGGCCGAGCTGGCCACGTCGGGCAAGACCGTCACGGAGGCGGTCTTCGAGATCACCACGGATGACGTGGCCAACGCGAGCGACATCTTCCGGCCGGTCTACGACTCCTCCCGGGGCAAGGACGGTCGGGTCTCGATCGAGGTGGAGCCGGGACTCGCCCATGACGCCGCGGGCACGATCGCGCAGGCGTCTCAGCTCTGGGACAAGGTCGACCGCCCGAACGCGATGATCAAGATCCCGGCCACCATCGAGGGCCTCGAGGCCATCACCGAGACGATCGCCAAGGGCATCAGCGTCAACGTGACGCTGATCTTCAGCCTGGAGCGCCACCGCGAGGTCATCAACGCCTACCTCACCGGACTCGAGAAGGCGAAGGCGGCCGGCATCGACCTGTCGACCATCCGCTCCGTCGCCTCCTTCTTCGTCTCCCGTGTCGACACGGAGGTGGACAAGCGACTCGACGCCATCGGTACCGATGAGGCGAAGGCGCTCAAGGGCAAGGCCGGCGTGGCGAACGCCCGCCTCGCCTACCAGGTGTTCCAGCAGGCCTTCGACAGCGAGCGGGCCAAGGGGCTCATCGCGGCCGGCGCCCACGCGCAGCGCCCGCTCTGGGCATCCACCGGGGTCAAGGACCCGACGCTGCCCGACACGCTCTACGTGACCCAGCTCGCCGTGCCGGATGTCGTGAACACGATGCCGGAGAAGACGCTCGAGGCGACCTTCGAGCACGGCGTGATCGCGGGCGACGAGGTCACCGGCAACTACGCGGATGCCAACGACGTGCTCGACAAGCTCGACGCGATCGGTATCTCCTACGAGGATGTGACGGCGCTGCTCGAGAAGGAGGGCGTGGAGAAGTTCATCGTCTCCTGGAATGAGCTGCTCGACACGGTCACCGCCGCCCTGGAGTCCGCACAGCGTTCGTCCACCACGTCCGGGGCCTCGAAATGAGCTTCGACATCACGGTCAGCGGCGCGGCCGGCGAGGCCGTCGAGCGGGTCGTCCCGCAGCTGGTCACCGACCTGATCGCGTCCGGCATCATGGGCCAGGACGCGGATCTCTGGGGTCCGGATGCCGCCGAGGAGTCCGCCAAGCGCCTCGGCTGGACCGAGGCGGAGCTCGTCTCCGCGCCCCTCGTGCCGGAGATCCTCGCACTGCGCGACAAACTCCATGCGGCCGGCGTGAACCACATCGTGCTCTGCGGCATGGGCGGTTCGTCGCTCGCCCCCGAGGTCATCACCCGCACGGCCGGCGTCGAGCTCACGGTTCTCGACTCGACCGACCCCGGCCAGGTGCTCGCGGCCCTGAATGACCGGCTCGCGACCACCGCCGTCGTCGTCTCGTCGAAGTCGGGTTCCACGCTGGAGACGGCGAGCCAGCGCAAGTCTTACGAGGAGGCGTTCCACGACGCCGGGATCGATCCGATCGAGCGCATCGTCGTCGTGACCGATCCGGGTTCCCCGCTCGATGTGTCGGCCCGTGCCGACGGCTATCGGGTATTCAACGCCGACCCCGACGTGGGTGGCCGCTACTCCGCCCTCACCGCCTTCGGCCTGGTGCCGTCCGGGCTCGCCGGCGTCGACATCGAGGCGCTTCTGGATGAAGCGTCGTCGATGAGCATCCGGCTCGCCGTCGACAGTCCCGAGAATCCGGGCCTCATCCTGGGCGCCGCGATCGCGGGAACGCGGCCGCTGAGGAACAAGGTGGGCATCGTCGCCGACGGCACCTACATCGTGGGCTTCGGCGACTGGGTCGAGCAGCTGATCGCCGAATCGACCGGCAAGATCGGCACGGGACTCCTGCCCGTCGTGCTCGACATCAACTCCCCCGAGCTCACCGAGAACCTGCCCGACCTGCAGATCGTGCGCCTGGTCGAGAGTGCCCGGGCCACCCAGGAGGTGGAGCCGGGCGAGATCGAGATCAGCGGCACCCTCGGTGCGCAGATGCTCACCTGGGAGTTCGCGGTCGCGGTCGCCGGCCGCCTGCTCGGCATCAACCCCTTCGACCAGCCCGACGTGGAGTCGGCGAAGATCGCCACCCGTGCACTGCTCGACAACCACCCGGAGCCGGCGAAGCCCGCATTCGTGGTAGACGGCATCGAGGTGCGCGGCGCCGCCGGCGTGGTGAACGGCCAGGACAGCGTCTCGGGTGCCATCGACGCGCTGCTCGCGACGCTCCCGGCGGACGGTTACCTCGCCATCCAGGCCTACGTGGACCGACACGCGCTGCGGCAGCTCGCCGAGCTGCGCGACATCCTGGCCGCGAAGTGCGGCCGGCCGGTCACCTTCGGCTGGGGCCCGCGGTTCCTGCACTCGACCGGCCAGTTCCACAAGGGCGGCCCGGCGATCGGTGTGTTCCTGCAGATCACGGCCACACCGGCGAAGGACCTGCAGATCCCGGACAGCCCGTTCAGCTACGGCTACCTGATCCAGGCACAGGCCGCCGGTGATGCGAGCGTGCTCGAGCAGCACGGCCGCCCGGTGCTGACGCTGACCCTCACCGATCCCGCCGCGAACATCCCCACCCTGTTCGACTCGGTCAACTAGTCAGGAATCATCACATGTCACCGGTGGAAATCACGCCGGAGTTCAACCCGCTGCGGCTGCCCTCCGATCGCCGACTGAACCGCATCGCCGGCCCGAGCGCGCTCGTCATCTTCGGGGTGACGGGCGACCTGGCCCGCAAGAAGCTCATGCCCGCCGTCTACGACCTGGCCAACCGCGGGCTGCTGCCGCCGGGGTTCGGCCTGGTCGGATTCGCCCGCCGCGACTGGGAGAACCAGGACTTCGCGCAGGTGGTTCACGACTCCGTCGCGAAATACGCGCGCACGCCCTTCGACGAGGCCGTCTGGAACCAGCTGGCCGAGGGCATCCGCTTCGTCCAGGGCGAGTTCGACGACGACAGGGCATTCGAAGTGCTGAAGAAGACGCTGGCGGAGCTGGATCGGACGCGCGGGACGATGGGCAACCACGCGTTCTACCTGTCGATTCCGCCGAAGTCGTTCCCCCAGGTGACCGAGCAGCTGCGGCACTCGGGTCTCGCCGCTCACGTCGACGGCCAGTGGCGGCGCGTGGTGATCGAGAAACCCTTCGGCAGCGACCTGACGACAGCGCGCGAGCTCAACGCGGTCGTGGAGTCGGTGTTCCCGCCGGACAGCGTGTTCAGGATCGACCACTACCTGGGCAAGGAGACGGTGCAGAACATCCTGGCGCTGCGCTTCGCCAACGAGATGTATGAGCCGATCTGGAACGCCAACTACGTGGATCACGTGCAGATCACCATGGCCGAGGACATCGGGGTGGGCGGCCGGGCCGGCTACTACGACGGCATCGGCGCGGCCCGCGACGTCATCCAGAACCACCTGCTGCAGTTGCTCGCACTCACCGCGATGGAGGAGCCGGTCTCGTTCAACGCCTCCGACCTGCGGGCGGAGAAGGAGAAGGTGCTGTCCGCGGTTCGCCTGCCGGAAGATCTCGCAACCGCGACCGCGCGCGGCCAGTACTCGAGCGGCTGGCAGGGCGGCGAGAAGGTGATCGGCTTCCTCGACGAGGACGGCATGAACCCCACGTCGCTCACCGAGACCTACGCGGCCATCCGGCTCGATATCGGCACCCGGCGGTGGGCCGGAGTGCCCTTCTACCTGCGCGCGGGCAAGCGCCTCGGACGCCGGGTGACGGAGATCGCGGTCGTCTTCAAGCGGGCGCCGCAGAACCTGTTCTCGAAGAGCCAGACCGGCACGCTGGGCCAGAACGCGCTCGTCATCCGGGTGCAGCCCGACGAGGGTGTCACCATCCGGTTCGGCTCGAAGGTGCCCGGCGCCGGCATGCAGGTGCGCGACGTGACGATGGACTTCGGCTATGGCCATGCGTTCACCGAGGCCAGCCCCGAGGCCTACGAGCGACTGATCCTCGACGTGCTGCTCGGCGACCCGCCTCTGTTCCCCCGCCACCAGGAGGTGGAGCTGAGCTGGAAGATCCTCGACCCGATCGAGGAGTTCTGGACCACGCAGGGCCAGCCCGACCAGTACAAACCGGGCACCTGGGGTCCGGCCTCCGCCGACGAGCTGCTCGCTCGCGATGGCCGCGTTTGGAGACGCCCATGATCGTCGACCTGCCGAACACCACCACGAGCGACATCTCGAAGACGCTCGTCAAGATCCGTGAGGAGGGCGGCGCGGTCGCCCTCGGACGCGTGCTCACCCTGGTGATAGCCACCGAGCTCGGGCACGAGGAGGAGGCCATCGAGGCCGCCAATGACGCCTCGCGTGAGCACCCGATGCGCGTCATCGTCGTATCGACCGCCGTGGACGGACCTGCGAAGAAAGACGACGCCCGACTCGACGCCCAGATCCGGGTCGGCGGGGATGCCGGCGCGAGCGAGGTCATCGTGCTGCGGGCCTACGGCGACACGGCCAGCGACGAGGAGGGACTCGTCACCGGACTCCTGCTCCCCGACGCCCCGGTGGTGGCCTGGTGGCCCGGCGAAGCACCCGACGTCGTGTCCCAGTCCCCGATCGGCCGGATGGCCCAGCGCAGGATCACGGATGCCGCGGCCCAGCGCGACCCGCAGGGCTTCCTCGCCAACCTGTCGACCAGCTACGCGCCCGGGGACACGGACTTCTCCTGGACCCGGCTGACCCTGTGGCGCGCGCAGCTCGCCGCGGTGCTCGACCAGCCCCCGTACCAGCCGATCACCGCCATCGAGGTGCACGGTTCCGCCGACTCGCCGTCGACATCCCTGCTCGCGGCCTGGCTGCAGGAGGCGCTCGGGACCCCGGCCAGCCACGAACTGGTGACCCCGGCGCACGGCTCGAGCGGCATCCAGGGTGTACGCCTGCATCGCAAGTCGGGCACGGTCGAGTTGGAGCGGGTGAGTGCGAGCGTCGCGATCCTCATCCAGCCCGACCAGCCGACCCACGACATCTCGCTCCCCCGTCGCAGCCTTCGCGACTGCCTTGCGGAGGAGCTGCGCCGGCTCGACCCCGACGAGCTGTTCGGCGAGGTGATCCAGCACGGCCTTCTCAAGCTGTCGGAGCCGACCCACACCGCGCCCATCACGATCAGGTCGACGGCGAAGTGACCGGCGACCGGCGTGTTCTCGTCCACGCGGACAAGCAGGCGCTGGCCGATGCCGTCGCGTCACGGTTCATCGGCAAGGTGGTTCAGCTGCTCGGAGCCCAGCCTGAGGTGAACGTGGTGCTCACCGGCGGCTCGGTGGGCATCGCCGTGCTCGCATCGATCAACGCCTCGCCGGAGCGCGACAGCATCGACTGGTCGCGCGTGGTGTTGTGGTGGGGCGACGAGCGCTGGGTGGCGGATGGCGACGCCGACCGCAACGACCAGCAGGCCCGGGATGCCCTGCTCGACAGTGTGGGACTGCTGGAGGAGAACCTGCACCCGTTCCCGAGTTCCGACGACCTGGATTCGCTGGATGACGCCGCCACGCTCTACTCGGACGAGCTGGCGGCGGCGGCGACGGACGCGGCATACCCGCGGTTCGACATCACCTTCCTCGGGGTCGGGGCCGACGGGCACATCGCCTCCCTGTTCCCCGACTACCCGGGCATCCAGGTCACGGACGCCACCGTCATCGCGGTGCGCAACTCCCCCAAGCCCCCGCCGGAGCGGCTCAGCCTCACGCTGCCGGTGATCAACAGTTCTGACCGGGTCTGGCTGGTGCTCGCGGGTGCCGACAAGGCGTCGGCGCTCGGACTTGCGCTGGCCGGCGCGAGCTATCGCGAGGTGCCGGTGGCGGGCGTCGACGGCCGCAGACGCACGGTCTTCTTCGTCGACCAGGACGCAGCGGCCGAGGTTCCGGCCGACCTCATCGCCGACGAGTACTAGACCAAAGAGCGGGTCGAGCCTGTCGAGCGGGTCGAGCTTGTCGAGACCTCACCGACGAATATCGCGGGTGAGGTCTCGACAGGCTCGACCCGCCTAAACCCGCTACTGGGCGGTGAGCCGCGAACGACGGGCGCGCAGCTGCTCGAGGGCCTCGTCGAGAAGCGTCGCCGCCTCCTCCTCAGTGCGGCGTTCCTTCACGTAGGCGAGGTGGGTCTTGTACGGCTCAAGCTTCGCGACCGACGGGGGATTCGCCTTGTCGCGGCCGGCCGGCATGCCGCAGTTCGGGCAGTCGAGGATCTCGGGAACCTCCTCCGGCTCGATCGTCGCGAGGAAGTACGGGCTCAGCTCGTGGCCGTTGGCGCACCAGTAGAACACCTGGGTGCGTTCCGCGTGGAAGCCGCGGTCCTGTTCGCCCATCGGTCCTGCGCCGACGCGCGAGCCGCGGATTGCACTGCCACCTGAAGCCATGTTCCGTCCTTAGCTTGACGCGTCGAATTTGGTGATGAGACCGAGAACGACGATCGACGCGACCCAGATCAGGCCGAGGATGACGGTGATCCGGTTGAGGTTGCGCTCGGCCACCCCTGACGCCCCCAGGTTGGACGTGACGCCGCCGCCGAACATGTCGGACAGACCGCCGCCGCGACCGCGGTGCAGGAGGATGAGCAGGGTCAGCAGGAGGCTCGTGATGCCGAGCACCACCTGCAGGATGACCTGGAGAATTTGCACAGAAGACCTTTCGGGGTCGTGGCACCGCTGGGGCACGCACAATCGCTGTCAAGTATAGCGGTCAGGTGCCCACGTGCTTCTGGAACTGTGCAATGCTCGAGAATTCGGCGAGGTCGAGGCTGGCGCCACCGACCAGTGCACCGTCGACGTTCGGCTGGCGCATGAAGCCCGCGATGTTGGCCGCCTTCACTGATCCGCCATAGAGGATGCGCGTGGCCCCGGCGGCCTCCTGGCCGATGAGCCCGACGAGCGCGGCGCGAAGGGCTGCCGCCACCTGCTCGGCCTGCTCCGGTGTCGCGGCCGTGCCCGAACCGATCGCCCAGACCGGTTCGTAGGCGACGACGACGACCGCGCCCTGCTCGATGCCGGCCAGCGCCGCCGTCAGCTGGGCCACCGGGACCGCGCTCGGGCCGTGCTGCTCGAGATCCTCCGCCGTCTCGCCCACGCAGAGCACGGGGACGAGGCCGTGCCGGATCGCGGCCGCGACCTTGGCCGCGATCTCCTCGTCCGTCTCGTGATGGTACTGGCGGCGCTCCGAGTGCCCGATGATCACGTACTCGCAGTCCAGGGCCTTGAGGAACGCGCCCGAGACCTCCCCGGTATATGCGCCGGAATCGAAGGCCGAGACATCCTGGCCACCGAACTTCAGGGGCAGCTTGTCGGCCGAGATAAGGGTCTGTACGGACCGCAGGTCGGTGAATGGCGGGAAGATCGCCACCTCCGCCCCGCGATAGTCGTGCTTCGCGTCTTTGAGGCTCCAGGCGAGCTTCTGCACGAAGGCGATCGACTGCAGGTGATCGAGGTTCATCTTCCAGTTGCCCGCGATGAACGGGACTCGTGTTTCTGTCATCGGTGCCATCCCAACACTTCGAGTCCCGGAAGCTTCTTTCCCTCGAGGAATTCGAGGCTGGCCCCGCCGCCGGTGGAGATGTGACCGAACTGGTCGTCCGTGAATCCGAGCTCACGGACCGCGGCGGCCGAGTCGCCTCCGCCGACCACCGAGAGACCCTTCACCTCGGTGAGCGCCTGGGCGATGGTCTTGGTACCGGCCGCGAATGGCGCAAGCTCGAACACTCCCATCGGACCGTTCCAGAAGACGGTGCTCGCCGAACGGATGACGTCGGCGAAGCGGGCCGCGGTGTCCGGGCCGATATCCAGGCCGAGACCGCCCGCTCCCCACGGCGAGTCTTCGATCGAGTCGGCGGAGCGCACCTCGTGCTCCGCGTCCGCACCGAACTTCGATGCAACCACGACGTCGGTCGGGACCACGATCTCCACGCCGAGTTTTTTGGCCTTCGCCAGGTAGCCCTTCACGTTGTCGATCTGGTCCTTCTCCAACAGGCTCGCCCCCACTCGATGGCCGAGGGCCGCGAGGAAGGTGAAGAGCATGCCACCACCGATCAACAGGATGTCGACCTTGGGGAGCAGCGCGCCGATCACGTCCAGCTTGTCCGAGACCTTCGAGCCGCCGAGCACCACCACATAGGGCTTCCGCGGCGTCACGGTGAGCCGCTCGAGGACCCCGAGCTCCTCCTGGATGAGAAGGCCCGCCGCGCTCGGCAACTGCTGGGCCAGTTCGTAGACGCTGGCCTGCTTGCGATGGACCACCCCGAATCCGTCGGAGACGAACGCGTCACCGAGAGCCGCCAGCTTGCCGGCGAAATCCCGGCGGTCGCTGTCATCCTTCGTGGTCTCGTGAGCATGGAACCTGAGGTTCTCCAGGAGCGCGATGTCGCCATTCCGGAGCCGGCTCACGGCATCCTCGGCCGGTTTGCCGACCGCGTCATGCCCGAACACCACGGGCCTGCCCAGAAGCTCGCCAAGGCGAACGGCGACCGGCTCGAGACTGTGCTTGAGGTCGCGGTGCCCATCCGGCCGGCCGAGATGAGAGATCACCACGACCTTCGCACCCACGCCGATGAGAGCGTTCAGGGTCGGCAGCGAGGCGCGGATGCGTCCGTCGTCGGTGATCGTGCCGTCTTTGAGCGGTACGTTCAGGTCGCAGCGGACGATCACCGTCCTGCCTTCGAGCGGACCGAGCGAATCGATCGTGCGAAGAGCCATCAGCGTGTCGCCTAGAGGTGCGAGGCGACGAGTTTGGTGAGGTCGACCATGCGGTTGGAGAAACCCCACTCGTTGTCGTACCAGGCCGAGATCTTCACCTGGTCGCCGAGCACGCGGGTGAGACCGGCGTCGAAGATCGAGGAGTGCGGGTTGCCGACGATGTCGTGGGAGACGATCTCGTCCTCCGTGTACTCCAGGATGCCCTTGAGCGGGCCATCGGCCGCCGCCTTGTACGCCGCCTTGATGTCGTCGACCGTGACGGCCGACTTCGTGGTCAGTGTGAGGTCGGTGATCGAACCGGTCGGCACCGGTACGCGAAGTGCGTAGCCGTCCAGCTTGCCGTTGAGCTCTGGCAGCACGAGGCCGATGGCCTTCGCCGCGCCGCTCGACGTGGGGATGATGTTGAGCGCTGCCGCACGGGCACGGCGGAGGTCGCTGTGCGGGCCGTCCTGCAGGTTCTGGTCGGCGGTGTAGGCGTGCACAGTGGTCATGAGGCCACGTTCGATGCCGAACGCGTCGTTGAACACCTTGGCGAGCGGCGCGAGGCTGTTCGTGGTGCAGGACGCGTTCGAGATGATGCTGTGGTTCGCGGGGTCGTAGGTCTTCTCGTTGACACCGATGACGAACGTCGCATCCTCGTTGGTGGCCGGCGCGGAGATGATGACCTTCTTGGCACCGGCGGTGATGTGCGCCTTCGCCTTGTCCGCGTTGGTGAAGAAGCCGGTCGATTCGATGACGATCTCGACGCCCAGGTCGCCCCACGGCAGGTTGGCCGGGTCACGATCAGCAAGAACGGTGATGTGCTTGCCGTTGACGACGATGTCGTCGCCCTCGACCGAGACCTCGGCGTCGAGCTTGCCGGCGATCGAGTCGTACTTCAGCAGGTGGGCGAGCGTCTTGGTGTCGGTGAGGTCGTTCACCGCCACGATGTCGAGGTCAGCGCCCTGCGCGAGGGCCGCGCGGAAGTAGTTGCGGCCGATGCGGCCGAAGCCGTTGATACCGATCTTGACGGTCAAAGGTGACTCCTGATGCTGGCTGGGGAAAGGGATGGAGCGAGCAGTGGCCGACACCGGGATGTCGGCCACATCGCCGCTACGACAGTACCAGCAGGCCGTCGGTCTTTTCGCTCGCGGTGCTGAAGCGCTTCTGTACGTTCGCCCAGTCGACGATGTTCCAGAACGCCTTCACATAGTCCGCGCGCACGTTCTTGTAGTCGAGGTAGTAGGCGTGCTCCCAGACGTCGAGCATGAGCAGCGGAACGAGTCCCAGCGGAACGTTACCCTGCTGGTCGAAGAGCTGGAAGATCGTGATGTTCTTGCCGATGCTGTCGTAGGCGAGAACCGCCCAGCCGGAGCCCTGCACCCCCAGCGCGACGGCCGTGAAGTGGGCGACGAACTTGTCGAAGGAGCCGAACTGGTCATCGATGGCCGCCGCGAGGTCGCCGGTCGGCTTGTCGCCGCCGTCCGGGGACAGGTTGGTCCAGAAGATGGAGTGGTTGACATGGCCGCCGAGGTTGAACGCCAGGTCTTTCTCGAGCTTGTTGACGTTGGCGAGATCGCCCGTCTCACGAGCGGCGGCGAGGCCGGCCAGGGCCGCGTTCGCGCCGGTCACGTAGGCCTGGTGATGCTTGCTGTGGTGCAGTTCCATGATCGTCGCGCTGATGTGAGGGGCCAGCGCTCCGTAGTCGTAGCCCAGGGCGGGAAGCGTGTATTCGGCCATGTTTCGATCTCCTTGTCTATCGCCCAGCGGGCGCACGACAGCGTCCTGGCTGGTCTCGATTTCAACTGTACTCGGGTCAACCGAGGCGTTCGGAAAATGCTTCCCCGGCGTTCAGAAAGCGTTCAGGCGTCTTCGTAGTCCGGGGGAAGATTCGCATCGGTGCCGGGGATTCCCAGGTCGACGGCACGCTTGTCGGCCATCGCCAGGAGGCGCCGGATGCGGCCGGCCACGGCATCCTTCGTCATCGGCGGATCGGCGTGGTGGCCCAGCTCGTCGAGGCTCGAGTCGCGAAAGCGGAGCCGCAGCTCGCCGGCGTAGCGCAGGTGCTCGGGAACCTGCCCGTCGAGGATCTCCAGCGCGCGCTCCACCCGGGCGCAGGCCGCGACGGCAGCCTGCGCGGAGCGACGCAGGTTCGCGTCATCGAAGTTGACCAGCCGGTTGGCGGTCGCCCGCACCTCGCGGCGCTGGCGCAGCTCCTCCCAGTTGAGCACGGCCGAATTCGCGCCCATGTGAACGAGCATCGCGCTGATCGCCTCGCCGTCACGGATCACCACCCGGTGCACGCCGCGCACCTCGCGTGCCTTGGCCGAGATCTTCAACCGCCCGGCGGCACCGACCAGGGCCATCGCCGATTCGTTTCCGGGACAGGTGATCTCGAGTGCCGCGGACCGGCCGGGATCGGTGAGCGAGCCGTGCGCAAGGAAGGCGCCGCGCCAGACGGCCGCGAGTTCCTCCTTGCTGCCGGTGGTGAGCTTGTTCGGCAGGCCGCGGATCGGGCGGCGCCGGGCATCCAGCAGCCCGGTCTGGCGCGCGAGGGTCTCGCCGCCGTCGAGCACCCGTACCAGGTAGTGGCTGGTGCGGCGCAGGCCCGAGGCCGAGATGACGGAGATCTCGCTCTTCACGCCGTAAAGCTCGGCGAGGTCCTTGCGCACCCGGCGCGCCAGCTGGGCGGTGTCCAGCTCCGACTCCACCGCGATGCGGCCGGAGATGAGGTGAAGGCCGCCGGAGAACCGCAGGATGGTGGCCAGCTCAGCGGCCCGTACCGTCGTCTTGCTCACGTCGATGCGAGCCAGTTCGTCTTTGACGTCGGCGGTGAGAGCCAATCGGAGACTTCCTTCTGTAGTCGGTACGGATGGGGCCGTGCTGGTTCGCTCCCGGCCGTGTCACTCGCGACCGAGGTCGCGATGCCGAACGTTGACGCCGACACCAGGCTGTTCTCGCAGCAACTCTGACAGTCGCTCGGCGACGGCCACGGAGCGATGCTTGCCCCCGGTGCATCCAATGGCGATCGTAGCGTGTCTCTTGTTCTCCCGCTGGTACCCGGCGAGCACCGGCGCCAGGGCGTGGACGTAGCTCTCCACGAACTCCGTGGCGCCCTCCTGCGCGAACACGAAGTCGCTGACCTCCTGGTCGAGCCCGGTGAGGGACCTCAGTTCGGGCTCCCAGAACGGGTTCGGCAGGAAGCGCATGTCGGCGACCAGGTCGGCATCGGCCGGCAGGCCGTACTTGAACCCGAAGCTCATCACCGTCAGCTGCACCCCCGGCGTCTCGGCATCGGCGAAGAGGTCGGAGATCTTGGTGGCCAGCTGGTGGATGTTGAGGTCGGAGGTGTCGACGATCATGTCGCTCGCCTCGCGCATGGCCAGCATCCGCTGCCGCTCCGCGCCGATGCCGTCGAGCAGCGTGCCGTCCCCCTGCAGCGGGTGCGGGCGCCGCACCTGCTCGAAGCGGCGCACGAGAGCGGCGTCGGTCGCCTCGAGGAAGAGCACCCGTACCGGGGTGTTCTCGCGCAGGGACTCGATGATCTCCTCGAGGTCCGCGAACAGCTGTCCCCCGCGCACGTCGACCACCGCGGCGATCTTGGGGAGGGTGTTGCCCGCCCGCTCGGCGAGCTCGACCAGCGGCCGGATCATCTGCGGCGGCAGGTTGTCCACCACGTACCAGCCGAGGTCCTCCAGCGCGTTCCCGACCGTGGAACGGCCGGCGCCGGACATGCCGGTGACGATCAGCACCTCCTGGCTGACGCTGTCACTCATCGCTGCATGTCTTTCCGCTCTCGGATGACTTCAGCCTACTTGCACGCCTCAATCGGCAGGCCTCTATCTGCGCAGGGTCTCGAAGATGACCTGTGCGAGGGTCGACCCGATTCCGCGGACCTCGGCGATGGCCTCCTGGTCGGCCCGCCGGAGCTGGGTGACCGACCCGAAGTGGCGTAGCAGCTCCTTCACCCTGGCCGGCCCGAGACCGGGGATATCGGCCAGTACCGACGCGATATCCTTCTTGCGCTTCTGCCGCTGGTAGGTGATCGCGAAGCGGTGCGCCTCGTCGCGGATGCGCTGGATCATGAACAGTGCGTCGCTGTTGCGGGGCAGGATGACCGGGTAGTCCGAGTCGGGCAGCCAGATCTCCTCGAGCCGCTTGGCGATGCCGGCCAGCTGGATGTCGTGGATGCCCGCGGCATCGAGCGCGCGCTTCGCGGCCGCCACCTGCGGCTGGCCGCCATCCACGATGAGCAAGTTCGGACGGTACGCGAATTTCTGCCGCCGGGTCTCCTCAGGCCCTTCGACGAGCTCAGGAACCGTGTCGGGATCGGGTTCAGCAAGGTACCCGAGCCGCCGCGTGAGCGTCTGGAAGATCGACTCGGTGTCATCGGTCGAGTCCGGGATGCTGAATCGCCGGTACTGGTCTTTGCGCGGGAGGCCGTCCTCGAACACCACCATCGAGGCGACGATGTTGGTGCCGCTGAGATGCGAGACGTCGTAACACTCCATGCGCAGCGGCGCCTCCGGCATGCCGAGTGCCTCCTGGATGTCCGCAAGAGCCTGCGAGCGGGCCACGAAGTCGCCGCTCCGGCGGGTCTTATAGAGCACGAGCGCGCTCTGCGCGTTCGTGGCGACCGTCTGGGCCAGTGCGGCCAGGTCGCCGCGCTGCGCGACCCGCAGCACCACTTTGCCGGTCGCCTTGCGGCCGGCGCGCAGCTCGGTGAGCCACAGTTCGAGTTCCTTCGCGTCGTCGGGCAGTTCGGGAACGACCACCAGTCGCGCCGGCGCGTCTTCGCCCTCGTAGGCGTTCTGCACGACCGTGTCGACGAGCTCGGCGAGCGTGACGTCCAGCTCCTTGTCGACCACCCAGCTGCGCACGCCGCGGATGCGGCCGCCGCGCACGGTGAACTGCTGCACGGCCGCCGCCAGCTCGTCGTGCGCGACGCCGAAGACGTCGGCGTCGACATCCTCGGCCAGCACGACCGTGCTCTTCGATAGGGCGGTCTCCAGGGCCCCGAGCTGGTCGCGATAGCGTGCCGCGGCCTCGTAGTCCTGCTCCTCGGAGGCGGCCGTCATCCGCTTGCGGAGGTCGCCGATGTACTTCGAGTCGTTGCCCGCCATGAACGACGCGAAATCGAGGGCGATCGCCTTGTGGTCCGCCTTGCCGATGCGTCCGACACAGGGTGCCGCGCACTTGCCGATGTCGCCCAGCAGGCACGGGCGGCCGGTCTGCTCGGCGCGCGTGTAGGTCGCGTCGGAGCAGCTGCGCATCGGGAACGCCTTCAGCATCTGGTCGACCGTCTCCCGGATCGCCCAGACACGCGTGTACGGCCCGAAATACCGCGCACCCTTGAGGGTGCGGTGGCGCGTCACCAGCACCCGCGGCACGTCGTCGCCGAGCGTGATGGCCAGGTAGGGGTACGACTTGTCGTCTTTGAACTGCACGTTGAACGGCGGGTCGAACTCGTTGATCCAGGTGAACTCGAGCGACAGCGCCTCGAACTCGGTGCCGACGACAGTCCATTCGACGGATGCCGCGGTCAGCACCATCCGGCGGGTGCGCTGGTGCAGGCCCGCCAGCGGCGCGAAGTAGTTGCTCAGCCGGGCGCGGAGGTTCTTCGCCTTGCCGACGTAGAGCACCCGGCCCGCCGCGTCGCGGAAGCGGTACACGCCCGGCTGCTGCGGGATCTCACTCGCCTTCGGGCGCCAGCTGACGGTGTCGACCATGGCGGTTACGCGCTGGCCAGCGCCCTGTTGCTGCCCAGCATGTCGCGCAGGAAGGTACCGGTGTGGCTCTCCTCGACGGTGGCGAGGTACTCCGGCGTTCCGACCGCGAGCACCCTTCCACCGCCGGCGCCGCCCTCCGGGCCGAGATCGATCAGCCAGTCGGCCGACTTGATGACGTCCAGGTTGTGCTCGATGACGATCACCGTGTTGCCCTTGTCGACCAGTCCGTTGAGCACGAGCAGCAGCTTGCGCACGTCTTCGAAGTGGAGCCCGGTGGTCGGTTCGTCGAGCACGTAGATGCTGCGGCCGAGCGAGCGACGCTGAAGCTCCGTCGCGAGCTTGACGCGCTGCGCCTCACCGCCGGACAGCGTGGTGGCACTCTGGCCGAGACGCACGTAGCCGAGACCCACGTCGACCAGGGTGTTGAGAAAGCGGCTGATCGACGAGATCGCCTCGAAGAACTCGGCGGCCTCGCCGATCGGCATGTCGAGAACCTCGGCGATGTTCTTGCCCTTGTAGTGCACGCCGAGCGTCTCGCGGTTGTACCGGGCGCCGTTGCACACCTCGCAGACGACATAGACGTCGGGCAGGAAGTTCATCTCGATCTTGATGGTGCCGTCGCCGGCGCAGTTCTCGCAGCGGCCGCCCTTCACGTTGAAGCTGAAGCGCCCGGGCAGGTATCCACGGGACTTCGCCTCGATCGTCTCGGCGAACAGGGTGCGGATCTTGTCGAACACCCCGGTGTAGGTGGCCGGATTCGACCGCGGCGTGCGCCCGATCGGCGCCTGGTCGACGTGCACCACCTTGTCGAGGTTGTCGAGGCCGGTGACGCGCGTGTGCTTTCCGGGGATCTGGCGAGCACCGTTGAGCTCGTTCGCGAGCACCTTGTAGAGGATGTCGTTGAT
>FSWJ01000389.1_pt1 | contig 20991 bp, 25 predicted proteins | sample 1637851 | NCBI WGS metagenome assembly FSWJ01 (sample SAMEA3914789, study PRJEB12502) | metagenome | biome: forest; material: soil | place: Canada | collected 2011-07-03 | depth 0.3 m | reverse complement strand
GGTTGGGGTCGCCCCCCCCGCCAGCACCACCACACCCACCGCGAGCAGGATCGGCAGCGGCCCTGCGCCCGCCTCGCGAGCCAGGCCGGCCGAGGCGGCCCCGGCCAGCACGCCGACGGAGAAGGCACCGTGCGCGAGGCTCATCAGGCGGTCCGCCTCGGCCCGCTCCCAGGCCGCGGCAGTGGTGTTGATGACCACGTCGAGGGAGCCGGTCGCGAAGCCCAGCAGCACCAGGGCGGGGACCAGGGCGGCGAGCGAGTGGGCGAACCCCGCCAGCGGGAGGACCAGCCCGAACCCGAGCAGGACGGCCGGCAGCGCCCGCCGCGCGCCGATCCGGTCGACCACCCGGCCCGCGAACGGCATCACGGGTACGGCGGAGAAGGCCATCGCCGCCAGCGCGAGGCCCAGCCGGCCGTCCGAGAGGTGGGTCTGCGCACGGAGCGCCGGCAGCGAGGCCGACCAGCACCCCCAGAACCCTCCGAAGGTCCCGAAGGCGAGCAGCAGTCCCCGTCGCTCCGCCGACCTCCCGGCGACTGCCCTTCTCAGCGCGATGGTGAGACCCAGGAGGCATGGAGGTCGGCGTAGACGCCCGGGACGGCGACGAGGTCGCGGTGCGGTCCGCGCTGGACCACGACGCCCTTGTCGACGACGAGGACCTCGTCGGCGGCCTCAGCGGTCGAGAGCCGGTGCGCGATGGTGAGGGTCGTGCGGCCCCGGGTGAGCGAGTCGAGCGCGCGGGACAGCCGCACCTCCGTGGCCGGGTCGACGGCGCTGGTGGCCTCGTCGAGGACGAGCAGGTCGGGGTCGGCGACGTAGGCCCGGACGATCGCGACGAGCTGCCGCTCCCCGACCGACAGCGACTCGCCGCGCTCGCCGACCGGGGTCTGCAGCCCGTCGGGCAGCAGGTCGAGCCAGTCGGTCAGGCCCAGCTCGGTGAACGCCAGCAGGATGTCCGCGTCGGTCGCGTCCGCGCGGCCGTACCGGACGTTGGCGGCGACGGTGGTGTCGAACAGGAACCCGTCCTGCGGCACCATCACGACCCGGCGGCGGAGCGAGTCGAACCGCACCCCGTCGAGCGGGACGCCGGACAGCAGGACGCGGCCCCGGGTGGGGTCCATCAGCCGGGTGAGCAGCTTGGCGAAGGTGGTCTTGCCGCTGCCCGTCTCCCCGACGACGGCGACCCGGCTCTGTGGTGCGATCTCGAGGTGCACGCCGTGGAGCACGTCCGGTCCGCCCGGGTAGGCGAAGTGGACGTGCTCGAAGACCACCGACAGCGGGCCCTCGGGCAGGTCCTGGCCCGGCTCGGGGTCGCCGACGTCGGTCGGCGTGTCGAGGACGCCGAGCACGCGGCGGAGGCCGGCGATCGCGTTCTGGGCCTCGTTGAGGACCTCGGTCGCGACCTGCACCGGCTGGACGAACAGCGTGACGAGGAACAGGAAGGCGACCAGCCGGCCCAGCGAGATCTGGCCGTCGATGGCGAGCAGGATCCCGACCACGATCACCGCGCTGTTGGCCAGCGCGGTCACGACCTCGCCGCTGCAGAAGGTCGTCGCCGCGATGGTCTGGGCGCGGGTCTGGGCCTTCGTGGTGCTCGCGACGGCCTCGTCGATGCGCGCCGCGGTACGGGCCTGGGCGCCGTACGCGCGGATCACCGGGGCGCCGACGACCGACTCCGACACGGCGCTGAGCATCTCGCCGATCCGCTCGCGCACCCCGCGGTAGGCGACCTGCAGCTTGTGCTGGAACACGCGCAGCGACAGCAGGAGCGGAAGCATGCAGGCGTACACGACGAGGGTGAGCTGCCAGGACCACCACAGCATCAAGGCGGTCGCCAGCACGACCTGGGCGGCCGAGACGACGATCAGCATGCCGCCGAACTGCATGAAGGTGCTGATGGTGTCGACGTCACCGGTCACCCGGGACACCAGCGACCCCCGGCGCTCCGAGGCCTGGTGCAGCACCGACAGGTCGTGGACCCGGCGGAAAGCCCTGGTACGCAAGGCGAGCAGACCGTCCTCGGTGGTGCGGTAGAGCCGGACGTTCATCAGGTAGTTCGCCACGGCCGTGACGCCCACGGCGACCGCTGCCAGCGCGCACGCCGTGCGCACCAGCCCGAGGTCGGGGTGCGCCCGGTTGAGCCCGTGGTCGATGGTCTGCTGGACGGCCAGCGGGACCACCACCCGGCCCGCGGTGCTGAGGACCGCGAGCAGGAGGGTGACGCCGAGCCCGGCTCGGAACTCCGGCGCCAGCCGGAGGCCGTGCGCCAGGGTCGCGAAGGACCCCCGTTCGGCGGTCGTCTCCCCGGCTGCCGTCGTACCGGAGATCGTGGAGGCGCTCATGCCGACTCCATCTCGTCGCCGGCATGCTCGGCGGCCCGTTCGACCTCGGCCCGCTCGTACGCGGTCACGAGGTCGCGGTAGCCCGCGCACCGGACCAGCAGCTCGTCGTGGGTGCCGCGGTCGACGACCCGGCCGTCGTCGACGAAGACGACCTCGTCCGCGAGCGAGATCGTCGCCTGCCGGTAGGCCACGACGACCACGGTGCTGTCGGTGGACGAGCCCCGCAGGCCGGCGAGGATCCGCTGCTCCACCGAGGCGTCGACGCTCGACGTGGCGTCGTCGAGGACGAGCAGCCGGGGCCTGCGGGCGACGGCCCGCGCGAGCGCGAGGCGTTGCCGCTGGCCGCCGGAGAGGGTCGTGCCGCGCTCGCCGACGACCGTGTCGAGGGCCTTGGGAAGGGCGGCGACGAACCCCTCCGCCTGGGCGACCCGCAACGCGGCCCAGACCTGCTCGTCGTCGATGTCGGCGCCGAGCGTGACGTTGCCGCGGACGGTGTCGTCGAACAGGAACGTGGTCTGTGGCGCGAGGGCGGCGACGCCGGCGAGCGCCCCGGGCGCGAAGTCGCGGACGTCGGTGCCGTCGTAGAGGACCGAGCCGGTCCGCGGGTCGACGAGGCGGACGAGCAGCGACGCCAGGGTCGACTTGCCGGAGCCGGTGGGCCCGACGACGGCGACGGTCCGGCCGGGGACGACGTCGAAGGTGACGTCCCGGAGCACGTCGCCCGCGGCCGGGTCGCCGCCGTACGCGAACGCGACGCGCGCGACGCCCAGCGCGACCGGGGCGGAGGCCGACGGGACGGCGGTGCCGTGCAGCTGCTGGCCCTCGGCGGTCAGGACACGCTGGACCCGGTCGTAGCCGACGACGCTGCGGGGGAGCTCGTTGAGCACCCAGCCGATCGCCCGGACCGGGAAGGCGAGCAGCGTGAACAGGTAGGCGACGCGGACGAGGGTGCCGCTGTCGAGGTGGCCGCTGCCGACCCTGCTGGACCCGACGACCAGCACGAGGAGAACGCCGACGACCGGGAGCGCCTCCATCAGCGGGTCGAACAGCCCCCGCACCCGGCCGACCTGCACGAGGGTGTCCCGCAGCTCCCGGGAGATCGCGGTGAAGCGCTCCGTCTCGTGGGCCTCACGGCCGAGCGTCTTGACGACCAGCGCCCCGTCGAACGACTCGTGGGCGACGGTGCTCACCTCCCCGCGCAGCTGCTGCGCGCGGGTCATCAGCGGCGACATCCGGGCGCTGTACACGACGGTCAGGGCGGCGATGGAGGGGAAGATCACCGAGCCCACGGCCGCCAGCACCGGGTCGGTGAAGAACAGCAGCGTCAGCGTCGTGACGAGCATGAAGACCACGCCGACCGCGAACGGGAACGGCGCGATCGGATACCAGGTGGCCTCCACGTCGCTGTTGGCGTTCGACAGCAGCTCCCCGGTCGGGTGCCGCTGGTGCCAGGCCAGCGGGAGCTCGAGGTAGCGGCGGGTGACGCGCCGCCGGTACGTCGCCTGCAGCCGGTACTGCATGACGCCGGCGCCGAGGCGGCGGCCGAGGATGCCGACCACCTTGAACAGCGCCACCCCCATCACGAGCAGTACGGCGGACACCAGCGTGGCCGTCGTGACGTCCCCGCGCCTGATGCTCGGGGCGATCACGGTGTTGGTGAGGTGTCCGAAGACGTAGGCCTGGGCGATCGTCATCCCGCCGAAGATCGCGCTGCCGACCGCGGACAGGGCGAAGATCCTGGGTTCTTCCTTGACGGCGATCCAGAGGATGCCGAGGCCACGGCGGATGACACCCGAGGCCGTGCCCTTCGGGGAGGCGGGGGGGCGGGCGGGGGCAGAGCTCACAGAGAAGGATCCGTTCGGTTGTGTGCCGCAAGTCTCCCCTACCTCAGCATCTGCACCGCGGTTGAGGTCAAACACGTTTTCGGTTGCCGCTCAGAACTCGGCGATCCCGTAGTGGAGCTCGAGCGCGAGCAGCCGCAGCTCGGGCACGAGGTCGAGGTCCACCAGCGACCGGTCGTCCAGCAGCCGCAGCCCCGGCCGGGCCCGCTCCCAGAGCGCGGCACAGTCCTCTCCGGTGTGCCAGCCGCCGTACAGGACGCCGTGGGCGGGCGTGTCGGCGTAGAGCTGCCCGGCGACGGCCTGGGTCAGGGCACGGTCGCGGGTCCGCAGCGCGCCCGCCGCGACGCCGAGCTCGACCGCCGCGAGGTCCCGGGTGTCGGCGAGCAGCAGGGGCCGCGTGACCTCCAGCAGGCCGACGCGCTGGCCGCGGGCAGGGCCGATGCGGCGGACGTCCCCGAACTTCTCGGCGACCGCGCACCGGAAGGTCGAGGCGACGTAGCCGACCCCGTGACGGGGCGCCCGGCGCGGCTCGCCGGCGGGGTGGTGGTCGAAGCGTCCGGCGGAGGTGGGCCCGTAGAACCGCTGGCCGAGGGCGTCGGCGTACCAGTCGTGCTCGTAGATGCGCAGGAACGTCGTCCCGGCCGGCACCTCGACCAGGACCGGGGTGCCCGGGAACGCCGGCAACGGCTCAGGACCCGCCGACGTACGACGCCGCGTCGACGACCCGGCCGGCCTCCCCGGCCTCGAGCAGGGACAGCGGCGTGGCGCCGAGGTGCCGGGACTCGAGCATGAACCAGCGCGCCAGGCTCAGGGCGTCGTGGACGGCGAGCGGCAGCGCCTGCCAGGCCTCGGCGACACCCGGCAGGACCACGGGCCCCCGCAGCTGCCACTCCGGGTAGCGCCAGTCGCCCCGGAGCTGGAAGGCCACCAGCCGGCGGGCCTGCCGGCGCTTGGTCACCGCGGCGCTGCTGATGCCGAGCCGGGCGGCCACCTCGGCCGTCGACAGGCTGGTGGCGAGCATCTGGTCACGGAGGGCGAGCCAGTCACGGAGCGTGGCCGCCCGGGTCTCCGCCACCTGCTCCGGCGTCTGCGCCCGGACGTAGTCGGGAAGGTTCGCCGGACGGGTGCGCTGCGCGTCGCTCGCCGCGGCCAGGACGGCTGCCTCGATGGCGAGCTCGTCGGACTCGGAGGCGTACTGCAGCCGCTGGGCGAGCGCGGTCACCTGCTCGCCGAGGGTCGTCATGCCCCCAGCCTACGGTTGCGCTGGTATCTCAGCAACTACCGCTACCGTACGGCGAAGCCGGCCTCGCGGAGGGCCCCCTTGGCGTCCCTGACGCGGAGGGAGCCGAAGTGGAAGACGCTCGCGGCGAGCACCGCGTCGGCCCCGGCCGCGACCGCCGGGGCGAAGTCCTCGACCCTCCCGGCCCCCCCGCTGGCGATCACCGGGACGCTGACGACCTCCCGCACCGCGCGCAGCATCGCGACGTCGTACCCGCGCCGGGTGCCGTCGGCGTCCATCGAGTTGAGCAGGATCTCCCCGACGCCGAGCTCCTCGCCGCGCCGGGCCCACGCCACGGCGTCGATCCCGGTGCCCTGCCGGCCGCCGTGGGTGGTGACCTCGTAGCCGCTGGGCGTGCCCTCCGTGCCGGCGGGCGTGCGGCGGGCGTCCACGCTCAGCACGAGCACCTGGGAGCCGAACTGCCGGGCGATCTCCTGCAGCAGTTCGGGGCGCGCGATGCCGGCGGTGTTGACCCCGACCTTGTCGGCGCCCGCCCGCAGGAGCCGGTCGACGTCGTCGGTCGAGCGCACTCCCCCGCCGACGGTCAGGGGGATGAAGACCTGCTCCGCCGTCCGCCGTACGACGTCGTAGGTCGTCTCCCTCGCCCCGGAGCTGGCGGTGATGTCGAGGAAGACCAGCTCGTCGGCGCCCTCGGCGTCGTAGACCCTGGCCATCTCCACCGGGTCCCCGGCGTCGACCAGGTCGGTGAAGTTGACCCCTTTGACCACGCGGCCGCCGTCGACGTCGAGGCAGGGGATCACACGCACGGCCACGGTCACGCCGCCGAACGCTAGCCGTAACACCTGCCCCCTACCCTGTGCGGGTGCTGCTTGCCGTCCTTGTTGTCTGCATCGTCCTTTTCGTCGTGCTTCCGTTCGTCGGCGCGACGCTCGTGTCCCTGCTGTCCACGCTGCTCGTCGGCCTGGTCCTGGGTGCGATCGCCCGCCTGATCGCCCCGGGTTCCGGGCGGATGGGTTGCCTGTTCACCGCGCTCGTCGGCGTGGCCGGCTCGCTGCTGGGGACGCTCGCGGCCCGCGCGCTGCACACCGGCTCGTTCGCCCGCCTGCTGCTCCAGATCGCCGCCGCCGTCGTGCTGGTGATCTTGCTCCGCCCGTCCCGGGGAGCCCAGCCGTGAGACTGGCCGTCTGCTCGTCCAAGGGCGGGGTGGGCAAGACCTCGACCGCTGCCAACCTGGCGGTGGTCCTGGCCCGCACCGGCCGGGTGCTCGCCGTCGACGCCGACCCGCAGGACTCCCTCGGCCGGGCCTTCGGGGTCGTCGCGAAGGACAAGGACGACTCGCTCGCCGGGCTGCTGGAGAACCCGGACGCCGACCCCCGGTCGGTCGTCCGCACGTCGGTCGCGCCCGGTCTCGACCTGCTGCCCGCGCACCCGCTGCTCGAGCAGGTCGGCGTCACCCTGGCCGCGCAGGGCGGCATCGTCACCGGCATCCGCCGGGTGCTGCGCCCGTTGCTGGCCGACTACGACCATGTCGTCCTCGACACCCACGGCGACCTCGGCAACCTCACCCTGTCCGCGGTCTGCGCCGCCGATGCGGTCCTCACGGTCTTCACCAGCGACCCCGGCTCGGCCCTCGGCGCCGCCCGGGTGACGGCCTTCCTCGAGCAGCACCGCCGCTTCGAGAACACCGTCGCCGGGCTCCTCGGCGTCGCCTGCACGATGTGGGACCGGGAGGGCCGCGCGGCCCGCGAGGTCCTCGGCGCCCTCGAGGGCACCGCGCTCCCCCTGCTGCCGACCCGCATCCCGGTGTCACGCAGGGTTCCCTCCGCGACGCTGGCCAAGCGGCCGGTGGTCCTGTCCGCCCCCCTGTCGTCCGTCGCGGTGGCCTACGCCGGCCTCGCCCAGGACGTCCTCGCCGCGCACTCCGCCATGGCCGAAGGAGCCCGATGACCTCGAAGAACCGCCAGGCAGACCTGCAGGCCGACCTCCTGGCCGACCTCGCTCCCCCGCGGGCCGGACAGCCGGCGCCGCCCGCGGTCGAGCCGGCCACGCTGCCGCCCGAGCTCAACGACGCCACCCCCGCGCTGTCGTTCCAGTGGACACCGCTGCGCTGGTCGCGGCCTCGCGTCGTGTCGGTGCGCGGCGGTCTCGGCAAGGCGATGAAGCTCGGCCCCCTCAAGGTCGAGCTCTCCGTCAAGGAGTAGACCGCCGTCCCGGCCCCGCTCCTGTGCGGGTTCGGCAGGCGACTCGCCGGCGTGTCGCGAGCCCTTTCCCGCACAGGAAGGATCGGGTACGGCGATGCGCGGGCGCCCGGGGCCCAGCAGGCGCGGGCGAGGACGGCGCAGGCGAGGACGGCGCAGGCCGGGCGGGTGCACCGGGGCCGGGGCTACTCGCCGCGGACGTCGAGACCCATCGCGGACGCGAGTGCGACAGCCTGCTCGAAGGTGATCACCGCGCCCCTGAGTGTCACCGAACCCGGGTCGAGGGCCGACAGGTCCGACCCGCGCAGGTCGCAGCCGCTCAGGTCGGCCTTGTCCAGCCAGCCGCCGGCGAGGTCCAGCCCGCGCAGGCTGCCGTTGACCGCCCGCACGCCCGTGAGGTCGGCCTCGCGCATCCGGACGCCGGAGAACGACGCGCTGCCCAGGTCGGCTCCGGGGAGCCCCACGAAGGACCAGTCGCCGCCGTCGACCTTGAGCAGGTCGAGGCTGCAGCCGTCGAAGGTGCTCCCCACGAGCTTGCAGCCGGTGAAGGTCGCGTCGAAGAACGCGCACCGCGTGAAGGTGCAGTTGAGGAACGCCGTCGACGTGTGCGTCGAGACGTTGAACCGCACGCCCCGGAACGCGCACTCCTCGAAGACCGAGCCACGGGTCACGACCTCCGACAGGTCGACCTCGACGAACGCGACGCGGGTGAACGTCTCCTGGAGCAGCTCGCGGCCACCCCAGTCCTCGTGCCGTACCTCGGTCTCGGTCGGCGCCGGCGCGTGCCTCCGGTCAGCCACGTACCGCAGCCAGCGCCTCGGGCAGCGTGAACGCTCCGGCATAGAGCGCCTTGCCGACGATCGCCCCCTCGACACCGGGCACGCCGGCGATAGCCACCAGGTCGGCGAGCGAGGAGACGCCGCCGCTCGCCACGACCGGCTTCGTGGTCGCGGCGCAGACCTGTGCGAGCAGGGCCAGGTTGGGCCCCGTGAGGGTGCCGTCCCGCTTCACGTCGGTCACGACGTACCGGGCGCATCCGTCGCGGTCGAGGCGCTCCAGCACCTCGAAGAGCTCGCCGCCGTCCTGGGTCCACCCCCGCGCCGACAGGGTCGTGCCGCGGACGTCCAGCCCGACCGCGATCCGGTCGCCGAAGCGGGCGATGGCGGTGCGGACCCAGTCCGGCGACTCGAGCGCGGCGGTCCCGAGGTTGACCCTGGCACAGCCGGTGGCGAGCGCGGCCTCGAGCGAGGAGTCGTCCCGGATCCCGCCGCTCAGCTCCACCGCCACGTCGAGCTTGCCGACCACCTCGGCCAGCAGGTCGCTGTTGGAGCCGCGCCCGAAGGCGGCATCGAGGTCGACCAGGTGCACCCACTCGGCACCGCCGGCCTGCCACTGCAGGGCGGCCTCCAGGGGATCGCCGTACGAGGTCTCGGAGCCGGCCTCCCCCTGCACGAGGCGGACCGCCTGGCCGTCGGCGACGTCGACGGCGGGCAGCAGTTCCAGGGTCATCGGGGGGTGCTCCTTCGGGTGGCGACGAGGACGATCAGGCAGGCGGCGGTGAGGACCGCGACCGAGAGGCGGGCACCGACCCCGCGCAGGAAGTACCAGGCGAGGGCCTGGACCACGACGAAGGCGACCACGGCCTGGAAGCGCAGCCGCGCGGGAAGAGCGCCGTAGCGGCGCCGCCGCCGGGGCCGGGACACGGACGGCACGAGACCCTGCACCTTGGCCTTCCGCGCGCGCTTCCGCGCGGCGGCCTCGACCTCGGCCAGGCGAGCCGCTTCCCTTGCGGCGCGGGCCTGCTGCCGCTCCCTGCTCACCGCACCCGCTCCCCGCAGCCGCCGCGGTTCACAGGCCGCGCACCCAGTTGTCCAGCAGGTGGGCACCGGCGTCGCCGCTCTTCTCCGGGTGGAACTGCGTCGCCGCCAGCACGCCGCGCTCGACCGCCGCCGCGAACCGCTCGCCGTGCTCCGACGTCGTCACCAGCGCGTCCGGGACGTCGCGTGCGGCATAGGAGTGCACGAAGTAGAACCGCTGGTCCTCGACGCCCTTGAACAGCTGCGAGCCCTCCGGGACCTCGACGGTGTTCCAGCCCATGTGCGGCACGACGGGTGCGTGCAGCCGGGTCACGTCGCCGGCGAGGATCCCGAGCCCGCCGGTCTCCTCACCGTGCTCCAGGCCGCGCTCGAAGAGGATCTGCATGCCGACACAGATGCCGAGCACCGGCCGCTGCCGGCGGAGCCGGTCCCACACGACCGTCCCGCCGCGCACCGCGTCGAGCCCCCGCATGCAGGCGGCAAAGGCACCCACACCCGGTACGACGAGCCCGTCGCAGCCGGCCGCCGCAGCGAGGTCGGCGGTCACCGTGACCTCCGCACCGGTGCGGGCGAGGGCCCGCTCCGCCGAGCGCAGGTTGCCCGATCCGTAGTCGAGGACGACGACCTTGGTCACAGCCGGGTCATCGCCCGGGTCGTCGCCGGGTCACAGCACGCCCTTGGTGGAGGGCACTCCCGTCACCCGCGGGTCGAGCTCGCAGGCGGCGCGCAGGGCACGCGCGACGGCCTTGAACTGGGTCTCGACGATGTGGTGGGCGTTGCGCCCGGACAGGACCCGCACGTGCAGCGCGATGCCACTGGTGGCGACGAAGCTCTCCCAGATGTGCTTGGTGAGGGTGGTGTCGTAGGCGCCGATGAGCTCCACCAGCTCCGGCTCCTCGTGGACCAGGTAGGGCCGGCCGGAGAGGTCGACGGCGGCCTGCACCAGGCACTCGTCGAGAGGGACGAGGGCGTCGCCGAAGCGGCGGACCCCGGCCTTGTCGCCCAGCGCCTCCTTCAGCGCCTGGCCGAGCGCGAGCGAGGTGTCCTCGACGGTGTGGTGGGCGTCGATGTGCAGGTCGCCCTTCGTCACGACCGTCAGGTCGAAGCCGCCGTGCCGCCCGAGCTGGCTGACCATGTGGTCGAAGAACGGCACGCCGGTGTCGGACGTCCCCTGACCGGTGCCGTCGAGGTCGAGCTCGACGCGGACGTCGCTCTCCTTGGTCGTGCGCTCCACCAGAGCCCTGCGTGCCATGCGGCAAGGCTATCGGGAGGGCTCAGCGGGGTAGGGACCACAGGGGCGCGCCTCCAGGCAGTATCTCACATATGAGATAGGCTGTGTTGCATGAGTGATCCGTACCTGGAGCAGATCGGCACGCTCGTGCGCGACGCCCGCAAGCAGCGCGGCCTGACCCAGACCCAGCTCGCCGAGGCGCTCGCGACCAGCCAGAGCGCGGTCGCCCGCATCGAGCAGGGCCGGCAGAACGTCTCCCTCGAGATCCTGGCCCGGATCGGCACCGCCCTCGACACCGGCCTGGTCCAGCTCGGCACCCGGGTGGGCCCGACGCACCTGCGCGTGGTGGGTGGCCGGCGGCTGTCCGGCTCGATCGAGGTCAAGTCCAGCAAGAACGCCGCGGTCGCGCTCCTGTGCGCCTCGCTCCTGAACGACGGCCGGACCACCTTGCGTGGGGTCGCCCGGATCGAGGAGGTCAACCGGATCCTCGAGGTCCTGCGCAGCATCGGCGTCAGCGCGACCTGGTTCGGCGACAACGACCTCGTCCTCGAGCCGCCGGCCGTCCTCGGCCTGGAGGGCCTCGACCAGGCCGCCGCACGCCGTACCCGGTCGGTGCTGCTGCTCCTGGGACCGTTGCTGCACCGGACCCCTTCGTTCGCGCTGCCCTACGCCGGTGGCTGCGAGCTCGGCACGCGGACCGTCGAGCCGCACAAGGCGGCGTTGCGCCCGTTCGGGGTGACGGTCGTCGCGACCGAGGGCAGCTACCAGGTCGACCGCGACGCGTCCGTCGGCCCGCAGCGCCCGATCGTCCTGACCGAGCGCGGCGACACCGTGACCGAGAACGCCCTCATGGCAGCCGCCCGCCTCGACGCCGTGACGGTGATCCGCAACGCGAGCAGCAACTACATGGTCCAGGACCTCTGCTTCTTCCTGGAGCTGCTCGGCGTGCGCGTCGAGGGGATCGGGACGACGACCCTGACGGTCCACGGCCGCGGCGAGATCCGCTGCGACGTCGAGTACTCCCCGTCCGAGGACCCGATCGAGGCGATGTCCCTGCTGACCGCCGCGATCGTCACCAGCTCGGAGGTCGAGGTACGGCGGGTGCCGATCGAGTTCCTGGAGGTCGAGCTGGCCGTGCTGGAGGAGATGGGGTTCCAGCACACCCGGTCCGAGGAGTACGCCGCCGCGAACGGGCGGACCCGGCTCGTCGACCTGACGACCCGCGCCTCCGTGCTGCACGCGCCGATCGACAAGATCCACCCGATGCCGTTCCCGGGGCTGAACATCGACAACGTCCCGTTCTTCGCCGTCATCGCGGCGGTCGCGCAGGGGCGGACGCTCATCCACGACTGGGTCTACGAGAACCGCGCCATCTACCTCACCGAGCTCAACCGCCTCGGTGGGCACGTCACCCTCCTCGACCCGCACCGCGTCTGGGTCGACGGGCCCACGCACTGGTCGGCCGCGGAGGTCATCTGCCCGCCCGCGCTGCGTCCGGCGGTCGTCCTCCTCCTGGCGATGCTCGCCGCGAAGGGCACCTCGGTGCTGCGCAACGTCTACGTCATCGACCGCGGCTACGAGGACCTCGCGAACCGTCTGGCGGCCCTCGGGGCGCAGATCGAGCCGTTCCGCGACATCTAGAGTGCTGCGGGTGCTCAGGACCGTCACCGCGACCCGCTACGTCACCCCTCTGCGCGAGGGCGGGTCGCTGCCCGGCCTCATGGAGGCCGACGACCTCGGCACCTACGTCGTGAAGTACACCGGCGCGGGACAGGGACGCAAGGCGCTGGTCGCCGAGATCATCTGTGCCGGCCTCGCTCGCGGGCTCGACCTGCCGGTCCCCGAGCTGGTGCTCGTCGACGTCGACCCGCTGCTCGGCAGGTCCGAGCCGGACGAGGAGGTCCAGGACCTCCTGCGCGCCAGCGCCGGCCTCAACCTCGGGATGGACTTCCTGCCGGGTGCGCTGGGCTTCGACCCCCTCGCCCACCAGGTGGACCCGCTGCTCGCCTCGAAGGTCCTCTGGTTCGACGCCCTCGTCGGCAACGTCGACCGGTCCTGGCGCAACCCGAACCTGCTGATGTGGCACCGCGCACTGTGGCTCATCGACCACGGCGCCAGCCTCGTCTTCCACCACTCGTGGGCGCGGCCCACCGGCTCCGCGTCCACGCCGTACGACGTCGCGGATCACGTGCTGTCGGGGATGGCCACCGCACGGGCGGAGGCCGAGGCGCTCCTCGCGCCGCTGGTCACTGCCTCGCTGCTGGCGAGCGTGCTCGCGGAGGTTCCCGACGTGTGGCTCGAGGACGAGAAGGGCTTCGACTCGCCCGCCGCCGTGCGCTCGGCGTACGCCGAGCGGCTGGGGGCCAGGCTCGACGCCCGCGAAGGATGGCGGCCATGACCGCGCTGTTCGAGTACGCCGTCCTGCAGGCCGTTCCCCGCGTGCAGCGCGGCGAGAGCATCAACGTCGGCGTCGTGCTCTACAGCCAGGACCTCGACTTCCTCGAGAGCCTGGTCCATGTCGACGAGGCCCGGCTCCGGGCGCTCGACGCCGACATCGACGTGGAGGCGGTGCGCGAGTCGCTCGACGCCGTCTGCCGCGCCTGCCGCGGCGAAGGCCCCGCGGGCGCGACCTCGCTGCGACAGCGGTTCGGGTGGCTCACGGCCCCGCGCAGCACCGTCGTACGCACCGGGCCGATCCACACCGGGAAGACCGACGACCCGGCACGCGAGCTGCGGCACCTGCACCGGGCCCTCGTCCTGTAGCGGCCCTCCGAGGACCTACCGGGTCACGACGTCCGGGTGGCGGGGCCGTCGACGTTGACCACCACGGGCCCGGTTCCGCGACGGACCAGCACGACCTCGGCGGTCTCGCCCGACGGGTTGCTCTCCCGGTGCACGGTGTGGGCCGGCACGTGCACGAAGTCGCCGGGATCACCGTGGACCACGCCCGTCGACGTCTCGACCTGGATGGCGCCGCGCACGACGTAGACGACGGTGTCGTGGTCGCCGTGGTGGTGCCAGCCGCTCGTGACACCCGGCTCGGTCCGCACCCGGCCGGACCACAGGCCGTCCAGGACGACAGCCTCCTCGCGCGACATGCCGGGGGTCGGATGACCGGGCGTGAGGGCGTCGGCGGCGACCTTGCGGACCGGGCTCTCGGGCATGGCCCGACCCTAGCCGGCGGCCTCCCGGGGACGTGGCCGACACGATCGGGTGAACGTCGGCCGGCCGCATACCCGCCGGGGCGGCGTCCTCGATGACCGGGACGAGCGGCCGACCACGGCCGAACGCCCCTCCGCATCGGAGCACACCATGTACCGCTTCGTCTCCCGCCTCGTCGCACAGGCGGTCAGCTTCCGCACCGCCCGTCCCGCCTCCGCGGCGGGGTAGGCACTCAGGCGACGACGGCGGCCAGGGCCTCGAGGAAGGCCGACGTCTCCGGTCCGGTGCCGGCGTTGACCCGCAGCCAGCCCGCGAGTCCGGGGCCGTTGGAGACGTCGCGCACCAGGACGCCGTGCTCGAGCAGCGACTGCCAGACGGCCGGCGGGTCCGGAAAGGGTCCGAAGAGCAGGAAGTTGGCCTCGGTCGGGACGACCCTCAGGCCGAGGGCGCCGATCCCCGCGACCATCCGGTCGCGCTGCTCCTTCACCGCCTCGACGGTGCCGAGGAGCTCGTCGGTGTGGACCAGGGCCACCCGCGCGGCGGCCTGGGTGAGGGTCGACAGGTGGTACGGCAGCCGCACCAGCCGCAGGACGTCGACGACGTCCGGGGACGCCGCGAGGTACCCCAGCCGGAGGCCCGCGCCGGCGAACGCCTTCGACATCGTCCGGGACACCAGCAGGCGCGGGCACGCGTCGAGCAGGGTCACCGCGGAGGTCGCCGTACCGAACTCCGCATAGGCCTCGTCCACCACGACGACGCCGGTCGTCGCCTCGTGGACCGCCTGCACGACGTCGAGCCCGGTGACCGTGCCGGTCGGGTTGTTGGGGGTCGTGAGGAACGTGATCGCCGGCTGGTGGAGGCGCACCGCCTCGACGGCGGCCGCGGCCGACAGGGTGAAGTCGGGGGCGCGCGAGGCGGCGACCCAGCCGGTGTTGGTCCCCGCCGCCAGGAGCGGGTGCATGGAGTACGACGGCTCGAAGCCGAGGGCGGTCCGGCCGGGACCGCCGAAGGCCTGGCAGACCTGCTGCAGCACCTCGTTGGAGCCGTTGGCCGCCCAGACCTGCTCCACCGACAGGGCCACGCCGGTGACCCGAGTCAGGTAGGACGCCAGGTCGAAACGCAGCCCGAGAGCCTCACGGTCCGGATAGCGGTTCAGGGTCGCGGCGGCGGTGGCGACCGCGGTAGCCAGGTCGGCCACCAGGGCCGCGGACGGCGGGAACGGGTTCTCGTTGACGTTGAGCTGGATCGCCTCGGGCAGCTGCGGCGCGCCGTACGGCTGCTTGCCGACGAGGTCGTCCCGGACCGGGAGCCTCAACGCACCCTGACCTGCACGGCCTCGACATGCGCGAGGAGGTCCTCCGCGCCGCCGAGCGCCGAGACGTGCGGGGCGACCGCGCGCAGGGCGGCGGAGGAGTACTCCACGAGCGACATGCGCTTGAGGAAGCTCTGCGCCGAGAGGCGGGAGGAGACCCGCGCCGTCCCGCCGGTCGGGAGCACGTGGTTGGAGCCGGCGAGGTAGTCGCCGAGGGAGACCGGTGTGAAGGCCCCGACGAAGACGGCACCGGCGTTGCGCACCCGGCGGGCACGGGACGGGGCGTCGACGGTGATGACCTCCAGGTGCTCGGCGGCCCAGGCGTCGACGACCTCCAGCCCGTGGTCGAGGTCCTCGACGAGCACGTGCGCGGACTGGCCGGCGAACGCCTCCTCAACCCTCTCCCGGTGCCGGGTCGCGGGCACCTGCTTGCCGAGCTCGACGTCGACCGCGTCGAGCAGCTCGACCGAGTCGGTGACCAGCAGGCAGGCCGCGAGCGGGTCGTGCTCCGCCTGCGCCACCAGGTCCGCAGCGACCGACGCGGGTACGGCGGAGCTGTCGGCGAGGATGGCGATCTCGGTCGGGCCGGCCTCGGAGTCGATGCCACACCGCCCCTGCACGAGACGCTTGGCCGCCGCGACGTACACGTTGCCCGGGCCGGTGATGAGGTCGACCGGGGCGACGCCCTCGACCCCGTACGCGAACATCGCGATGGCCTGCGCACCGCCGACGGCGTAGACCTCGTCGACTCCGAGCAGCGCGCACGCGGCGAGGATGAAGGGGTTGGGCAGGTTGCCGAACTCCTCCTTCGGAGGCGAGGCGATCGCGAGCGAGCCGACCCCGGCGACCAGCGCCGGGACCGCGTTCATGACCACGGAGGAGGGGTAGGCGACGCGTCCCCCCGGCACGTAGAGCCCGACCCGGCCGACCGGCACCCAGCGCTCGGTGACCGTGGCGCCGTCGACCACCCGGACGACCTCGTCCGCGCGCAGCTGGGCGGAGGACACGGCGCGGTTGCGACGGATGGCCTCCTCCAAGGCGGCCCGGACAGCGGGGTCGAGCTCGTCGAGCGCCCTTGCCAGCGCCGCCGCGGGCACCCGGAGGTCGGTCAGCGTGACGCCGTCGAACCGGGCCGTCGCCTCCCGGACCGCCTCGGCACCACGGTCGCGGACGCCCTCGACGACCGGCCGCACCTGCCCCACCGCGGCAGCGACGTCCAGCTCGGCCCTGGGCAGGACAGCGGTCAGGTCGGCATCGCGGCGGCCGCGCAGGTCGATGCGGGTCAGCACGCTCTCGCTCCTCGCACTCTCAGGGAGGGCCCCGCACACGCCGCGGGCTACCTCGACCAGACTATCGGGCAACCCTCAGGAGACCGCCGTACCTTTCCCTGGGTGCTCCCCCTCTTCCCCCTCGGCACCGTCCTGTTCCCCGGTCTGGTGCTGCCTCTGCACGTGTTCGAGGAGCGGTACCGGCAGCTCGTCCGCGACCTGCTGGACCTTCCCGAGGACGAACGGCAGATCGGCGTCATCGCGATCCGCGAGGGACGCGAGGTCGGCACCGACGGCCTGAAGGCGCTCTTCGCGGTCGGCTGCACCGCGCAGGTGCGGCGGGTCCAGAGCCACGAGGACGGCCGCTACGACCTGGTCACCGTGGGGTCCCGGCTGTTCCGGCTCCGCGCGCTGCACGCCGACCGGCCGTACTTCACCGGTGAGGTCGACTGGCTCCCCGACGACCTCGGCGACGAGGTGGGGGTCCAGCACCTCGACGCCTCCGTCCGCGAGGCGTTCGCCGACTACCTCGCGGCGCTCGGCGAGGCCAGCGGCCAGGACATCGAGGCGCCGGACCTCCCGGACGACCCGCTCGTCCTGGGCCACCTCGTGGCGGCGACGGCCCTGCTCGACCTCGCCGACAGGCAGGACCTCCTCGACCAGCCGGACGGCCGCGCACGGCTCCGTCGCGAGCTGACCCTCCTGCGCCGTGAGGCGGGCTTCCTCCGGGTCCTGACCGCGGCGCCCGCGCCCGAGCTGACGCGCACCCAGGTGAGCCCGAACTAACTAGTAGACCTGCTCCGGGCGCCGCAGGGCACCGATCAGGAACGCGCCCAGGGCCCCCACCGGCCAGGCCACCGCTGCCCACGGCGCGCGCAGCGAAAGGTTGTTGCCCGTGCGCTTGCCGAGGTACAGGTCGACCGTCCCGCGGAACGTCGAGCCCTGCCGGAGCGCCTCGATCGCGTGGTGCGCGCCCGGCCGCAGCCCGACCGACGCCGCGATGAGCGCCGCCAGCACCCCGCCGGCGGCGAGGCCGAGCACGGTCCATGGTCCGGAGCGACGGGCGAAGCGCCAGGCGAGCGCCCCGCACAGGAACCCGACGGCGAGCATCACGACGAGGTAGGTGCCGTCGGCACCGACGAACGCCTTCGTGCTCTCGAGGTTCGAGACCGACACGCCCTTGTCGCTCACGCCGACGGTGAGCCGTGGTGCGACCAGCGACCACAGCAGGCCCGCCGGGGCGCCCAGCAGCACGGAGGCGACCACGGTCCCCACGCAGGCCACGAGGTCCTCGCGCCATCGGCTCGGCGCCGGCCCCGGCATCCCGACGGGGAGCGACGCCGGAGGCGCCCAGTAGTCGGCACTCACCCGCGCACCGCCCGACGGAACGCCGCTGACGCGAGCGACAGGGCCAGGACCGCAACCACCAAGCACACTCCGAGGTCTCGCACGAGCAGGCCGGCGTCGAGCTGCCGGGAGAACGACGACGCGAGCGCGTCGGTGGCGTAGGTGGACGGCACCACGGCCCGGACCGCCTGCACGGCCGACGGCAGGCGGCCCTCGGGGATGATCCCGAGGAAGAGCACGCCGGACATCCCCAGCTGACCGGCGACGGTGGCGAGCTCCGGACGGGGAGCCAGCAGGCCGAGACAGGCACCGAGGCCTGCCAGCGACGCCCCCGCCAGGGGCAGCACGAGTGCGAGCACCCACAGGTGCGCCAGCGGCAGCCCGTACAGCAACGCGCCGGCGACACCGGTCACCACAGCTCCGGGGACCGTGAACGTCGCGTACGACGCCGCCGTCGCCAGCACCACCAGGCTCCCGGGCACGGGCAGCGTCGCGAAGTGGTCGAGCGCCCCGGTGCCCCGCAGCATCCCGAACCGCTGTGCCAGCAGGTTGAGCGCGACGAACGCGACCACGAGCACGGTGGCCCCCGCGACCACCTGCTGGGACGTGGTGCGGCTGCCCTCGTCGACGACGCCCCGCAGCAGCAGGAGGATCCCGACCGACTGCAGCGTGGCGACGAACAGCAGCGGGCCGCGGGCCGCACGGACGCGGCTGACCTGGCCGGCGTAGAGCGCGAGGAAGCTGTTCACGACCGCTCCAGGTCGCGGTCGCGGCCACCGAGGGCCAGGTACACGTCCTCGAGCGTCGGCGTCGCCAGCGTGAAGTCGTCGAGTGCGGCCAGGGCCGTCCCGGCCGTGAGGTGGGCCAGCGCCTCCCGGGCGTCCGCGGCCGGCAGCCGCGCGCTCCACCGCCACCCGTCGACCTCGGAGCGGGCCGCGAGGGCCGCGACCACCGGGTCGTGGACCGGCGGCTCGCCGCGCCAGACGAGGTCGAGCCGGACGTCGTCGGACACCATCGCCTTGAGCGCGCCGGGACTGCCGCACGCGATGACCCGCCCGTGCTCCAGGACCGCGACCCGGTCGAGGACCTGCTCGGCCTCCAGGACGTTGTGGGTCACCAGCACGACCGTCGTCCCGGACTCGGTACGGCGACGCCGGAGGACGTCCCAGACCGCCCGGCGGGCGGAGACGTCGAGTCCGGCGGTCGGCTCGTCGAGGACGAGCAGCGGCCGGTCGGCGACGAGTGCTGCCGCGACCTGTGCCAGGCGGCGCTCCCCACCCGACAGGGAGCACAGCGGACGGTCCCGCACCGCGCCGAGCGAGAGCTCGTCGAGCAGTGACGTCGTCGCCGTACGGGCATCGCGCTTGGACAGGCCGCGCAGCCGGCCGGTGGTCTCGACGGCCAGGCCGACCGGCAGCTCGTTGAGGGCCGGCTCGTCCTGCGCCAGGTAGGCGAGGACCCTGCTCGCCCTGCGCGCGTCGGCCGTGACGTCCTCGCCGAGCAGCGTGACCCGCCCGGCGTCGGGGCGGAGCACCCCGACCAGCTGGCGGACCAGCGTGGTCTTGCCCGCGCCGTTGGGCCCCAACAGTCCGAAGACCTCACCGGCGAGCACCTCGAGGGAGACGTCGTCGGTCGCCAGGATGCCGCCGCGGTGGGAGCGACGCAGACCCTCGAGAGCGACGGCGACCGTGCGCGGCGGCGCGGCAGCGGTCACCGTCACCGTGGGAGCTCCGTCTCGTACGAGGTCTGGGGCTCTCCACGGTACGCGCCCGTCCCCGCGCCGATACCTTTGCCGCCGTGAGGATGCCCGTGAGGATGCCTGCCCCGCGCGACCTCACGGTCCGCGGGCTCGCCGCGCTCGTCGCCGGGCCGCTCGTGCTCGGCGGCTGCTCCGGCGGGTCCGCGCCGCGGCCGGCCGACCCGGGCGCCGCGGCCTCCGCGCCGGTGCCGGGCGTGACCCTGCCCGCGGACGCGCTCGTCGACCTGGTCCCGCGTCCGGCCGGGGTACCCGCCGGCCTGGTGCCCGTGATCAGCGGCTCGGGCCCCCGCGACCTGGCGACGGTGGCCGGCTACTCCGGGACCGGCTCGACCGCGAAAGCCGCCGCCGCCAAGCTCAGGGCGCATGGCTTCACCAGGGCCTACGTCGCCCAGTACGCCAACCCCGCCACCGGGCAGGTGATGTCGATCGTGGTGTCGAGGTTCACGTCGGCGGCCGGTGCGGCCGCCGACTTCGCCGACGACCAGTCGGGCGCCCAGGGCAAGAAGGTCGTCACCCCGGTGCTCGGCGACGGGTCCTCGGTCACCGTCCAGGGCATCCAGGGATCGGTGGCCAGCCAGCTGGTCCTCGTGCGCTTCCGCCGCGGGACCGCCACCTGGTCGCTCGCCTACAAGGCCTCGCCGACGGCCGACCCGACCGTCGCCACCGCCCTCGCCGCCGCCCTGCTCAGGCGCACCTCCGCCTGAGGCACGGTCACTGCCAGGAGTTGGTGGTCCTCCACACGAGGATGTCGAGGATCCTGAGCTTGGTGACGGACGCGCCGGCCTCCTCGGCGGCCAGCTGCAGCTCCTCGAACGCCTCGTGCTCGACCTGCAGGTCGGCCCGCATCTGGGTGCACAGCAGCCGCATGAACTCCTGCCAGGAGCGGTCGAGGGTCCGCGGCAGCACGCCGGGCGCGGTGTAGGCCTCGAAGATCCGGCTGTCGTAGATCGGCACCAGGTCGGGTCGCTTGCGGTGGAGCACCTTGCTGACGATGGTCCCCCGGACCCCCCTGCCGGCGTACCTCGGCTCGTCGAGGATCCCGAAGAGCCCGGCGACGCACATGACGTGGTCGTCGTCGGCGTCCTCGAGGCTGACCTCGGGCAGCTCCGCGACCGCTTCGAGCGCCGGGAGCATCTCGCGCAGCAGGCTGAAGCGGCCGGTGTCGATGTCGACCCCCATCAGGGTCGGCGCGAGCAGGTCGCCGTCGACGAGCTCCGGGGAGCCGTTGGTCACCAGCCTGTCGTACGCGGGGTAGCTGTAGCCGTTGCGCACGTCGACGTAGTCCAGCAGGACCTCGTCGGGGTGCTCGACCAGCAGGGTCCCTCCGCACAGCTTGATCGCGTCCACACCCTGCAGCCTAGGACGAACACGGACCGGAGTACGGCGAAGCGCGGGCGCGCCCGCCCGGTCTGACGAGCCACTGCTCCCCTGCTCCCCTGCTCCCCTGCTCCCCTGCTCCCCTGCTCCCCGCGCGGGC
>FSWJ01000278.1_pt1 | contig 21517 bp, 21 predicted proteins | sample 1637851 | NCBI WGS metagenome assembly FSWJ01 (sample SAMEA3914789, study PRJEB12502) | metagenome | biome: forest; material: soil | place: Canada | collected 2011-07-03 | depth 0.3 m | reverse complement strand
CGTCGATGCTGCCGGTGGTCCAGATCCGGTGGAACGCCGCCTCCGGGCTCACAGCAGCTCCCCGAGTGCCGCCGCGTCGTCCGGGCCCAGCTGCCAGCCACCGGCCGCCACGTTCTGCGCCACCTGCGCGGCGCTGGTCGCGCCGGCGATGACGCTCGCCACTGTGGGTCTGGACAGCAGGCCGCCGATGGCCAGCTCGAGCAGCGAACGGCCACGGTCGGCCGCGAACGACCCGAGCCGCTCGAGGGTGTCGAAGGTGCGGTCCGTCAAGGCGGCCTGCATGCCCCAGGCGGCGACCCGGCTGCCCTCGGGGACGTCCTCGCCGCGCCGGTACTTCCCGGTCAGCAGCCCGCTCGCGAGCGGGAAGTAGGGGAGCAGGCCGAGTCCGTACTCCTGGAGCGCGGGGACCAGCTCCGTCTCGACCTTCGTCTTCAGCAGGCTGTACTCGTTCTGGGCGCTGACGAACCGCTCGAAGCCGCGGGTGCGGGCGGTCCAGTCGGCGTGCGCGGTCCGGAAGCCGTCGAAGTTGGAGTGCCCGAGATAGCGCACCTTGCCTTCGTGCACGAGGTCGTCGAGCGCCGACAGCGTCTCCTCGATCGGGGTCTGCGGGTCGGGGCGGTGCAGCTGGTAGAGGTCGATCCACTCCGTCTGCAGCCGCGTGAGCGAGGCCTCGACCGCCCGCTTGACGTAGCGGCGCGAGCCGCGCGCGCCCCAGTCCTCACCGTTGTCGTTGCCCAGCCGCCGCACGTCGCTGCCGAACTTCGTCGCCAGCACGACGTCGTCGCGCCGTCCCTTCAGCAGGGCACCGAGGCGCGCTTCGGACTGGCCGTAGCTGTCGGAGGTGTCGATGAGGGTGATGCCGTGGTCGAGCGCCGCGCCGAGCACCTCCCGACACCCCTCGTCGTCGAGCTTCATCCCGAAGTTGTTGGTGCCCAGGCCGACCGTGGAGACGGTCAGCCCGGAGTTCCCGAGACGGCGATAGTCCATGGCACGCAACCTACGTGCTGGGCCGGTGCTGCCGCTGCCCCTCTCCGAGCCGGCCCCCGAAGGCGAACAGGACGACGGACATGACCGCGCCGACGCTCCCGGCGACGAGGAGCGGGACGGTCCCGGACCCGCCCCACGCCAGGCCGGCCCAGAGGCCGGCGACCAGCACGCACCCGCCGGTGAGCGCCTGGTACAGCCCCTGCGCCCCGCCCTGCCGGCCGGGCGGGGCGAGGCTCGCGACCCAGGCCTTGCCGACGCCGTCGGTGCAGGCGGCGAACCCGCCGTACAGGGGAAGGACCACGAAGACGAGCTCGGGCGCCCGGATGAGGCCGAGGCCCAGGTACCCGACGGAGAAGAACGTCAGCCCGGCCGCGAAGACGCGGTGCCGGGGCCACCGGTCCGACAGCGCCCCTGCCGGGTAGGAGGCGACCGCGTAGACCGCGTTGTAGAGGATGTACGCCCCGATGAGGGCGCCGGTCGACAGCCCCAAGTCGTGGGCGCGCAGGAGCAGCAGGGCGTCGGGGAAGTTCACCAGGCTGAAGAGCGCGAGCACCAGGACCAGCCGGAGCAACGCCGGCGGCAACCCTCCCGGCGAGACGGCTGCGGGGCCGCTTCCGCGGGCCGTGGAGGCCGGCGCGACGCCGTCGCGGACGGCCGCGACCAGCAGGACCGACAGGACGGCCGGGACCACGGCGACCACCAGCAACGGCCGCAGGTGGTGGTGGAGCAGCTCGTAGAGCCCGAGGCCGACCGCCGGGCCGATCACGGCGCCGGCCGTGTCGGCGGCGCGGTGGAACCCGAAGACCCGGCCGCGGGCCGCGGGGTCGGCGTCGACCATGAGGAGCGCGTCGCGCGGGGCGCCGCGCACCCCCTTGCCCAGCCGGTCGACACAGCGCCCGGCGAGGACGACCGGCCAGGCCGAGGCGACCGCGATGAGCAGCTTGCCGAGTGCCGCGAGGCCGTAGCCGAGGGCGATGAGGGGCTTGCGGGAGAAGCGATCGGACAGCGACCCGGCGAGCAGCCGGGTGAGGGCCGCGGCCCCCTCGGCGAGTCCCTCGACGACGCCGACGACGGCCGCGGGAGCGCCCAGCGTGACGGTCAGGAAGACCGGCAGGACCGGGTACAGCATCTCGCTGGCGGCGTCCTGCAGCAGCGAGACCGCCGAGAGCGTCCTCAGGTTGCGGGTCAGCCAGGGTCGCGAGCCGGTCGTGACCATGGCACCTCCTCGCTGACCGGCGGCAGCGGAGGCTCCCTCAGACCAGCTCCGCCTCCTGCTCCGAGGCAGTGTCCCGCTCGGAGGACTTCAGCTGGTACGGCACGGACGTCACCATGACGCCGGCCTTGTACAGCAACCGGCCCTTGAGCCGCAGGGCGCTCTGGTTGTGCAGGAGCTGCTCCCACCAGCGGCCCACGACGTACTCGGGGATGTAGACGGTGACGACGTCCCGTGGGCTCTCCCTCCGGATGCGGTCGACGTAGTCCAGCACGGGCCTGGTGATCTCGCGGTACGGCGAGGAGATGATCGTGAGGGGGATGCTCAGGCCGCGAGCGTCCCATTCGGTGACCAGCTGCTGGGTCTCCTCCTCGTCGACGGAGACGGTCAGCGCGGTGAGGTCGTGCGGGCGGGTCGCCTTCGCGTAGGCCAGAGCCCGCATCGCGGGGGCATGCATCTTCGAGACGAGCACGACGGCGTGGTTGCGGCTGGGCAGGGTCACGCCGCCGGGCGGGGGCGTGAGCTCCCGGGAGACGGCCTCGTAGTGCCGGCGGATGGCACGCATCAGGAAGAAGACGACGACCATCGCGGCGATCGCGAGGTAGGCGCCCGCCAGGAACTTGTAGAACACCACGATGACCAGCACGAGGGCGGTGACGAGCGCCCCCGTCCCGTTGAGGGCCTGTGACCGGCGGATGGCCTGGCGACGGTCGGGACGGGTGGTCTGCGCGAGCTCCTTGTTCCAGTGCCGGACCATGCCGTACTGCGACAGCGTGAACGAGGTGAAGACCCCGACGATGTAGAGCTGGATGAGCTTGTCGATGTTGGCGTTGAAGCCCACGATCAGGGCGACCGAGACGACGGCGAGCACGATGATGCCGTTGCTGAAGGCGAGCCGGTCGCCGCGCGTGTGCAGCTGGCGCGGCAGGTAGCGGTCCCGCGCCAGGATCGAGGCAAGCATCGGGAAGCCGTTGAAGGCGGTGTTGGCGGCGAGGACGAGGATGCCCGCGGTGGCGGCCTGGAAGGCATAGAACAGCAGCGACCGGCCCCAGACGCCCTCGGCGACCTGGCTGATGACCGAGGGGCTGCCGCCGGGGTAGGCACGGGCATGCGTCGCGAGGGCGAGCGCCGTGATGCCGGAGAACATCGAGATCGCCAGCGTCCCCATGATCACCAGGGTCGCTGCGGCGTTCCGGGCCTTCGGCGGCTTGAAGGCCGGCACGCCGTTGCTGATGGCCTCCACGCCCGTCAGGGCCGTACACCCGCTGGCGAACGCCCGCAGGCACAGGAGCAGCGTGGCCACGCCGCCCACCTGGACGGTGCGGTGCAGGGTCAGCTGGGCGCTCGGCGCCTCCGGCACGCCGCTCGTGAGGGCGCGGTACGCGCCCGTCGCCAGCAGGAGCAAGGTCAGGACGACGAAGGCGTACGTCGGGAACGCGAACGCCGTACCGGACTCCTTCACCCCCCGGAGGTTGACCAGGGCCAGGACGACGACGAACCCGGCCGAGAGCGCCACGGCGTGTGGCGCCAGGGACGTGACCGCGGACGTGATCGCGACGACCCCTGAGACCACCGAGACCGCCACCGTCATGACGTAGTCGACGAGCAGCGCCGCCGCCGCGGTGAGGGCCGCCTTCTCGCCCAGGTTGTCCTTGCTGACGACGTAGGCGCCGCCGCCGCTCGGGTAGGCGAAGCAGGTCTGCCGGTAGGACGCGACCACGATGGCGAGCAGCAGCGCGACCGCGGCGGCGATGGGGGTCGCGAGCCCGAGGAAGGACGCGGCCCCGGCCATGCCGAGGACCAGGACGATCTGCTCGGTGGCGTAGGCGACCGAGGAGATGGGGTCGGAGCAGAACACCGCCAGCGCGATCTTCTTGGGCAGCAGCGTCTCTCCCATCCTGCTGCTCGCGATGGCGCGTCCGATGAACAGGCGCTTGAGCAGGTCGGTGCTTCCGGACATGGGCCCTCCGCGAGGTCAGGAGACCAGCGTCAGCGCCGGCCGGCCGACCGGCAGGGGTCCTGACGAACTCTTGACGGGCGGGAGCGGCGTCCTGACGCGATCTTGACCCCGGCGGAGCGGGCCGCCGCGACACGGTGGGCCCCTCTACGACACCGGGTAGAAGTGGTTAGAGTGGGCGCAGGTCCACAGGGGCGGCTCTCCGCAGGGGAGGGCGGCCTGTGGACCACCGCCGAATCACCGGTCGCGCGAGCGGCCAGAACCGGGGACCCACCTCCCCTGGGGCGAATCGGCGCGCAGGTGTCTCGACGGCGAGGCTCCCGGCGCGCGGTAGGGCTACTTCCGGCCCGAGCCCGTCAGCTAACCCGGTAGGCGGTCAGGGAAGAAGGGTTCCGCGCCTGTGGCACGCCCGCACTCGGCTCGTTCCGGTGTCCGCACGGCACATCGCAGCCGGCCCTGGCTGGCCCTGGTGTTGGCCTGCATGATGGGGACGGGGCTCGTGACCACCGGCCTGGTCGCACCGGCGTCGGCCGACATCGCACAGCAGATCCGTGACGGCCAGGCGCAGCTCGACCGCCTCAACAAGCAGGCCGAACGGGCCGCCGAGCACTACAACGCCGGCCGCATCGCGCTGGTCAAGGCGCAGAGCCGGTCCACCATCGCCCACGCCGCCAGCGCGAAGCTCGACGCCGAGGTCGCCGCGATGCGCTCGCACGCGGGGATGTTCGCCGCTCAGGTCTACCGCAGCGGCAACGGCGCCAGCATGGACCTCGCCATGCTCAGCAGCACCAGCGGGCCGGCGACGTTCCTCGACCGCGCGGCCACCCTCGACCGCATCTCGCGCCGGAACGCCGACGTGCTCGACCAGCTGGCGACGATGCGGCACCGGCAGGCGCAGGCCGCCGCCGAGACCGCCGCCGCCGTCTCCGACGCGGCCCGGACGCTCAAGGGGCTGGAGGCCGACAAGCAGACGGTGCTGCGCGCGGCCGGGCAGGCACAGGCCGTGCTCGTCAGCCTGCAGGCCAAGCAGGCGGAGCTCGTCCGTGCGGCCGCCGACGCCGCCGCCCGCAAGGCAGCCCAGGCGCGGGCCGCCGAGCTCGCCAGGCAGGCCGCGCTCAACGCCGCCGCGGCATCGGCCTTCGGCAGCGCCGGCAACGGCCTGTCGACGATCGGGGGGCCCGCGACCCACTACTCGGGCAGCGCCGCGCAGATCGCGCTCCGGGTCGCCAGGGACCAGCTCGGCAAGCCCTACACCTGGGGCGCGGCGGGCCCCGACACCTTCGACTGCTCCGGCCTGACGATGTACGCCTACGGCAAGGCGGGGATCTCCCTGCCGCACTACACCGGCGACCAGTGGAACGCCGGCCGGCACGTGTCCGAGAGCGAGCTCGTGCCCGGCGACCTGGTGTTCTTCGGCCAGGACCTCGGCCACATGGGCATGTACGTCGGCAACGGCCAGTTCATCCACGCCCCGCACTCCGGTGACGTGGTGAAGATCAGCGCCCTCTCCGGCTACTACCAGGACAACTACGCCGGGGCGGTGCGGGTCGCGGGCTGACCCCGCTGCACGACACGAAAGAGCCCGCCACCTGCCGGACATACTGCTGACGTGAGTTCCGGCCAGCCGTTCGAGTCCCTCGTCGCCGACGTCTACGGGCCTCTCCAGCGCTACCTGCGCCGCCGTACCGATCCTGCGACCGCTGACGACGTCCTCGGCGACGTCCTGCTCGTGCTCTGGCGCAGGGCGGCCGACCTCCCGCCCGACGCGACCCTCGCCTGGTGCTACGGGGTGGCCCGGGGGTGCCTGGCCAACTCGCGTCGTGGTGCCGACAGGCACCTCAAGCTCGTACGGCGACTCGCCGCCGAACCGCGGCCGGCCGGCACCGAGAGCGACCCGGACCTCAGCGAGGCCCTCCGCGTTCTGCCCGAGCGCGACCGCGAGCTGCTGAGGCTGTGGGCCTGGGAGCAGCTGGCCCCCCGGGAGATCGCGCTGGTCCTGCAGATCACGCCCAACGCCGCGAGCATCCGCCTGAACCGGGCGAGGAACAAGCTGAAGGCCGAGCTCGTCCGGCGAAAGGACGACAGCGGTCCCGGACACCCAGCAGAGCGACAGGGAAGGGAGGCACGGTGACGAGCCCTCAGGACGACGACGTCCGCGCGCGGCTGGCTGCCCTCGACCCGATGCCGCCTTCCGTCCCGGTCGACCCCGTCACGAGCCCCCGGGCTCAGGAGCTGCTGGAGCGTGTGATGCTCACGACCGACCGGACACCCGACACCACGTCCACACCGCGCTGGCGCAGGCCGGCCGTCCTCGCCGCGGCCGCCGCCGCGGTCGTGGCCGCCGGGATCGCGGGGGTGGTCGTGAACGGCGGCGACCCCCCGGCCGCCACGAGGGCAAAGACCACGCTGGCCCTGAAGGTCGGGGGCAGCACCGGCGTCTCGATGCACTCGTGCGTCCAGTTCAGCGTCGAGATCCTCAAGAACATGCCGGTGGCGTTCGCGGGGACCGTGACCGGCGTCGGCGACGCGGACGTGAGCCTTGCCGTCGACCGCTGGTTCAAGGGCGGCACGGCGGAGGTCGTTACCGTGTCCCGGCCGCCGGGCCACACCTCGATCCCCGACGTCGAGTTCGTCAAGGGCAGGCGCTACCTGGTGACCGCCACGCACGGCACCGTGAACAGCTGCGGGTTCAGCGCCGAGGCGACACCGGAGCTGGAACGGTCCTTCGCGCAGGCCTTCCAGCCCTGACGTGCTTACCCGCCGGCCCGGTCCGTCGCCCCGGCGGCCTCGCCGTCGGCGTACCGGTCCGGGTCCTTCCCGTACTTCTCGGCGCAGCGGTCCGAGCAGAAGTACACCTTCCGGCCGTCGTGCTGCGTGACGGCGCCCGGGTGGGACCGTTCGACCTGCATCCCGCAGACCGGGTCCTTCGCGTACTCCCCGGCGCTCCCCAGCCGGTCGCGGTTGCGGTACGCCCAGTAGACGACCGCGGCCACGACGAGGAACACGAGGTTGAGGAACGTCGTGTAGTCCCAGCTCATCCGGGTCATCGCGATCTCCGCCTTGCGAGGAGGGAACGTGATGCCGACGACACGGAACAGCACGTCCACTACGAGACCGGCAAGGGTCATGACGGCCCAGAAGCTGAAGAACAGCCGTACGGCGAGGCGCCTGCCGTAGAACTTGCCGTAGATGACGACGAGCGGCAGCGCCAGCAGGTCGGCGAACACGAACGCGACGGTCCCCCCGAAGGTGAAGCCACCGCCGTACAGGGCTGCTGCCAGCGGCACGTTGCCGATCGAGCACACGAAGCTGATGAACGCGATGAAGGGCGCGATGACGACGTTCTCGAGGTCGGTCAGCAGGCCGTGGCCGGGCAGGAAGACCGCGTTGAACACCGAGGCCGGGACGGCCACCGCGATCACTCCCGCGACGACGTAGCCGATGACGAGCTCCCGCCGCAGCATGGTGAGGTCGGACACCGTGTAGCCGGCGGCGTCGGCCCAGCCGGCCTTGCTCCGCAGGCGCTCGCGGAGTGGCTTGGCCTCTCCTGCCGCACTGCCGGCCTGGTGGTCGTGGCCGGTAGGCGTGGTGCCCGCGGCGAGCCGGGTCCGCGCGGCCTCCACCTCCTCCGTCGGGAAGATCCGCGGGGCGAGGACCACGAACAGCACGATCATGACGGTGCCGCCGACGAACTCGGCCGCCGCGAACTGCCACCCCATCAGCAGCCACAGCACGATCCCGAGTTCGACCACGAGGTTGGTGCTCGCGAACATGAACACCATGGCGGTGGTGAAGTCCGCACCTCGCTGGAAGAGCGACTTCGCCAGCGCGCTCGCCGCGTAGGAGCACGAGCTGCTCGCCGCGCCGAGCAGCGAGGTCCTGACGACCGTGCGCGGCCGGCGGTCGCCCATCGCCTTCTGCATCTCGGCGCGTGACACGAAGCTCTGCACCGCGCCCGACAGGGTGAAGCCGAGGACGAGGGCCCACAGCGTGGCCCAGAACATGAAGAAGCCCTCGGTCAGGCTGTCACCGAGGGTGGTTAGGACGCTCACGACCGGACCAGGCGAGCGATCGCGTCGGACGCCTCCCGCAGCTTGGCGTCCTTCTCCTCGCCACCGGCCTCGACGGCGTGCACCAGGCAGTGCGACAGGTGCTCGTCGAGCAGCGCGAGCGCGACCGCCTGCAGGGCCTTCGTCGCCGCCGACACCTGCGTCAGGACGTCGATGCAGTACTTGTCCTGCTCGACCATCCGGGCGATCCCGCGGACCTGCCCCTCGATGCGGGCCAGGCGCTGGAGGTGCGCGGCCCTGTGGTCGGCGTAGCCCCGCTCCACGGGTCCGGGCACCGCTGCCGCCTTCGCCATGTCGTCCTCCACTCTCGGCCTGGGCCAGGATACCCCACTGGGGTATATCCCGTGCGAGTCGGGGGCGAGGTGTGCGGGCATCAGGCTCCCAGCCGTGCGCTCACGTCGGCACACCTCGGCGGCGAGTGCGACACGCATGCACGCGAGCGGAGGGCGTAGAGGGCGGAAGTGATGCCTCCAGATACCAACCGCGGGCCGAGTCTTGCCGGCCGGCGGATTCGGCTGAGCGGTCGAAGGGTGCGGCGGGCTCGGGCCGCAACGTCGTAACCCCGTCACGGGTGCTCTCGTGCGTGGCTGATGGCGTCGCGGGCGATGTGTCCGACGTGGTCGTCGGACAGTTGGTAGATAACCTCGCGCCCGCGGCGTCGTGTCACGACAAGACCAGCGGCTCGTAGCTTGCGCAGATGTTGGGAGACCTGTGGCTGTGGGATGCCGAGGGCGTCGACTAGATCGTGGACGCAAGACGGTTGACCGTCGACGAGGTGGACCAGGGCGAGTCGCACCGGCGACGCCAGCGCGTGCAGGAGCTCGACGGCGACGGCGAAGTCGGCGAGATCGGTCGCCGGAAGCTCGTCCGCAGCGGGGTGCGGCTGGTGGTTCATCGGGCGCAGTCGGTGCAGGTACCGACGATCTCCAAGGTGTGTGTGACGTCGGTGAAGCCTGCCTTGTGGCTCACGTGATGCAGCCAAGTCTCAACGTCAGGCCCGGTGAGTTCCACGGTCTTCGAGCAGCAGCGGCAGATCAAGTGGTGATGGTGGTCGGCACCGGCGCACGATCGGTAGGCCGATTCGCCGGCTGCGGTGCGCACCACGTCGACGGCGGCATGCTCGGCCAATAGCTGCAAGTGCCTGTAGACGGTGGTCAACCCGATCCGGGCTCCGGTGGTACGCAGCTGGGCGTACAGATCCTGAGCTGTTCGGAACTCCGACGACCCGGCGAGCACCTCATCGACGAGTAGGGCCTGACGGGTCACCCGCACTCTGCCCCGACCGCGGTCGGGCACGTGCCGGTGAGTAGCCACGCCACTCACCGGCGGGGCCTGATCCATGCAGGGTCGCGCATTAGTCCTCGCTCCAGTTGCGGGATACCGTGACCAACACAATAACCGATGCTATTACGGATAAGGAGGGGACATGCGACTCGCTATGCGAGGGTTTTGGTCGATGGGCTCAATCAGCTTCTGCGCAGCGCTCGCCCTCGGGGGCTGCTCGTCGTCGAGCCACACCACCACTGGCAGCGCCGGCGCCAGCAGCTCACCATCGAGTTCGACGGTGGTGAACGTGGTGGCCACGATCAACGCCTGGGGCAGCATCTTGACCCAGCTGGGGGGGACCCATGTGCACGAGGCCTCGCTGATCACCAATCCAAATACCGATCCGCACGTCTATGAGCCCACCCCGGCTGACGGGCGCACGATCGCGACCTCGCAGCTGCTGGTGCAGAACGGCATCGGCTATGACCCGTGGGCCGCGCAGGCCCTGGCCGCGAACCCTGACCCGCAGCGCAAGGTGATCAACGTCGGGAATCTCGTCGGCATAGCCAACGGTGGCAACCCCCACCGCTGGTACTCCCCGTCGGACGTGGAGAAGGTCGCTGACACCATCACAGCGGACCTCAAGAGCATCGACCCGGCCGACGCCGGCTACTTCGACACACAGCGTCAGACGTTCGAGACCGTCGGCCTTGGCCGGTACCACCAGCTGATCGCCAGCATCAGAGCCACCTACGCCGGCGTCCCGGTCGGGGCAAGCGAGAGCATCTTCGCCCCGCTGTCCGACGCGTTGGGACTGGACCTGCTCACGCCAGCTAGCTTCTTGAAAGCCATCAGTGAAGGCACCGACCCGTCTGCGGCGGACAAGGCCACCATCGACGCGCAGATCAGTGGCAAGAAGATCAAGGTGTACGTGTTCAACAGCCAGAACAGCACGCCCGATGTCGCGGCGCAGGTCACCGCCGCCCGGGCGGCCGGGGTCTCGGTGACCTCGGTCACCGAGACCCTGTCGCCGGCAACCGCGACGTTCCAGGATTGGCAGGTCGCCCAGCTCGCGGCGCTGCAGGCAGCGTTGCATCAGGCGACCGGAAATGAGTCGGCCGGCGCGGTCGGCCCCCAGGTCCGCCGGCAGCAGTGATGTGCTGGTCTTGTCCGCCGACGAAGGAACCGAGGCGCCGATGATCGACAACCGTAGCCAGCGCGGCGGGGGGGAGCCGGTGGTGGTGCTGCGCGACGCGGCGGTCCGGGTCGGCGGGCGCACGGTGTGGGCGGATGTGAACCTCAGCGTGCAACCGGGTGAGTTCATTGCGGTGCTGGGTCCCAACGGTGTGGGCAAGTCCACGCTCCTGCGCGCGCTGCTGGGGTTGCTGCCGATCACCGCCGGGCAGGTGCAGGTGCTTGGCGGGAGCCCGGGGCAGTACAACCGGCGGATTGGCTACTTGCCGCAGCGTCGCGCGTTCGACCCGGCGACCAGGGTCCGCGGTATCGACATCGTGCGACTTGGCTTGGACGGCGACCGATGGGGCGTGCCCATCCCGTGGGTCGGTCGCTTGACGGGTCGCGATAGCGCCAGCGCTGCGCGTGACCGGGTGGCTGAGGTGATCGCGCTGGTCGGCGCGACCGACTATGCGCGTCGGCCGATCGGTCAGTGCTCCGGCGGGGAACAGCAGCGGCTGCTCATCGCCCAAGCCCTGGTCCGCCAACCCGACCTGCTGATGTTCGACGAACCACTCGACAGCCTCGATGTCACCAACCAGGCCAGCGTCAGCGCCCTGATCCAGACGATCTGCCGCACTCAAGGCGTGACCGTGCTGCTCGTCGCCCACGACGTCAACCCGATCCTGCCCTACCTCGACCAGGTCATCTACCTGGCCCACGGCGGCGCGATCATGGGCCCCCCGGAGCAGGTCATCACCGCGGAGACCCTCACCGGGCTCTACCGCACCCCGATCGATGTGCTGCGCGACCGGACCGGTCGGCTCGTGGTGGTCGGCCAACCCGACGTCCACGTCGAGCACCGCCACCCCCAGTGAGCAGCTCCTTGGCTGCTGGGCTGACAACAGCGGCCGGCGGCGACAGTGGGACACACTTGACGTGGAACCTCGTCAGCGATCTGCATCAACTGCTCGAGTTCCACTTCATGGTCAACGCGCTCGAGGCCGGCACGATCGTGGCCGTCGTAGCCGGAGCCGTCGGCTATCTGATGGTGATGCGCCGGCAAAGCTTCGCCGGACACACCCTGGCGGTGATCGGGTTCCCCGGCGCGGCGGGGGCGATCTGGCTCGGCCTGGATCCGAGCGTGGGGTTCTTCGGGTTCTGCATCGCTGGGGCGCTGATCATCGCGGCCTTGCCCGGCGACCGACGCCCCAGCGCAGGAGTGGGCGGCTACGGCGAAGGAAGCGCCGTGATCGGCATCGTGCAGGCGTTCGCGCTGGCCTGTGGGTTCCTGTTCGTCAGCCTCTACAAGGGATTCCTGTCCGGGCTGAACAACCTGCTGTTCGGCACCGTCACCGGCATCAACGACGGGCAGGTCCGGCTGTTGCTGATCGCTGGCACCGGATGTCTGGTGCTGCTGACCGTGCTGGGCCGGCCGCTGCTGTTCGCGAGCATCGACGGCGAGGCCGCGCGCGCCCGCGGCGTCCCGGTCCAACTGGTCGGAGCCGCCTTCCTTGTGCTGCTCGGGGTCGCCGCGGCCGGCACCAGCCAGGTCACCGGGAGCCTGCTGGTTTTCGCGCTGCTGGTCGCCCCGGCCGCGACGGCCACCCGGCTGACCGCAAACCCGGCCCGTGGGCTGGTGCTGTCGGTGGTCCTGGCCCTGGTCGTGACCTGGCTGGGGGAGGGCGTGGCTTACTTCTCGCCCTACCCGATCGGTTTCTGGGTGACCACCTTCGCGTTCGCGCTGTTCCTGCTCGCCGCCGCCTACCGAGCGCTCGCCGATCGGGGCCAACAGTGGCGTCGGGTGGCCCGCACGGTCGCCGAGGTGCCCGCGTGAGCGCGCCGGGCCTGGCGGCCCGCGGCGCCGGTCCCATCGCCGGTCTTGGCCACATGCTCAGCCACCCGTTCATCCAGCACGCCCTACTCGCCGGCACCGCGATCGCGCTGCTGTCCGGACTCGTCGGGCACTTCGTGGTGCTGCGGGGACAGGTCTTCGCCGGCGACGCGCTGTCCCACGTCGCCTACACCGGTTCCCTCGCCGCGCTCGCCGCCGGCCTGGACCTGCGACTGGGCCTGTTCGCCGCGACCATCGGCGTCGGTATCGTGCTCGGCCTGCTCGGCGGCCGCGGTGTCGCCGACGACGTCGTCATCGGGACCACCTTTGCCTGGGTGCTCGGGCTGGGCGTGTTCTTCCTCGCGTTGTTCACCACCAACAGTGCCACCGGGAACTCCACAGCCAGCGTCACGGTGCTGTTCGGATCGATCTTCGGCCTCAGCCCCGGCGCCACCCTCACCGCGACGCTCATCGCCCTCGCCCTGATCGCGCTGCTGGTGCTGATCGGACGGCCATTGCTGTTCGCGAGCCTGGACCCGGCTGTCGCCGAGGCCCGCGGCGTTCCGGTCCGCCTGCTGGGCCCCGCGTTCCTGGGCATCGTCGGGGCCAGCGCGGCCGAAGCCAGCCAAGCCGTCGGGGCGTTGCTGCTGTTCGGACTGCTCGCCGCGCCAGCGGCCACGGCGCAACGACTGACCGACCGGCCCTGGCCGGCGATGTGGCTCTCCGGCGGGCTGGCCGTGGTCGCGATGTGGGCCGGGCTCGTCCTGGCCTACGCGGTGCCGAAGCTGCCGGCAAGCTTCGCGATCCTGGCCGTGTCCACCGCCATCTACACCACCGTCGCGCTCACCGACACCACCCGACGCTGGCAACGCGCCCGACCCCGTACCCCGCGGACCAACCTTGACCCCCTCCACGCCTGACGGGCCCATGAGGTCAGCAGTCCCGGGTTTAGCAGCATGCAGCGCCCTGCCAACTGCGGGATCCCTCCCGCACCGCTACCCCGGCAACGCACAGACCGATCAGTGGGTCGAGCCAACCTGCCCCCGCCGCCGCGTTAGCTGCCAACCCCACCAAGACCGCCGCCGCCACGGCGGCGCAGAGCAGATTCTGCGTGCCCTCCCCACGGGTTGCCGAGCTGCCCAACCGCGCCCCGAGGCGCTGCTTGGCCCAGCCCAGGCCCGGCATGAGCAGCACGCTGCTGCCCGTAAGCACCTGCCCTAGCACGGTCGGGCGCGGATGGTCGCCTGAAAGCAGGGCGCCAATGCTCTGGGCGGCCACGTACGGCGCGAGCAGCCAGAAGCTCACCCCGACACCACGCTGCGCCCGGCGCTCGGCCTCCTCGCTCAATGCCCGGGCACCAGTGAACCGCCAGATCACCAGAACGCTCGCCACGCCCTCGACCGCGCTTGACAACGCCCACCCCGTCAGAGCGACGCTGCCCGACCGAGCTCCAGCCACCAACCCCAACGCTCCTTCGGCGGCCATCCAGCCTACGCTGCACCACGCCAGGACCAGCACGAGCCGCACGGACGCCTCATCACGGGCCATCCCGGCAACGGGCACTGGGTCTGCGCGACAGTCGCTGCCTGCCCCACTCGTACACAACGCCTCGGGCGGCGCGACCTTCGGCGCGGGCGCGACGCGGGGGGATCTCACGGGGTCAGCGGCTCGCAGCACTGCGCGTCGGTCTGGCACGTTGGGTCTTGGTGCTCGACTAGCAGCACCAAGCCGACCAGATCCGCCAAGGCGTGGGCCAACCGGGGATCGGCCAACGCGTAGCTGACCCGACGGCCTTGCGGCGTCGAGGTCACCAACCCGCAACCACGCAGGCACGCCAAATGGTTGCTCACGTTCGCCCGAGTAGTACCCACGGCGACGGCTAGCTCCGCCGGATAGGCCGGCCCTGCAAGCAATTCCAACAACAGCCGCCTGCGGCTGGCATCCGCCAACGCGACACCGACCCTCTCCAGCGCCGCAGCGTCAACCACCACACCCAGGCCCCGCACCATCGCGCTACCTGCTGGACTCGCGCGGGACTCCCATGCGACCATCTGCCGATAGTACAGCACAGACTGAATCGAAGGCTCCGCCCGAAACGGGACCACTCACCAGAAGTGATCCACTCGGCGGATCACACGGAGCACAGCCCGTGTTGTCGCCGATGGAACTCTGTGACCGCATTGCCACTCGCCGACGGCGGCAGCCGCAAGCAAGTTTGCAGACCTCTCCGAGCCCATCATCGATGGGGCGATTCTGACGTCTGGGTCCCAGACGCGAAGTGGCCCTCACCCTCTCTGGTCCGGGCCACCAGTGCAACCCCGGTTCGTACGGGCCCACGGCACGTGTGGAGGGCGTGGGATTCGAACCCACGATGGGTGTGACCCCATAGCGGTCTTCAAGATCACATGCGCTGATCCGGGCGGGTCCGAGTTGGTGCTGCGAGGTTCGGTCACGTGCGTCGGCAGGACGACGATGCTCGCTTTCCGTCGTACTTGCTGTTGCCCGGTCCGGGCCAGTCCGTGAAGGAACAGTGAAGAAGCCTCGCTGCACAGCAGCCCACGCGAGACCGAGGACGCGTCTCAGAGACGGACAACCGTGTGATCAGAGTCCTGACATCGGTGACGGAGTGCGGCATCCCTACCTGCGCAGTGTTCCAAGGTCCGACGCCTGGTGGTGCGGCGCACCCAGGCTTGACGAACTCGACGACTGGCTGAAGGAGCAGGCGCGATCCGCGAACCTGCCGCGATCTGCGATAAGCGCGGCAAAAGGCCAAGTGACGTTCCCTCGCCGATTGCGCAGCCCCCCACGGACGTGAATCCGTCCAGGTGTCTGACCCGTCGCTCACTAGCGCCACCTTGCCAGGGACGTCCACGAGTTGTAGAGGCTCGTGGCAATCGATGAAGGGCTGACCGAGACGTACGTCGCGGTTAGCGTGTTGCTGCCGCCTCCATGCACCTGACCCGGAAGTAGCAGGTCAAGGCCACCCCCGACGCCTAACTCCTCGCCGACGACCTGATTTCCAGGCACGCCGCAGGAGTCTCCTTGGAAGATCCCACCCGTAATCTGCGGTCCCTCACCGAGGGATCCGCCGGCGTAGGCAAAGGGACCACCAAGTTGGCCCACAATCCGCGTCGACACGCTGGCTTGTAACACTCCGGAGAGACCAACCGCCGGTGTCTGCAGGCCCTCCGTAGGTGACCGTTCCGCCGATGGACACGTCTCCATTCCGATCCCGGGCGACAGGCCACTCGCCTACATCGTGGCCGCAGTTGCAGCCGTGATATGTGCGGACCGAATCCGGCGCTTCGCAGGGCTGCCGCCTGAACCGCCGAAAGACAGAGGACACATCAACTCCGACCGTTGACATCAGGCGCTACTTCACCGCTTGGTCCTCGCGAGCAGCTGTCGCTACCTGATCGGTCGAGTGCGATCCGGGGACGATATCGGGTGGCACTGTCGACGCTGTCCGACGCAGCAAGGGGCGGCTGTCCCCTACCTTGCGACGATGGAGTTCTTCGCCGGCAAGGTCGTGCTCGTGGTCGGGGCGTCGTCAGGCATTGGTTCTCTGTTCGCCGAGGGGGTTTCGGCCCAGGGCGCGAAGGTCGCGGTAGTCGCTCGACGTGCCACGAAGCTGCAGGAGCTGGCGGCTCAGATCCGTGGCCTGGCACTTCCGGCCGATGTGAGTGACGAAGCCGCGGCAGCGAAAGTCGTCGAGGACACGGTCGAGGTGTACGGCCGAATCGACGTCGTCCTGCTCAACGTCGGAGGCGCCTCGGCGATCGACCTCCGCACACAGACCGCGGCGGACGTGAAGGAGTGCATGCGGCTCAACTACGACGTCGCGGTCAACGTCATGATGCCTTGCCTGGCCCGGATGAGCGAGCAGCGCAGTGGCGTCGTCGCGGTGACGAGTTCGCTGGCAGGCCTTCTGCCCATCCCGGAACAAGGGCCGTACTCAGCGGCCAAGGGTGCGCTTCGACTGCTGGTCGACACGGCTCGACTCGAGTATGCGGACCGCGGGATCGCATTCGTCAGCCTGTATCCCGGCTTCGTCGCAACGGAGCGCGTGCTCAGCGACGACCTCGACAAGTCCAGCATGATGAGCCCGGAGCGGGCGGTCAGCGAGATGATGACGGCGATCGCCGCGGGCAAGCATGATCATCTGTTCCCGAAGTCGACCGCGCTCCAGGTGAGGTTCGGGATGCTCGCTCCGGTCAGGGTCCGCGACGCCATCCTGCGTCGCCGCGTCGCGCCCGATCCGGGCTGAGGCGTCAGTTCTAGAATGACGCCCAGCTCCGGAAGCAACAAAGGACGAGTCGGCGACACTATCGACGACTATCAAGGGCCAGCGGCTGCGGGCGGCCGCCTGCGGCGGCCGTCCTCGCCCCCGGCAACACCCAGGCGGGAGCCGGGGTCCTCTACTCCCGGGACGTCCCGCATCCCGTCCCGCATGACGGCGGCGGACAGATCAGGAACCTGCACACCAATGCACCAGGGGATGCCGACGTCGTGCCGCTCGTCGTCGCTGAGCGTGCTCCCGGGGCGACAAGCCAGCAGGGGCCACACAGTTGTACCCCCCTTCGGGGGTCCGCCCGTGGTCGCCGATCGTGACCCGCCGGCAGCCGGTCGACGCGCGCGACGGCAGCGGCTGAGAGCCGCACCGGCCCTACATGTGGCGTCGGCCGTCGTCCGCTCGGGTTGCCAGCGGGCTTGCCATCGCTCGCTCGTCCACGGCACTCAGGTTGCCAAGATCCTTGCCAGCAACACAATCCGCCGACGTGATCCGGGCGGAATCCGGGACGTCCCGGATGTAGAGGGCCGCCGCCAAACCCAGCACCGCCCTGGTGCTGCTGCCCGAGGCGAGGACGGCCGCCCGCAGCCGCGGGGCCCTTGATAGTCGTAAAGAAGTCCTCGCACAGGCATCGGCGGGCGAGACATGCTCGGTGCAGCGTCAAGTCAGGATTTCGAACCAAACGCGTCAAGTCGCACGGCTTGCTCAGACTCGGTCGTATGACGCGTAACGGACCGCGCGAGACTTGCCCGGTCGAGGTATCAGGCTGGACGTCGATCCGCCTGTGACGACAGTTCCATCTTGCAGGCGAAGCTCAAACTTGACCCGGCCGGGCCAAAGCCGCTCCTCCAAGCCGCCGCCGGCGATGGCGAGCGCTAGCTCGAGTACGCGATTCTCAGAGGCGGGTAAAGCGTCAAGCTCGAATCGCGCCCCCGGGCCCGCCGAGAAGATCAGCTCGTGCGGGGACACCACGAAGCCCATCTCGGCCGCGTTGTCGTTCGAAGGCTTGAAGGTGAACTCAAGCAACTTGGAGGTCAAACGCGTCCGCTCCGACTCAGCTGAAACAGCCTGGGCAATCTGCTCCGCAAGCGCGGCTGCGCGCGCCTCCCAAGTCGCGTTCAAAGTCAGAATCCGCTCGCGTGGAACCACCATGCGTGGTCGATAAACGGCGTATCGAGCCGGAACCCCGGAACCGTAGGAGACACCTGACCATCGACGCTCCAGCCCAGATGCCATGAGCTGCCCTTCTGATTCAGCAGGCCGCTTCGATTGGTTTGCCCCAAGCTTGAATTGCCGAACAACCGGCTGTCCGGACCGACGAGTTTGCTCCCGAACGCGACGTCTCCGAGGCTCTGTCCTGTCGCTGCGGCTGCCCCGCCGACAGCGGCAAGGCCAGTGAGGGCGACGCCGGCCACACCCTCGGCGCCGTACGCGGCGACGGTCCACAGGGAACAGCCGCTCTCGGCGGCCTGCCACTCGTTGGCGTAGCCCTCCACAGCGAGGTACGCCGGATCGAGGTGTTGTACGGACCAGTTGTAGGTTCCGCCGCCGCGACAGCCACTACCAGAGTGGCCCAGAAGACACCACAGGCCGGTCGGATCCGACCCGTCGAGCGGATCGCCGTCGACATACCCGTACGGGCTTCCGGTCGTTGCCTCGAGGGGGTCTCTTGTGAGGAACTGCGCCGTGGCCGGGTCGTAGTAGCGGGCAACTGTGGCATCCGACGCGCGACCGCGGTGACGGCCGCATAACAGGCCGGTTGACGTGCGCAAACGCGATCGTCGACGCCGAGATGTGGCTACGAGTCGGCAGGAACGGCCGGACGCGAGTTTCCGCGTGGCGGGCACGACGGTCCCGCGTGCTCGCGTGTCCGTCGCCGTACCCATGGCCGGATTCTCGCAGGCGCAGCACACGTTCCGCTGTCGGTTGGGGTCCGCCGGGCCGCGTGTTGGGCGAGACTGGTCACCGCGCTACGGGAGCGAGGTCACGATGATCGAGATCCGACGGATCTGGACCCATGCCGGTGAGACTGACGCGGTGCATCTGCTGCTCACCGCGGGTGAGGATGAGCGGCACATCAAGCTGAAGCGGGCCGGCAACCCGGCGATGTTCGAGTTCATCAGCGCGCACGCCGCGGTGGCGACCGACCCGCAGCCGGATGCCGATCCGGCGACGGCTGGCATGTACCGCCCACCTGGGCGCAACGACGGTGCACGGCGGCATGCCGGTCAGATGGCGCGGAGGTGGTCCTCGCCCGGGTCGGGCTGGCCGTCGCCGGCGGGGTGGCAGGCGGCGTGCACCGCGCGGAGCTTGGCGATGGAGACGCGGGTGTAGAGCTGGGTGGTCTCGAGTTTGGCGTGCCCGAGCATCTCCCCGACGTAGCGGATGTCGGCGCCGCCGTCGAGCATGAGGGTGGCTGCGGTGTGGCGGAACAGGTGGCAGCTACCGTGCTTGCCGGGCGCCCCGGCGCTGATGTAGCCGGCGGCGGTGCGCGAGAGCCAGTCGGGGCACAGCGGCGCCCCGGACGCGGAGAGGAACAGCACCCCGGCATCGGGATGGCGGACGAGCTGGGGGCGGACGAGGTCGGTGTAGCGCTGAGCCCATGTCAGGGCCCGGGCACCGATCGGGACGTGCCGGTCCTTGCCGCCCTTGCCTTGCCGGACGAACAGGGTGTGACGGGCGTGGTCGAGATCCCACACCTGCAGGCCGATCAGCTCGGCCCGGCGGATGGCGGGGGAGTAGAGGACTTCGAGGATCGCGCGGTCGCGTAGCCCGAGCGGGGTCGTGACGTCCGGCCCGGCGAGCACGTCCTCCGCCTCGGCCGCGGACAGGGTGGCTTCGGGCAGCCGCCGTTCGGCTTTCGGCAGCAGGAGGCCGGCGGCCGGGTCGTAGGGGATGTGGCCGTGTTTGGTGAGCCAGGCGAACAGGGCCTTGACCGGGATCAGCCGCTGCGCCTGGGTCCGGAAGCTCAGCGGCCCGCCGGTGCGGGTGTTGCGTTGCCGGTAGAGGTGGCGCTGGTAGGACTCCAACGCCGCGAACGACACCTCACCTGGCGCGCTGATGCCGACCTCGGCGAGGAAGCCGACGAGGGCGGCAAGGTGGTACTCGCGCTGGTGCACGGTGGTGGTGGCGTAGCCGTGCACTCGCAGCCAGGTCAGATGCTCCCCGACCGCGGCGTCGAGCGGCGTGACGGATGCTGGGACGGTCGAGCCCGCCGTCACGGCGCACCCGCGCCTGGGACATCTACGCCTACGCCTACGGTTACGACCGGCGGCTGACCGTTAACGTGACTGGTTTCGCGCCCCTGGGCCGCCGGGTCGGGTGTTTGCGCTGGTCGTGGCGCTGATGGACCCGGTGGGTCGGGTTCACCGGGTGGCCGCTGGGTCCCACCGGGTTCACCAGGTTCACCAGGTTCACCGCGTGATGGAAAGCTGCTGGGCCCAGCAGGGCTGCTGGGCGGGTCGATCAGGGTGTAGCGGTGTTGGCAGCCGGGCGGGCCCGGTACGACGGCGACGTATTCGAGCGCGACGAGGCGGGCGAGCCCGGCGCGGACCTGATGCTCGGTGCAGCCCAGCAGCTCGCGCAGCTCCCGCCGGCAGAACGACACCGGCGTGCGTGGCCCGTCGCCGTCCTGCCCGGCAGCAGCCCGCGCGGCCTGGGTCGTCTTGGTGGTGACGGGTTGTTCGGCGGCGGCAAGCAGCCGCCGGGTCTGCGGCGCCAGCTCATCCCCACCGCGGGCGAGCACCGTCTCGGCCAGCCGCAGCGCGAGGGCGACGTCGGCCGGGTCGGCCTCGACGTAGGCCACCGGCTGGCCGTTGACGTCGATGCTGCCGCGGCGGCGTTGGTATTGGTGCAGCAGCGCGGACGCGGTGATCAGGCCGAGGAGCTTCTGATGGTCGCGGCGGTGCCGCACCGCGTGCGCCGGGAACGTCAGCAGCTCGGCGTCCGGGATGACCACCGGCAACGGCTCGAGCAGCCGTTGCGCGTTGCGATGCACACCGAGCAGGCTGTCCCGGCCGAGTCGGGCGACCAACCCATCCAACGTGACCGCGTGGCGTTGCGCGGCGTGGATCGCGCGGGTCTGCGCAGCGTCCTCGTCGACACCGAGCACGATCACCCGGTTGGCCAGCTCCGGGTCGATATCCGTCGCCGTCGTGGTCAGCACCAGCGCGACCGGGCCGGCGACCTGATAGCGGGTGGTCCGCAGCCGACCGCTGGGGTCCTTGCCGGTGGAGGCGATGGTGAGCTGGCCTTCGGTGACCAGCAACTTCAACGCGTAGGCGGCCCGGCTGGCGCCGGTCTGTTCCGCGACCGCGAGGACCTTGTGCGCCAGTGCCTGCCCGCCCAGGTAGTACAAGGCCTGCCCGGTCAACGCCGAGAACGACGCCAGGTCTTCCTCCGGCACCAGCGCGCACACCGCGTCCGCCAACGTCGACTTCCCGGCTGCCGAGGAGGACTGGATGACCACACCAAAGGGCCGTTCGGCCTTGCGGCTGATGGTGGCGAGGTAGGCGACGAGCAGGTTCGTCTGCTCACCGACCACCCCGAGCGCACCGAGGTCTTCGACGATGCGCTCGGCCAGCCGCGGATCGGCCAGCAGGCTCATCGCCACGTCGCGGTCGGCCTCCCTCATCGCCGGCACGTCGTGGTTGTCGTCGGTCGCGGCAAGGGCGCTTTCGGTCGCGAACAGCACCTCGGCCAGCTCCCGGCGCAGCCGGTTCGGGGT
>FSWJ01000260.1_pt1 | contig 21588 bp, 19 predicted proteins | sample 1637851 | NCBI WGS metagenome assembly FSWJ01 (sample SAMEA3914789, study PRJEB12502) | metagenome | biome: forest; material: soil | place: Canada | collected 2011-07-03 | depth 0.3 m | reverse complement strand
GCGCCACGCCGAGCGCGGCGGTGGGCTCGTCGAGGATGACGGCCTTGGAGTTCCAGAGGACCGACCGCGCGATCGCGACCGTCTGGCGCTGGCCGCCGGACAGGCCCGCGACCACCTGCCGGATCGACTTCACGCTCCGGACCGAGAGCCCCGCAAGGGTCTCCTTGGCACGGCGCTCCATGGTCGCCTCGTCGAGACGCCCGTACCGGGTGAGCTCCCGGCCGAGGAACAGGTTGTGGACGATGTCGAGGTTGTCGCAGAGCGCCAGGTCCTGGTAGACGACCTCGATGCCGAGGGCGTTGGCCTGTTTCGGGGTGGTGACGGTGACGTCGTGGCCGTCGAAGCTGTAGCTGCCGGAGTCGAAGCCGTAGATCCCGGCGATGCCCTTGATCAGCGTGCTCTTGCCGGCGCCGTTGTCGCCGACGAGCGCGGTCACCTGTCCGGGGTAGACGTCGAAGTCCACCTCCTGCAGGACCTGGACGGCGCCGAAGCTCTTGTTGACCCCCCGCAGTGCCAGCAGGGGCGACGCTCCCCCGCCGGCCTCCGTGCCTGCCGTAGCGCTCGGGCTCGTCATGGGGGACCTCCGCCGTTGGACCGATGAGCGAGAGCTCACGTGCTGGTGTCGTCGCCCTCGATGAGCGGACGACTCATGTCTGAGTGTGACGCTGGCGGCCCGACCTGTCGTGCGTCGGGCCGCCAGCGGGTCCTGCTAGGAGATGCCTGCGGTCTTGCAGGCCGCGGCGTATGCGGCGGTGCAGACGTCAGCGGCCTTCTGGAAGCCGTCGTCGATGACGGTCTTGACCGTGCTCTTGTAGATCGCGACCGGCACCTCGAGGGCGGAGGGCACGTCCTTGTGCAGGACCGTGTCGGTGACCGTCCCCTTCGCGATGCTCGTCGCGTCGGTTCCCTTGATGAGGGCGATCGCGAGGGCGGCGGCGGCGTCGGCCTCCTTCTTGATCGCCTTGTAGACCGTCATGCACTGGTCACCGGCGAGGATGGCCTGCAGGCCGGCGACGCTGGCGTCCTGGCCCGTGACCGGCACCTTGCCGTTGAGGTTGTTGGCCTTGAGCCGGGCGATGATGCCGCCCGCCATCGTGTCGTTGGCCGAGACCACGCCGTCGACCTTTCCGCCCTGTTGCGTGTAGATCTGCTCGAAGGCCTTGCCGGCGACGGTGGCGTCCCACTTGCCGGTCTGGTCGCCGACGATCTTGTAGTCACCGGAGGTGACCTTCGCCTTGAGGCCGTTGACGTAGCCCTGCTTGAACAGGGCCGCGTTGTTGTCGGTCGGGTCGCCGTTGATGAGCACGACGTTGGCCTTGGTCTTGCCGGCGTCCGTGAGGCACTTCTCGAGCCCGGTGGCCATGAGGCCACCGACGGCCACGTTGTCGAAGGAGACGTAGTACGACGCCCCGCCTCCGAGGGTGAGACGGTCGTAGTCGATCGTCTTGATGCCGGCCGTCTGCGCCTTCTTGAGGCACGCCGACCCGGAGTCGGAGTCGAGGTTGACGATCAGCAGCACGTTGACCGCGGCGTTGATCATGCTGTCGCAGATGGTGCCGAACTTCGCCTTGTCACCGTTGGCGTTCTGGATGTCGGCGGCGATGCCGGCTGCCTGGAAGGACGCCGCGAGCAGCGGGCGGTCGTTGGCCTCCCAGCGAGGCGATGTCGTGGCGTCGGGAAGGATCACACCGACCTTGCCGCTCTTGGCGGCGCCGCTGCTGCTGGCGGGAGGCGGCGAGCTGGGGCCGCCGCAACCGGCGAGCAACAGGGCGATCGCGGAGGATCCGGCGATCGCCCAAAGGGAGGTCTTGCGCATGCGCAGTCCTTTCGTGGCTGGAAGGCTGCGGACCGCGTGCATCCGCTGCGAACGTGCGGGGGGACGAGCCGCCTCGTTCATTTGTTGTGTCGCACAACATATGAAGGCGTGCTCTGGGTCACAAGGGTTTCCGGGACGTTGCCCAGGCGTCAGCACGTAACAATCCGGTTACGGGAGCCAGTGCTCGGGCTCCGACAGCACACCCGTCACGACGGAGCGTGCCGCTCCGTGCACGGCCGCTTGCGGACCGTGTCCGGCGGCCCGGACGCGCGGAGCCTCCCAGGCCGACCACAGCACGCGGCGGTCGAGCTCGCGGCGCACCGTCGCCAGGAGCCAGGGGGACAGGGGCGCGTAGACGCCGCCGAGCACGACCGTGGTGACGTCGAGCAGGTTCAGCACCCCGGCCAGGGCCGTGCCGAGCGCGGAGGCGGCGCCGTCCAGGGCGGCGAGCAGGCCGGGGTGGCCCTGCGCGGCCCGCTCGGCGAGGGCCGCGCCCTGCCCCCCCAGCAGCGTGCCGCCTCCGGAGGACAGGCCGGCGGCCCGCACGATCGCCTCCTGTCCGGCGTACACCTCGAGGCACCCGTCGGACCCGCAGTGGCAGCGCGGGCCGGAGGGGTCGACGGTGACGTGCCCGATCTCGCCGCCCCAGCCGTGGCTCCCCCGGTAGAGCTCTCCGTCGAGCACGATTCCGGCACCGATCCCGATCTCGCCCGAGACGTGCACGAAGCTGCGGGTGGTCGCCGAGACCTCGCTGAGCGCGGCGTAGTTGGCCTCGTTGTCGAACGACAGCGGAAGGGCGCCGAGCGCGCGGTTGCGGGCGAGGAGCGCGCGGACGTCGACGTCCTGCCAGCCGAGGTTGGGCGCCAGGAGCAGACGGCCGTCGCGCACCAGGCCGGGCAGGGCCACCGCGGCTCCGGCGACCCGCACGCCCTTGCGGCCGGCGGCCGCGAGCGCGGTGGCACCGGCGCGGGCCGCGAGGCGGAGCGCCTCAGCGGGAGCCAGCTCCCGCTGGTCTCCCTGTCGGATCTCGTGGTGGACCACCGCTCCGGTGAGGTCCACGACGGTGGTGGCGACGTAGTCGACGTTGACCTCGAGCCCGAGGCCCCCGGGGCCGCCGGGCGCGAGCGCGAGGCCGACGGCCGGGCGGCCGCTGCGCGAGGTGGGCGGCAGCACGACCTCGCGGACCAGGCCCCCGTCGAGGAGCGCCTCGACCAGGGCCGAGGCGGTCGCGCGGGTGAGGCCGGTGAGGGAGGCGATCCGCGCTCGCGAGACCGGCTCCGGCGCGTCGGCGACCAGGCGCAGGGCGAGGCCGAGGTTGTGGTCGCGCAGGGAGCGCTGACGGGCCGGGCGCCCGGCCCCGCCGAGACGGGTGACGGCTCCCTGGTCCTGCTCCGCGGCGGTCACGGGTCTTGACGGTGGCATGTCCGGAGCATAAGTTCAATGGGTCAACAAATCCTGCAAGGAGGCAGTCGTGTCGCTCTCCCCCCGCCCTGAGGACAAGTTCTCGTTCGGTCTGTGGACCGTCGGCTGGCAGGCCCGCGACCCGTTCGGGGACGCCACCCGGCCGGCTCTGGACCCGGTCGAGTCGGTGCACCGGCTGGCGGAGCTGGGGGCCTGGGGCGTCACCTTCCACGACGACGACCTCGTGCCCTTCGGCGCCGACGAGCACGCCCGGCAGAACCACCTCAAGCGCTTCCGTGCCGCCCTCGACGAGACCGGCCTGGTCGTCCCCATGGTGACGACCAACCTGTTCACGCACCCCGTCTTCAAGGACGGCGCGTTCACCAGCAACGACCGGAGGGTCCGCCGTTACGCCCTCCGCAAGGTGATGCGCAACCTCGACCTGGCGGCCGAACTGGGGGCGTCGACGTACGTCTTCTGGGGAGGCCGGGAGGGTGCCGAGACGGACGCGGCGAAGGACGTGCGCAGCGCGCTCGACCGCTACCGGGAGGGGCTCGACCTGCTCGCGCAGTACTCGGTCGACCGCGGGTACGGCCTGCGCTTCGCCCTGGAGCCCAAGCCGAACGAGCCGCGCGGGGACATCCTGCTGCCGACGATCGGCCACGCCCTCGCCTTCATCTCGACGCTTGAGCACGCGGACCTGGTCGGCGTGAACCCGGAGGTCGGCCACGAGCAGATGGCGAACCTCAACTTCGTGCACGGCATCAGCCAGGCCCTGTGGCAGGACAAGCTCTTCCACCTCGACCTCAACGGGCAGCACGGCCCCAAGTTCGACCAGGACCTGACCTTCGGGCACGGCGACCTGCTCAGCGCCTTCTTCCTCGTCGACCTGCTCGAGAACGGCGGTCCGCAGGGCGTCTCGCCGTACGACGGTCCCCGGCACTTCGACTACAAGCCGCTCCGGACCGAGGACGCCGCCGGGGTCTGGTCGTCAGCGGCCGACAACATGCGCACCTACCTGCTCCTCAAGGAGAGGGCGCAGGCCTTCCGGGCCGACCCCGAGGTCCAGGAGGCGCTGCTGGCGAGCAGGGTCGCCGAGCTCGCGGTGCCGACGCTGGGCGCCGGCGAGTCCTATGCCGACCTGCTCGCCGACCGCTCCGCGTTCGAGGACTTCGACGCCGACGCGGTGGGAGAGGCCGGGTACGGCTTCGGGCACCTCGACCAGCTCGCGGTCGAGCACGTCCTCGGCGCGCGCTAGCTGGCTCAGCCGGCCGCGGCTGCGGTCTTCGGCTGGGCGACGAGGTCGACGACGACCGCGACCCCGGGCTGGCCGGACGCTGCCGGGAGCCGCATGAGCACCCGGCTGCCGAGCGGCACGCCGCGCACGACGTCGAAGGCGTTCGTGATGCCGGTGGCCGAGACCGTGACGCCCGCCGGGCTGCCGTTCGTCCAGGTCGAGCCGGCGACGGTCCCGTCGTACCCCGTCGCGGTGTACTGCACGACCAGCAGGCCGGCTCCGACCGGGGCGCCGGTCCCCTTGGCCAGCACGGACACGGCGGGCTTGGCCGGGGCCTTGGTGCCCTTCTTGACCTTGAGGGTCGGAACGGCTCCCAGGGCACCGGTGACGGTCAGGCCCGGCGTGGAGGGCTTCTGGACCGCCGCCTTGGGATCACCGGCGGAGGTCGGGCCGTACGAGGAGACGACGTCGACGACGAACACGAGGGTGTCCGTCCCCGTGATGCCGGCCTGGGTGCTGCCCGCCGTGCCGTAGCCCTTGGCGGGAGGCAGCGACATCAGGATCCGGCTGCCGGCCCTGACCCCGACGAGCACCTCGTCCCAGCCGGGGATGACCTTGCCGACGCCGATCGCGAAGCCGGCCGGTGTCTTGCGGTCATAGCTGTTGTCGAAGACCTTGCCGCCCCAGATCTGGCCCAGGTAGTCGGCCACCAGGAGGTCGGCCTTGGCCACCACCGGCCCGGTGCCCTGACGGAGCACCTTGGTCATCAACGTCTTCGGCGCGGTCTTGGTCGGGAAGGTGAACGTCGGCTTGCTGCCGTACGCCCCCTGCACCGACGGCAGGGCGTCCTTCTTGGGGCTCGAGCCGCACGCGCCAAGGAGGCCGACAGCGAGCAGCGGGAGGAGCAGGACGGCGGTGGAACGGCGCACAGGAGACCTCAGGGATGGGGGACGGGCATCCCTACCACTGTGCCCCCCATGCCTGGACGGAACCTGTGAAGGGCCGTGTCCGCAGCGTCACACCGTTCCCGGGGCCGGAATTCGTGGGCGCCGGTGCGATCATGACGCTTGTCAGCGGGAAGGGCGGCAGCATGCTCCAGCAGCAACGGCGGCGGGTGGTCGTCATCGGGTCGGGGTTCGGCGGGCTGTTCGCGGCCAAGGCCCTGCGGCGGGCCGACGTCGACCTCACGCTGGTCGCCAGGACCTCCCACCACCTGTTCCAGCCACTGCTGTACCAGGTGGCGACGGGGATCCTGTCCGAAGGCGAGATCGCGCCGGCGACCCGCGAGGTGCTGCGCCGGCAGCGGAACGCCACCGTCCTGCTCGGGGACGTCCGTTCGGTCGACCTGGGCGCCCGGACGGTGACCCACCACCTCCTCGACCGCGCGACCGTGACGCCGTACGACGCCCTCGTCGTCGCGGCCGGGGCAGGGCAGTCGTACTTCGGCAACGACCACTTCGCGCGCTACGCCCCCGGGATGAAGTCGATCGACGACGCCCTGGAGCTGCGCGGGCGGATCTTCGGGGCCTTCGAGCTCGCCGAGCTGGCGACCGAGCCCGCGGAGATCGACAAGCTGCTCACCTTCGTGGTGGTCGGCGCCGGACCGACGGGCGTCGAGATGGCCGGGCAGATCTCCGAGCTGGCGCGGCGTGCCCTGCCGGGAGACTTCCGCCACATCGACCCGCGCACCGCCCGGGTCGTCCTCGTCGACTTCGCGCCCAAGGTCCTCGCCAGCTTCGGGGAGCGGCTCTCCGACGCCGCGCAGCGGCGGCTGCGCGACATCGACGTCGAGGTGCAGCTCGGCGCGAAGGTGGTCGGCGTCGACCGGGACGGCATCGAGGTCGAGGACGCGGACGGCACCCACCGGCGGATCCCGTCGTTCTGCAAGATCTGGGCCGCCGGTGTCGCCGCCTCGCCCCTGGCCCGCCAGCTCGCCGAGCAGTGCGGCGCGGAGCTCGACCGGTCCGGGCGGGTCATGACCCTTCCCGACCTGACCCTGCCGGGGCACCCCGAGGTCTACGTCGTCGGCGACATGGCGTCCCTCAACGGCTACCCGGGCGTCGCGCAGGTCGCGATCCAGGGCGCCCGGCACGCCGCCAGGACCATCAAGGGCCGGCCGGCGGCGCCGTTCGTCTACAAGGACAAGGGTTCGATGGCGACCATCAGCCGCTTCCACGCGGTCGCCAGCATCAAGGGCCTCCGGTTCCACGGCGTCCTCGCCTGGGTGGTGTGGCTCGCGGTGCACCTGGTCTACATCGTCGGTTTCAAGAGCCGCGTCACCACGGTGCTCCACTGGGCCGTGAGCTTCGTGGGTCGGGGCCGCTCGGAGCGGGTCGCCACCGAGCAGCAGGTCCTCGGGCGGCTGGCCCTCGAGCAGGTCGGGCACGACTTCGTGTCGCTCGGCCAGGAGGGCTACACGGCGGGCAGCAGGCCCGCGAACACCAGGTAGAACCCCGCCGCCGCGGCGAGCACCGTGGCGCTCAGCCGTCCACGCCGGAGAGCCAGCAGCAGGAACAGCACCGCGACCGTGGTCACGAGCCCCGACAGCAACAACGGCCCGTCGAAGCGCCAGCTGGTGAACAGCAGACCCAGGCCGCTGGGGACCGTCGCCTGCACCATCATCGAGCCGCTGACGTTCGACAGCGCCAGCTGGGTCTTCCCCTGCCGCACCCAGATGAGGGCGTTCATCACCTCGGGGAGCTCGGTGGCGACCGGCGCCAGCAGGAGCGCCACGACCGCTTTCGACAGCCCCAGCTGCGGTCCCGCCCAGTCCAGCTGTGCGACGAAGACCTGCGACGCCACGAAGATGACGACCAACGTCGCGAGGGTCTGGACCACGACCGGGACGAGGCCGGGCTCCAGCGAGCGGCCCAGGCTCAGCGGCTCGAGCTCCTCGTCGTCCGCCTCGCCCCCGGAGCGCAGCTCCGACACGACGTACGCGCCGTACACGGCGAAGAAGAGCAGACCGAGCCAGGGTTTCCACGCGAAGGCCACCAGGCCGAGGCCGACCTTGACCGCGAAGATGCCGAGGAACCATCCCTGGTCGCGCCCGAGCCGGGCGGTGTCGATGCGCGGCAGGGTCCGGCGCCTCGCGAGCAGCGACACCCCGACGACGCCGTACCCGATGGTGGCGAGCGCGAGCGGACCGCCCATCGCGGCACCGACGCCGATGTCGGGCTGGTTGCCGGTCGTCACGGCGATGCCGGTCACCACGCTCTCGGGCAGGGCCGTGCCGATCGCGGCGAGCACCGTGCCGACGGCCAGGGTGCCGATTCGGAGGGCGCGGCCGAGGTGCTCCACGGCGTTCACGAACAGCTCGCACGCCAGGTAGATGGCGAGGGCGGAGCCGACGAGCAGGGCGATGTGGCTCACGGGTGGTGCTCCGATCCGGCCACGGGGAAGGGAATGCCTCCGACCGCGGCCACGAGGGCCAGGTCGAAGGTCTCGCCGAGGTCGTCCAGTCGGTGACTGTGGACCCCCAGCGGCCGGGAGCCCCGTCCTGGCGGCTCCAGCATGTCGACGCGCTGGCGTACGGCTACTCCCCTTCGACGGCCAGGCTACTGGATCACCAACCCGGACAGCCGTCGGGAAAGGTGCCTGACGACACAAGGCACCCGTTCGGCCCCTGTTGCGACATCCCGGACGTGCCGACACAGGGGGAGCCAGCTTCCCCCCGAAAACCCGAACATCGGAGGACGACATGTCGTCCACGCTCGAGATCGTGCCGGTGCCCGACCACAGGACCGGGTCCCCGGTCGTCGCCCTGCTGCAGGCGGGCATCCCGCTCAGCCTGCTCATGGACCTCGCCGGGGACGACCCGCACTCCCAGGAGCTCTACGACGCGGAGCGCATCTCGTAAGGGCTTCCGGGTACGGCGGAGCCGTCAGCCGACGCGGCGCAGCCCGCCGGCGTCGACGACGGCAGTGACGCCTTCGTTGGCGAGGACCGCCTCCTGGTCCCCGTCGACGAGCAGCACCAGGGCGGCGCCGGCCCGCAGCGGGCCCAGCAGCGCCCCGAGGCCCTCGGAGGTGCCAGGGGCGAGCCGGGTGAGCACGCGGTCCGTCCCGTTCAGGTCCCACTCCGGTGTGGTGAAGGGACGGCCGCCCACCTCGAGCCGTGCCGCGTCGGGACGTCCGCCGAAGTGGTCGCCGTACGACGGGATCTCCGCGGCGGCGTCGAGCACCATGGGGGGCACCACGGCCAGCCGCGTGCCGAACGGCGTCAGCGAGCACGCCAGCACGTCCTCGACGCCGGCGTCGAGGACAGCGTCCGCCAGCCCGGCCGCGACGAAGGCAACCGGGCAGCCGGCGAGTTCTGAGGGGTCGCTCGCGACGACCACGGTGGCGCCGGACGCCACGCCGCCGAGGAGGAAGCAGACGGTCTGCCAGTGCAGGGGCAGGAGCAGGCCGACGCGGTCCGGGCGCCCGAAGCCGTCGACGAGCAGGTTGGCGGTCTTGGCCACCCAGTTGCCGGTGGTGGTGCCGGAGAGCTCGACCCGCGCGGGGCCGTCCACGTAGGTCAGGGCCGGCTGGGCGAGGTCCCGCGGGCCGACCAGGCCGGCGGTCAGGTCGTACAGGGATTGTCCTGCGCGGTCTTGACCGGCGGGGCGGCGGTGACCGTGCCCGGCTTGGGGGTGCCGGCGGAGACGGTGACCTTGTGGGCGCCGGTGTAGGTCGAGCCGACCACCAGGTCGAGGGTGAGCCCCAGGCTGCTGTCGGCCTTGAGCACCGATCCCGGGATCGCTGCCTGGAGGGTCCGGGCGGAGTCGGCCTTGGTGGGGCCGTAGTAGACCGTGGTCTGGGTGGCGCCGCTGCCCCGGGTGGTCGGGATCCCGATGATCTGGAAGCCCACGGCGGCGAGGTCGGCGGCGGCCTTGCGTCCCAGCCCCGGCACACCCGACCCGTTGTACGTGGTGACGCGGACGTTGACCGGCGCGACGACGATCGGCGACGCCGGCGGCTTGGCCGTCGGGGGTGCGGGCGGCTGGTCGTTGCGCAGTGCGGTGAACAGGTCCGCGTCCTTGGCGGCGTCGAGCAGCACGACGCTGGCGCCGTTGCGCATGCCGCCGATGTCGGCGATCGGCACCGTCGTGAAGAGGACCCCGCCGGAGTTGAAGTGCCGCAGCCGCAGGGCGAGGGTCTTGATGTCGTTGCCTGTCAGGCCCTTGTCGGCTGTCAGCGACGAGGTGGCGATGTCGAGGAAACCGTTGAGCTTGAAGGGATCGAGAAGCGTGCCTGCGGACAGCACCTTGTGGACCAGTGAGCCGATGAACTGCTGCTGGCGGGCGATCCGGTCGATGTCGCCGTTGGCCAGGCCGTAGCGCTGGCGGACGAACGCGAGGGCCACGTCGCCGCTGATGTGGTGGTTCCCGACGCTGAGGTCGATGCCCGTGTAGTGGTCCTTCGCCGCCTTCGTGAGGCAGACGTCGACGCCGCCGAGCTTGTTGACCATGCCCTTGAACCCGCTGAAGTCGACCTGCAGGAAGTGGTCGACCCTGATCTGGCTGAGGTTCTCGATGGTGGCGATCAGCAGGGCCGGGCCACCGAGGGAGAAGGCGCTGTTGAGCTTGTCGTGGTGGGTCGGCGTCACGTGGCCGGTCTTCGCGTCCGTGTAGGCCGGGATCTCGACGTAGGAGTCGCGCGGGAAGCTGACCAGCTCCGCCTTCTCGCTCGAGCCGTACAGGTGCACGAGGATGACCGTGTCCGACCGCTGCCCCGAGACGAAGGTGGCGCCGGTGCCCTGGGTGCCGACTCCGTTGGTGCCGGCACGCGAGTCGGAGCCCACGAGCAGGATGTTCTGGGCGTTCCGGGGCGCCTTGTTGGGCTTGGTGTGTCCGCTCAGCCCCGGGATCGAGATCCGGCTGATCTGGCCGTTGTAGTGGTTGAACGCGATCCAGAGCCCGCCGGCCCCGAGCAGGACGACGATGGCTGTCGAGAGTGCGACCCACGACAGGATCCGGGCTGCCCGCTGTCCGCCGGTGCGCCGACCCGGTCGCGCCGGCCGCGCCGGCCGCGGGCCGGACGGGGGCCGGACCGTCGGGGCAGGACCCCCGCGGGCCGCCTGGCGGTAGGCGTTCGTCACGCGGGGTGGCGGTCCCTTGCGCCCGCGCGGGTCCAGGTGAGGGGGCAGTCCGGAGCCGCCGGACGACGGACGTTCGTCGTACGGGTCCCTCGGGGTGGTCACCTGCGGGCGCTCCAAGCGTCGTCTGCCGTGTCGTCCGGGGACGCCTCGCAGGCGCGGCCGGTTCCCCCAGCGTACGAGATCACGGTCCCAAGGCGTCTGAAGGCAACCTGAAGATCACCGCCGTGGCGGCGGCCGCATGGACGTGCCCGGCGCTCGCTTCCGGGTCGTACGACGGTCGCTCCGCCCGGCCGGTGACGGCTCCGGGAATCGGCAGCGCTCGGCAGGAACCGCGTCGTGGACGTCGAACTTCCTCCAGCAGTCGCCCCGGCAGGGGGCGGGCCCAGGGGGAGCCACCGTGTCGCCGTTCCGTTCCGCTGCCGCACTCGCCGTCGGTGTGTCACTCGTCGTCGCAGGCCAGGCCGGTGCCGCCGCCAAGAAGCCCAAGCTGGTCCCCGTCTGCAACCTGATCACCGACGACGCCGGCGATGCGAGCGTCGTGACGGCACAGGACGGGATGGACATCCTCAGCGGCGACCTGGCCTCCAACGGCAAGGACCTCACAGCGGTCATCCGGCTCAAGGGTGCGCCGGCACAGATGAACCCGCAGTCCGCGTCGGCGACCGACTACTACGTCAGCTTCGTCGCCCCGGGCTCCGCGGCCCCGCAGTACCTGCACGCCACGCTGCCCTTCACCGGCGCCGCCGTCTTCGCCACCGGCCAGACGACCACCATCCAGGGCCAGTCCAACAACTCGGACGACTCCGGCAGCGGAGCGACGGGCTCGATCAAGGGCAACGTCGTCACCATCAGCGCGCCGCTCACCGCGTTCACACGCGTCACCGTGAAGCCGGGGACCAAGGTCACGGGCCTCGCCGCGAGCACCTGGGCGGAGATCGGCGTCCCGTTCCCGCAGCCGATCGGCGCGGTGGGAGTCCTCCAGCGGGTCGACGACGCCAGTGGCAAGGACTACACCGCGGGCGCCCTGTCGTGCGTGACCCCGGGCAAGGTCTGACCACCGTGGACGTCCTCGCAGGAGAGTCCGTGAACTCCGTGAACAAGGCCCGCCTCGCCCTCGTCCTTTGTCTCGTCGGTCTGGTCGGTGGCGCCGGCCTGGCCGGAGCCGCCGACGCGCCCAGGACGACCACCACGAGCAAGACGCTCTTCCTCAGCCAGAACGGCTGCGGGACGACCGCCGAGCCGGGACGGCTGGAGACCACGGTCCAGGTCGACTCCGCGGACGGCTGCGGCACCATCGGGGGGCTTCCCCTCAACGAGGCCGCGTACCAGGTCGGCGGCACCGGTGACGACTACAGCACGACGTCGAAGCTCGTCCCCTTCGTCGTCGACGCGACCAGGAAGGTGACCGGCCAGCTGGCGGCGGGCTCCTGGGTGGGGTCGGGTTCCGGCGGCGCGGGCTCCGTCCAGTTCGAGGTGCAGCTGGTCGGCACGACCACCGCCGGGAAGTCGGTCGACTTCGGCGCCGCGTCGGTGAGCGGCACCGCCACCCCCGGCAAGGACGTCGTCGAGGTGCCGTTCAGCCTGACCGTCCCGGCCTCCGCCGCCGGCGCGACCCTCAGGTCGCTGACGCTGACCGTGGACGCGCACGGTGCCAACGTGGGCATGAGCGCGAAGAAGCTCAACGGCTCGTCGTACGTCGTCGTCCCCTCGAAGGCCGCCACCACGAGGAAGAAGTAGCAGGCGCCGTTCGGCTTCTGGGACACTGGTGGCATGCAGATCCTCGTCACCGGCGGCGCCGGGTTCATCGGAGCGAACTTCGTCCACTGGACGCGGGAGCACCGGCCCGAGGTGCAGGTCACCGTTCTCGACGCCCTGACCTACGCGAGCGACGGCTCGAGCCTGGCTGACCTCGGCGACCACGTCACGTTCGTCGAGGGCGACATCACCGACGGGCCGCTCGTCGACCGCCTCGTGGGCGAGACCGACGTGGTCGTGCACTTCGCGGCCGAGACCCACAACGACAACTCGCTCGTCGACCCCTCGCCCTTCCTGCGGACCAACATCATCGGCACGTACACGATCCTCGAGGCGGTGCGGCGGCACGGCGTGCGGCTGCACCACGTGTCGACCGACGAGGTGTACGGCGACCTCGAGCTCGACGACCCGGCGAGGTTCACCGAGGACACGCCGTACAACCCCTCGAGCCCCTACAGCTCGACGAAGGCCGCCAGCGACCTGCTCGTCCGGGCCTGGGTCCGCTCCTTCGGCGTGCGGGCCACGCTCTCGAACTGCTCCAACAACTACGGGCCGTACCAGCACGTCGAGAAGTTCATCCCCCGCCAGATCACCAACGTGCTCGACGGGGTGGCGCCGAAGCTCTACGGCGACGGGCTCAACGTCCGCGACTGGATCCACGTCGACGACCACAACAGCGCGGTCTGGGCCGTCATCGACGGCGGCAGGCTCGGTGAGACCTACCTGATCGGCGCGGACGGCGAGGAGACCAACAAGGAGGTCGTGCGGGCCATCCTGCGCGCCCTCGGGCAGCCCGAGGACGCGTACGAGCACGTGTCCGACCGGCCCGGGCACGACCGGCGGTACGCCATCGACAGCAGCAAGCTGCGCGCGGAGCTCGGCTGGACGCCGCGGTACGCCGACTTCGCCGCCGGGCTCGCGGCCACGGTCGACTGGTACCGCGACAACGAGTCGTGGTGGCGGCCCTTCAAGGACGCGACCGAGGCCCGTTACGCCGCGGCGAGCGCCCGGTGACCGTCGCCCTCCTGTTCACCGGCTGCACGGGCCAGCTCGGCAGCGAGATCTCGAGGCAGGCCCTCCGCGCGCCGGACATCCCCTTCGCCCGCGGCATCGACCTGCCGGAGGTCGACCTCACCGACCCCTTCGCGGTGCGCGACACCGTGCAGGAGTGGGCACGCGTCGTCCGCTCCGACTCCCCGGGCCACCGGCTCGTCGTCGTCAACCCGGCGGCCTACACCGCCGTGGACAAGGCCGAGGAGGACGAGGAGACGGCTTATGCGGTCAACGCGGCCGCGCCCGCCCTGCTCGCGACCGCCTGCAAGGAGGCAGGGGCCCGGCTCATCCACCTCTCGACCGACTACGTCTTCCCCGGCGACGGCACGGAGCCGTACGAGCCCTCCGACCCGACCGGGCCGAAGACCGCCTACGGCCGGACCAAGCTGGCCGGGGAGCACGCGGTCCGGGAGTTCCTCCCCGACGCCTCGTACGTCGTCCGGACGGCGTGGCTCTACGGCGCGGGCGGGCCGAACTTCGTGAAGACGATGGCGCGGCTGGAGAGGACCAAGGACACCGTCAGTGTCGTCGTCGACGAGGTCGGGTCGCCGACCTGGGCCGGCGACCTCGCGAACCGGCTGCTGGTGCTGGCCCGCAGCGACGTGCCGGCGGGGGTCTACCACGGCACCAACCAGGGGGCGGTGTCCCGGTACGGCCTCGCGCAGGCCGTCTTCGAGGAGCTCGGTGCCGACCCGGCCCGGGTGCTGCCGACCGACTCCGGCAGCTTCGCGCTGCCGGCTCCCCGTCCGGCGTACTCCGTGCTGTCCCCGGCGGGGTGGGACGGCGCGGGGCTGCCGCCCTTCCCGGGCTGGCGGGAGGCGCTCGCGGAGGCCTTCCGGGTCGAGGGCGACGCGCTGCGGGGCTAGTTAGCGGACGGTCATCGTCCGGCAGCCGAGCCGGACGTTGCTCCCGGGTGTGCCGCTGAGGTTCCGGGCGTAGACGCAGACGGTGTGCCGGCCCGCCTTCGCCGACAGCGTCCGCGCATAGCCGTGGGCGGCGCCGTAGCCGGGAAAGCGGCTCGCCACGTCGGCGCGGCCCAGCGACGCCGGCAGGGTCGCGACGGTGCGGCCGTCGAGGACCAGGGTCGTGGTGACCGGTGCGGTGCTGTCGGGGTCGAGGACCCAACCGCGGATGTGGATCCGGCCGGCGCCCGGGTTGGCGAACTCGAGGACGCCGTTGGGCGTGCCGACGAGCACCGTCCAGCAACCGAGGGAGACGCGGCTGCCGGCCGTGCCCGGTGCGTTCAGCGGGTAGGCGCAGACGCTGTGCCGGCCGGCGGGCAGGGTGAGGGTCGATGTGAAGCCGTGCGGGCCGCCGTACGCCGCCCAGGTGGCAGGGAGGCCGGGGTGGGCCACGTCGGCCGTCAGGACCTCGTGGAGGGCGCCGTCGACGTTGACGGCCACCTGGGCGGGCGCGTCGGTGTCGGGGTCGAGCGCCCAGCCCGAGAGCAGCGCGGTCCCTCCGGGCTGGGTGCGCAGCACCTCGAGCGCGCCCAGGGGCGAGTGCGCGACCGTGAGGGTGCGGCAGCCGATCGGGGCGTCGGCTCCGGCCGTCCCGGCGCTGTTGAACGCCTTCACGCAGACGGTGTGGACGCCGGCGGGCAGCGTCCTGCTGACGGTGAAGCCATGGTCCGGGCCGTAGCCCGGGTAGCGGGTCGCGACGTCGGGACGCGGCAGGTCGGCGGGCGTGCCCGGGTCGGCGACCCCGTCCCACGTCACGACGACGGGCACCGACGCGGCGGTGTCGGGGTCGTAGGCGAACCCGCTCAGCTGTACGGCGCCGCCGGGCACCTGGGCCATGCTCTCGAACGCGCCGGTGGCGCTGTGGCGCACCGTCACGGTCTGGCAGCCGAGGCTGGCGTCCTTGCCCGGCGTGCCGGCGACGTTGACCGCCGAGGCGCAGAGCGCGTGGGTGCCCTCGGGCAGCGTGACGGTCTCGGAGAAGCCGCGGGCGACGCCGTACCCCTTCCAGAGGCTCCCGGGGGCCCGCGGCGCCGACGCCCTCACGGACGGGAGCAGCACGCCGTCGCGGGTGAGGACGGTCGCGACCGGGTCCGTGCTGTCGGGGTCGAGCGCCCAGCCCGACAGGGTCGTGACGCCGAAGGTCGTCGCGACCGGGTCGAAGCTGCCGGTCGGCGCGTCGGTGACGGTCAGGGTGGCGCAGCCGAGCTTGGCGTTCGCGCCGGGCGTGCCCGGCGCGTTCACGGCGTAGGTGCAGACGGAGTGGCTCCCGGCGGCGACCGGCGCGAGGACCGCGTAGCCGTGCGCCGCGCCCGACGCGGGGTAGAGCGCGGCGACGTCAGGCCGGTCGAGGGACGCGGTGAGGGCGGCGACCTGGGCGCCGTCGACGAGCACGGTGGTCCGTAGCGGGTCTGTGGAGTCGGCGTCGACGGCCCAGCCGCTCACCGCGATCCCTCCCGGTGCCCGGGTGACCTCCAGGGCACCGAACGGGTCGATCGGCGGCGGGAACAGCGCCGACCAGGTGTCGGGCCCGAAGACGCCGTCCGCCGCGAGTCGCTGCGCGCTCTTGAAGCGGTTCACCGCGGCCGCCGTCTCCGGTCCGTAGGAGCTGTCGACGGTGACGTGGAGCGCCTTCTGGACGACCGCCACGGCGGTCCCGCCGGAGCCGTTCCGCAGCGTCGTCGTGCCGTAGGCGCGGAGCACGGCGAGGTTGTCGGGAGACCTGAACGGCACGACCGCCTTCGGCGCGCCGGGGCCGTAGTCGACGGCCGCGACGGAGCCGGTCCAGTACGACGTCTTCTTGCTCGCTCCCGACCACCCGAAGCTGAAGTGGACGTGCCCGGTGTGCGGGTCGCTACCGGTGTAGGGCTGCCACCCGGCGCCGGTGTTGTAGGAGCGCCACATCTTGTTGTTCCAGATGATGTACATGAGCCCGAGCCGCCGGGCCATGGCATAGGTGTTGCCGAAGCTGTCGGTCTTGAAGAGCCAGTCGAGCAGCGCCTTGACCTGGGCGACCTGCGCGGGGTTGCCGGCGCTCACGCCCCAGTCCCACGCGCGGCCCTCCTTGTGCTCGCTCTGCCCGCCGATGCCGCAGTCCTTCACGATGCCCAGGCTGGTCGTGCCGCTGTAGGTCCGCAGCACCAGGTCGCGGAAGGCGGCGACCCCCGGCTTGGCGACCGGGTCGCAGATCGACTGCCCCACGTACGGCTGCGTGGCCTCGATGGCGGCCTTGAGCCCTGCGGGTGTGGCGGGCACCGGCCCCGCCGCCGCGGCGGGCCCGACCGGAGCCGTGAGGGACAGCGCGCCGGCGACGAGCGCGACGACGAGCAACCGGGCCGACACCGAACGCGTGGGTCCGGATCCGGTGCGTGGCAAGGCGTTCTCCGTCAGGCGGCTCGGCGGGTACGGGGAGGCAGCCGGGCCCTGCCGGGTCGGCGGGGCGTCGGCGAGGTCGCGCGGGCAACTCCTGTGATCCTCGTCCCGTCGGCGCAGTTCCTTGAGCCGAACGTCAGCCGGCTTCCCCGTCGCCACGCCGCCCGATCGGGGAGACACCTGCCTGGCCGGCGCAGACGCTCATGGTGGTCGCGGCGTGGAGCGCCACCGGGACGCCCGGCAGCCCGACCACGGCCGTGGCGGCGGCGACACAGCTTCCGGAGCGCCCCGTGCCGACCACGAACGACGCGCTCGTGCCTCGCGACAGGGTCGTGACCTTCGGCGCGCCCGGCGAGATCCCGAACCCGCCGTGCCGCATCTCCACGGAGAGGGCGCGACCACCTCCGTCACGGAGCTGCACCGTCGGCCAGCCGTGCAGCTGGCAGTCGGGGCCGGAGGTCCGCAGCGCGAAGACCTCCTGGGCCGCGGTGGCCGTGGTCAGTGCGTCGGCGTCCGACAGCGAGAGGTCCGCGGCGCGGCAGGTCGGCAGCCCCGGCGGGGGTGCCGACTCGAGCGCGGGCCGCGGGCTCAGCGGGTCAGCGGGCCCGGCGGTCGGCGTGGGCGTCGTGGGCGTCGGCGTGGTGGGCGCGTTCGTGGGCACCGCCGGCGCGGCCGGCCGGGAGGTCGCCGTCGCGGGGGTGGTCGGCGGCCCGGCCACGGGAGCTCCCGACGTACCGGTCGAGCAGGCGGCGAGCAGAGCCAGGGCTCCGAACACGGGGGCGGTACGACGCACAGAGGGCCTCACGAGACGGCGGCGCTAGTTGTCCGTTACCGGGCGGTGGCTACAGGTGGTGGCCTACCTTGTCCGAAGGTACCTGTGAGAGGCCGTTCCGGCCGCTCGTGAAGACCTGTCGAAGGGACTGCATCCCATGCGCCTTGCCCCTGTGCGCCGTGTCCTGCCCCGCGCCCGTCGTGGCGCCGTCGCGCTGCTCGCCGCCGGGCTGCTGGCGCCGCTGGCCGTGGCGGCCGCACCCGCGGCCTCCGCCGCCTGCGCGGGCCGGACCAGCCGCTCCATCAGCGGTGTCGTCTACGGCGCGGACAACCAGGACGTCAACGTCAGCATCGGCTTCGACGTCGAGTCGACGAGCGGCAGGATCATCAACGTCAGCGACGGCTGCCCGAAGACGGCCGGCTACTCCGCCCCGGTGCAGGAGAAGAACCACTACGTCAGCGGCAACGGCGCTCCGCGCGCGAGCGTGATGACCGACGCGAAGGGCGTGACGCACGGCCGCACCGTCCGCACCTGGTCGCTCACCGGCCTGCCGTCCAACGCGAAGTCGGTGTGGATCGAGGTCTACGCCCGGGCCTACACCGGCTCGCCGTGCCCCACCTGCATGGGCCGGGTCGACACCCACAAGTACGGCTTCGTCACCCGCCGGCAGGTCGCCGTGGGCTCGACGAACGTCATGCTCCGCCTGCCCCTGAACTGCGGCTACGCCGGCGGCAGCAACGGCTCGATCGCCGGATCGGTGCGGAAGGGCGGCCAGGCCGTCCAGCCCGACCACGTGTACGCCTGGTCGACCCTGAAGGACCAGAACTACACCATCATGGGCTGGGGTACCGGGACGGTCTCCAGCGGGAAGTACACCCTCGCCGCGCTGGCCTCCGGGCAGCCGTACACGGTGCAGTTGACCTACGGCGGGGTGACGTACACGAAGAAGAACATCACGGTCAGCAAGTGCGCGACCAAGACCGTCAACTGGGCCTTCTGACCGGTCAGCGCACCCGTCAGCGCACCCGTCAGCTCAGCGCGAGGCTGTAGGCGCGCCGCGCCGCCAGCGCGCACGCGTCCCAGGTGAACCCGGCGACCTGCTCGCGGCGGGCTGCGCGGTCGGCCTCGGAGCCCCGGCCGTCCCGCAGGGCCGCCTGCAGCGCGTCGGCGAGGCTCTCCGCGTCGCCGACCGCGGCGTAGCGGGCGTGCGGGCCGAGGTTGTCGCGCATCACGCGCAGGTCGCTGACCACGACCGGGGTGCCGGCGGCCAGGGCCTCGATCGGGGGGATGCCGAACCCCTCGTACCGCGACGGCATCGCGAGCAGGTCGGCCGACGCGACCACCCGGGGCAGGTCCTCCGACGACAGGAAGCCGGGCAGCACCACGGCCTGCGCGGGCAGCCCCGAGACGTCGAGGGCGGGGCCCCATCCCGGCGGGCCGACCAGGCACAGCGGCGGGGCGGCGCCGGTGCGCCAGAGCCGGGCCCAGGCCTCGAGCAGGACCGGGAGGCCCTTGCGGGGCTCGCGCGACCCGACGAACAGGGCGAAGCGTGCCGGCAGCCCGCGCTCGGCCAGCCACGCGGGGGATGCCGGCTCGGCGGTCAGGAAGCCGGCCCCGACTCCGGGCGACGTGACGACGATCCGGTCCTCCGCGACGCCGTACTCCTCCTGGACCTCCTCGGCCATCGCGGCACTCAGGACGCAGACGGCGGACGCCCGGCGGACCGACTGCGGGACCAGCTCCCGGTAGCGCAGGGTCGCGGCCTCGACGGTGTCGGCGTGCCGGAGGTACGACAGGTCGTGCACCGTGACCACGCCGCGTGCACGGCGCAGGGGCGGGAGCACGAAGTTGGTGCCGTGGAAGACGTCGACCCGGCCGCTGAGGACCTCGACCGGAGGCCATCCGAGGGTCTGCCAGCTGCGTTGCAGCAGGCGGGCCGGTGCCCTGCGGTGACGGACCTCGACCCCTGGCACGTCGGCCAGCGGTGCGGCGCCCCGCACGGTGAAGGCCGTCAGGACCCGGTCGTCCTCCGGGGCGACCCGCGCCAGCCCCTGCACGAGCTCCTCGACGTACCGGCCGATCCCCGTCCGGCTTCCCAGCAGGGGGGTCGCGTCGAGGCCGATCCTCATGCGGGGTCGTGCACCAGGGCGTGGGTCAGCGCCGACCAGCGCTCGGCGAAGGCGTGCTCGGAGAACGTGTCGGCGCGCTGGACCGCCTGCTGCGCCAGGCGCTGGCGCAGCGCGTCGTCGGCGGCGACCGCGGCGCTCTGCGCCTGCAGCTCGGCGAGCGTCGTGAACAGGTAGCCGTCGACGCCCGGCCGGACGATCTCCTTCTGGCCCGCCATCGCGATGACGACGGGGACGCACCCGGCCGCCATCGCCTCGACGGTCGTGATGCCGAAGTGCTCGAACACCCACGGGCGCTCGTCCGCGTCCTCGCCGAGCCCGGTGGCGTGCCAGAAGAGCTTCGAGGTGGCGAAAAGGTCCTCGACGAGCGGCCGCGCGGCGTTGGCGTGGATGTGCACCCTGTGCCCGGCCCCCGCGCGCCGGACCTCCTCGAGGTAGGGGAGGTCCTCGTCGCTGCAGCCGCCGACGAGGTGGTACTCCCAGCCCTGCAGCTCGCCGCGGTCCTGGGCCTCGACGAAGGCACGCACCATCTCGAGCTGCTTCTTGCTGTGGCCGCGGTCGCGCCCGAAGAAACGGCCGACCGACAGGATCTGGTCCTTCTTCTCCCCGGGCGGCACCGCGGAGGTGTGCACCGGCGGGAAGAGCAGCTCGGAGGGATGGCCCCAGTAGCGCTGGACCCACTCGCGGGTGTACTCGCTGATGGAGACGACCTGCTGGTAGGTGTCGAGGAACTCGTGGTTGTCGGCGTCACGCCGGAGGTACGGGAGGCGGTACAGCAGCCGCTCACGGAGCCGGAGCCGCGAGCCACCGACGTAGATCCGCGACACCGCGACCCCGAGGTCGCGCGCGTCCGGGGGCTGTGGCGTGAACGTCTCCGACCGCAGCCGCAGCCGCACCGCCGTGCTCGACGCGGGCAGCACGAACCGGTGCGTCGTGAACGTGCCCGGCCGGATCACGACCTCGGTCAGGACCTTGTCCTCGTGCGTGACGGTGAGGCTGCAGGGGGACGGGGCCGCGGGCCGCCCCACCTGGAGCACGATCTCGCGGGCGGCACCGGAGCTCAGGAGCACCTCGGCGTTGCCGCCGGTCCAGGACCAGCTGCGACGCCGGCCGCCCTCGGGGGGGAACCAGCCACGGCCGTACTCGTACGGCGAGCCGACCGAGTTCACGTACGGCCCCAACAGCCGTGAGAGCTTCTTCTGGAAGGCGCTGAGGTCGTGGTCCCACGGGGTCGGGAAGTACACCGCGTAGCTGCTGTGCCTGGCCTGCGACCGCACGCGGCTCATGTAGGACGCGTTGACGAACACGTCGTACTCCGCCGAGAGGTCCGACAGCGCGTCCTCGCCGGTGTCGGGCACCAGCCGCAGCGACACCCCGGTCAGGTCGATGCCCAGGTGCTCCTGGAGCGCGCGCAGGTCGACGTCGCCGTGCCCGATCAGGTCGACGCTGTCGGCGGTCCCGACGAGGCCCGCGGCGAGCATCCCGGTGTAGCGCTCGCCGCCACCCATGGTCGCGAGGTGGCTGTTGTAGACGGCGGCCCTCATCGCGGTGCGAGCCAGCGCTGGAGCTCGTGCGCCGGGACGGGCGCCCTCTGCACGGTCCGTCGCTTGCGCAGCATCCGCGGGAGCAGCCGCAGGTAGGACCGGATCACCGTGAGGCGCAGCAGGGTCGGCCGCACCGGTGGGCGGCTGCGGCCGGCGAGGCTGCGGCGCAGCACCTGCCACAGCAGCGAGAGCGTGGTGAGCGGGTAGCGCAGGACCTCGCGCAGCGCCAGGCCGCGGGTGGCGTCCTTCGTGAGCATCAGCAGCCGGTTGCGGTCGACGTGGAACGTGAACAGCGGCGACCACTCGCCGGTGCTTGCCGAGTGGATGTGGCGTACGACGGCCGTCGGCTCGTAGCGGATCGTCCAGCCGTTGGCCCGCAGCCGCCAGGACAGGTCGCAGTCCTCGTAGTAGAGGAAGAAGTCGTCGTCGAAGAAGCCGGCCTCGCGCACCGCCTCGGTGCGGAACGCGACG
>FSWJ01000140.1_pt1 | contig 21647 bp, 20 predicted proteins | sample 1637851 | NCBI WGS metagenome assembly FSWJ01 (sample SAMEA3914789, study PRJEB12502) | metagenome | biome: forest; material: soil | place: Canada | collected 2011-07-03 | depth 0.3 m | reverse complement strand
GGTGGAGTACCTCGGCTACGGCAGCGGACGTGGCCTCCCGATCGACTCGCTGGCCTACTCCTCGGCGGGCTTCGCCCACCTGATGCTCGACACGCGGGGCCAGGGCAGCACCTCGCGGTCCGGAGACACCGCCGACGGGTTCGGGTCCGGGCCCGCCGTTCCGGGCTTCATGACGAGGGGGCTGCTCGACCGCGACACCTATTACTACCGGCGCCTGTACGTCGACGCCTACCGGCTGGTCGACGTCGCCAAGGGCCTCGACGGCGTCGACGCCTCCCGGATCACGGTCACCGGCCGGAGCCAGGGGGGCGCGCTCTCGCTGGTGGCAGCCGGGCTGCGCGACGACATCGCGCTGGCCGTCCCGCACGTGCCCTTTCTCTGCGCGTTCCAGCGGGCCCTCCAGGTCACCGACCGCGACCCGTTCGGCGAGATCCTGCGCTGGCTCACGACCCACCGCCTCGAGGCCGACCAGGCGCTGGCCACCCTGGGGTACTTCGACGGGGTGTCGTTCGCCCGCCGCGCGACCTGCCCGGCCACGTTCTCGGTCGGGCTGCGGGACCTCGTCTCCCCGCCCTCCACGGTGTACGCGGCCCACAACGTCTACGGCGGCCCGCGCGACATGACGGTCTGGCAGTTCAACGGCCACGAGGCGGGCGGTCCCGAGGACCTGCTCCGCACGATCCGGGCGGTCAGGGCGCTCTGAGGAGGGCGCGGGCGACCGACGTTCAGAACCGGGACAGCGAGGCCTTGAACCGGTAGCTGTCACCGCGATAGACCTGCCGGCCGACATCGAAGCACTGCTCGTTCTGGTCGTAGGTCATCTGGTAGCCCACGAGGACGGGCGCGCCCTCCGGCAGGTCCAGCAGCGTGCTGATCGGCTCCGTCGCCGACTCGGCCTGCAGCTCGTAGTCGCACCGGGTCGCCACCGTCGCGTACCTCTCGCGCAGCAGCTCGTAGAGGGACCGGTCGGTGAGGTCGACGAGCTCGAGGCCGGGCACCCGCGCCGACGGCAGACAGGAGTACTCGACGCTGATCGGAGCACCGTCCAGGCGCCTGACCCGCTCCAGGTGCAGCACCGGAGTCGCGACGTCCAGGCCGAGAGCCTCGGCCTCGTCGAGCAGCGCCGGCCTCACGCCACACCGGACGATCTGGGCTGTCGCCTGGCGGCCTTGGTCGCGGGCGGCCTCGCTGAACCCGCGCAGCTGGTTCGGCTCGTGGACGAGCTGGCGTTCGGCGACGAACCACCCCCGGTACGGCGACGGGTGGAGGCGGCCGGCGTCGCCCAGGGCGCCGAGAACGTGCCGGAGGGTCGACCTGCTGACCCCCAGTCTGGCCGACAGCTGCCGCTCGCCCGGGAGCCGCATGCCCGGGGCGAACACACCCGAGCTGAGGACGTCGAGCAGGATGCGGTACGCCTCGACGGCCTGGTTGCGTCCCTGGACGCGTGCGACACCGGCGACGTCGATATCGGCTGCCTTCATGCGCGGTGCCTGACGCCTGACCGTGGACTCATGGTGCCGCGACGATACGTCACGGCCGACGGTCGCAACGTCCAACGCGCAGGACCCTCGCGGTGGTGCCGACCCGGCAAGGTCCGCACTTTCTCCGCCCTCTGCGAGGGGTGTTTCCGACCTGCCCGGATACCAGACAGGTTTTCCTTGACACCCGTTTACCCACCCGTAAGACTGGTCCATTATGCAGACCAGTTGGTTCTGTCGGGGGCAGAGAGCTCGCTCCGCGAAGCTCGGGCGAGGGGGCCACGACTCACCCTGAGGACACGGGTGGAGCACGCACGGACGCCAGGTCCGTACCTGTTCGCCGGACCAGCTCACGGCCACGCACCGGCCCGCCCGACGCTCCATCAACCCGGTGCCCCGCGAGCCGCCAGCCGGCAGAAACTCCAGCAACGCGACGCCGGCGCGGCACCGGTCAGGACGAAGTCGGCATCACATCACGGTGCCGACCATATGGGCCCATCGGGAGGATTCGTCATGCAGAACAGTCCAAAGGCACCGAGCCGGGCGGGAACGCGCCGCCTGGCGCGTCCCCTCATCGTCGCGGGCGCCGTCATCAGCGTGCTCGCCGCCGCCTGCTCGTCCAGCACGAAGTCGGGCTCCGGTCCGGTCACCCTCGTCGTCCAGAACGGAGCGGGCGGCGCCACCGGCCTGCTCGCCGCCTACGCCACCCTGAACAAGGAGTTCGAGGCCCAGCACCCAGGGGTCACCATCGACTTCCAGACCAAGACCTTCGACGAGGTCGTCAGCACGGCCAAGCTGCAGCTCTCGGGCGACAACCCCCCGGACGTCACGCAGACCAACCAGGGGTACCAGGCGATGGGGACCTTCGTGAAGGCGGGACTCCTCCAGAACCTCGACTCCTACGCCGCGAAGTACGGATGGGTCACGCGGCAGTCGTCCGCGCTGCTCGAGCTCAACGGCCACTTCAGCGCCGACGGCGTCAAGATGGGCCAGGGCCCCCTGTGGGGCATCTCGGTCACCAACGCCTGGATCGGCCTGCTGATGAACATGGACGTCGCCTCCCGCCTCGGGATCACGAAGCAGCCCTCGACCTTCGCCGAGCTCGAGCAGGACCTCGCGCTCGCGAAGGCGAAGAGCACCGTGCCCTTCCAGTTCGGATCGGCCAACGGTGAGATGCCGGCCTGGCTGCTCACCACGCTGTTGCTGTCCAAGGGCGGTCCGGCCGCGGTGAACGACGTCGTGTTCCACAAGACCGGCGCGTCGCTCAGCTCCCCCACCGCGGCCTGGGCCGCGCAGACCATGAAGACCTGGGCGTCGAACGGCTACTTCACGCCGCACTGGACGGCGTACAAGACCGATGAGGTCTTCGGCAAGTTCGCGAAGGGCGACGGCCTGTTCTCGCTGGGAGGGTCGTGGCTGATGCCCATTCCGGGTACGCCGGAGGCCACCAAGAACTTCCACATGGTCGTCTTCCCCTCGGTGTCCGGTGACGGACCGAATGCCGTCGCTGCCGGCGACATGCCGTGGACGATCCCGACGCACTCGAAGCACCATGACCTCGCTGCCGAGTACATCAACTTCATCTCCAGCCAGAAGTCGGCCGACACGCTTCTCACGAGCGGCAACATGCCGTCCTTCTCGCCCCCGGACCTCGAGACCGCCCTGGGCGCGGCCAAGCTCCCGGTGCCCTCGCAGGACGCCATCAAGAACGGCATCTCGGTGATCGAGAAGGGCAACCCCGTCCCGTTCGTCGACTGGGCGGCTCCTGCGCTGTACGACGCGATCAAGGCCTCGTTCGACAAGCTGGTCTCCGGGTCACTGTCGGTCGACGCCTTCCAGGCACAGCTGCAGAAGGCGTACGGGCCGTACGTGACCTCGCTGGGCTAGGCACGTCAAGGCCTTCGACGACCGGACCAGGAAGGGCGGGGTGAGACTGCGGTGCGAGAGACGTCGGTGCCCTCGCCGGGTGCGCCGAGCGAGCGGATGCGGGCGGGTAGGAAGAACTACCGCGTGCCCCGCTCGATCGGGTACGCGTATCTCGCTCCCGCACTCGCCGTCTACCTCCTCTTCCTGCTGCTTCCGTTCTTCCACAGCGTGTACCTGTCGTTCTTCTCCTGGGACGGCATCACGAAGGCGAAGTTCGTCGGCCTGGAGAACTACTCCGGGGCGGTCTCGAGTCCGGATGTGCGGGCCGCCTTCCTCCACGCACTGGTCCTGATCGCCTTCTACGCCATCCTCACGACGGTGGTCGCGCTCGTGATCGTGGCCATCATGGGCAGCATGCGGGTACGCGGCATGGTGGCCGTGCGCACCATCCTGTTCCTGCCCTACGTGATCGCTCCTGTCGTGATCGGGGTCGTCTGGCGGTGGTTGCTGTCGCCAGACGGCCCCGTGAACGGACTGCTGCGGGCCGTAGGGCTCGGTGACTGGGCCAGGCCGTGGCTCGCCGACTTCCGCTTCGCGCTGCCGACGGTCGGGCTCCTCGGCACCTGGATGCTCTACGGGCTCGTCATGGTGCTGCTGCTCGCAGCCGTCCAGCGCATCCCCCTCGAGCTGTACGAAGCGGCACGGCTGGACGGCGCCGGCCTGTTCCGGGAGTTCCGCGCAGTCACCTTGCCGAGCGTGCGGCAGGAGCTGGTGGTCGTGCTCGTCCTCTCCGTCACGGCCGCGTTGCGGAACTTCGACCTCATCTACGTCACCACGCAGGGCGGTCCCGGCACGTCGACCGAGGTGCCGTCGTGGATGGTCTACCAGCAGGCCTTCGTCATCGGCGACCTCGGCAAGGCCTCGGCCATGGGAGTTCTGCTCACCGCTCTGATCCTGGTCCTGAGCCTGTTGATCCTCGGCGTCGGGAGGCGTGAGTAGATGAAGACGCCTCGACGGCAGAAGGCCCTCGGCTACACGGTGCTGACCGTCGCGGCCGCGGTCGCCACGGTTCCCCTGCTCGGCGTCGTCCTGATGTCGCTCGGCTCGCCGAGCGAGATCGGCGGCTCGGTGTCGATCGGCACGCTGCACTTCGACAACTTCGGGGCCGTGTGGAAGCTCGGCCAGCTGCCCAAGGGCCTCCTGACGAGCTTCCTCATCAGCGCATCGGCAACCCTGCTCACGGTCCTGCTGTCCGTGCCCGCCGGATACGCCCTGGCGTCGTTCGCGTTCCGCCTGCGGACGGCGTTGTTCGTCCTCCTGGTGGCTGGGCTCATGCTGCCGAACGAGTCCCTGATCATCCCGCTGTTCTTCGACCTCCGCTCGGTGGGGCTCGGGGACAAGGTCATCAGCGTGATCCTGGTCGAGACGGCACTGAGCCTGGCGTTCGGGACCTTCTGGATGCGCGCGTTCTTCCTCGACGCGCCGAGCGGGCTCGTGGAGGCCGCCCGGCTGGACGGGGCGAACACCTTCGTCATCCTCACGCGGGTGCTCGTGCCGCTCGCGACCCCGCAGGTCCTCGCACTCGTCGTCCTGGTCTTCGTCTGGACCTGGAACGACCTGCTGGTGCCGCTGGTCCTTCTCTCGGGAGGCCGCAACACGACGGCTCCTATGGCCCTGGCCATCTTCCAGGGCCAGCACGCCACCAACTACGCCTATCTCTCGGCCGCGGCCATCCTCACGGCGCTGCCCGTCGTCGTCGTCTACGTGGCGCTGCAACGGTCCTTCAGCCGCGGAATCATGTCAGGAGCCATCCGGGAGTAGTCGAGCTCCGCCGCACACCCGTTCTGAAACTGAAATTGCCCACCAATCAAGAAAGTAGCTACTCCATGGAAAGCAGTACCGAGCCGGTTGTTCTGCGTTACCAGGACCTCGAGCGCCGGACGTGGGGCGACGAGCAGACCGGTCGCCTGTCGGACTGGTTCTACGCCGACGACGTCCAGATGAACCTCAACATCGTCGGGATGGCGCCCAACGGCGCCGCGGTGAACTCGCCGGCCAACCCGACCGTGTTCGGGGCCGATGAGCTCTTCTACGTCCTCGAAGGTCTCATGGTGCAGTCGAACCCGGTCACCGGCGAGGTCTTCGTCGTGAAGCCCGGCGAGGCCATCTTCTTCCGGAAGGACACCTGGCACTTCCAGTGGAACTACAGCAACACCCAGCTGCGGATGCTCGAGTTCTTCCAGCCGGCGCCGAAGGCGGGAACCGGCGGGAGCTACGCACGGTCGCGCCCGCCCCTCGCCGGCCCGCCCAAGCAGGGTGAGGACCAGCTCATCGGCAACTGGCCGATGGGAATGGACTCGGACCGCGAGAAGACCGCCTGGATGCTCCGGGAGGAGGACGTGCTCTGGCGGATGGAGGGCACGGTGCGCGGGCGCGAGATCCTCGTCGGCATCCTCGCCAGCACCGAGCACCTCACCGCGGGGAAGATGAAGTTCCTCGGTGGACAGCGCAGCTGCGACTACGTGCACAACGGCGAGAAGGTCGTGTTCGTCGAGAACGGCAACCTGCACGTGGAGTTCCCGGACACCAAGCGCTGGGTCGAGCTGAACGCCTACGACGGCGTGCGGATCCCGGCAGGCGTCCGGCACTCGTTCTACAACATGAGCTCCGAGTACGCGAACTGCGTCTTCAGCGTGGCTGTCGACTACCTGCCGGGCTGCGTGGGCTAGTGGTCGGCGTCGGAAGCCCGCAGGGCCTGTAGTGCGGGCACAGCCCGGCGACGGGCCGCATGAAGCCGTCTACGCGGCGGTGGACTGGGGTGGCACCTGGATCCGCGTGGCTCTCGTCTCCGCCGGCCGGATCCTGCACCGGGAGCGGATCCGGCGGCCAGGCTCGCTGTCGGACCAGTACGCCGCCATCGCCTCGGGGGTGGGCCTCTGCGCCCAGGCCGTGGACGCCTCCCCCGAGGCGACCGGCGTCGGCATCGCGGGGATCGTGCAGGGGCAGGCGGTCATGACCGCCATCAACCTCGGCATCGTCTCCAGGACCGAGGTCGGGACCGACCTCGCCGCGGCCCTGGCAGGCCCGGTGTGCATCGCGAACGACACCCAGTCGGCCGCGAGCTCCCTGGCGCATCGCTGGGTGGACGACGTGACCGCCGTCCTGAGCATGGGCACCGGCGTCGGGGGTGCGCTCATCGACCGCGGGAAGCTCGTGCTCGGTCACGGTGCGGCCGGCGACTACGGGCACATGGTCCTCGACGTCGCCGGGCCGCCGTGCCCGTGCGGCGGCCGCGGGTGCTTCGAGATGCTCGTCTCGGGCAAGGCGCTGGCAGCAGCCGCACACGATCTCGCCTTCTCCGGCCAGAGCCCGATGCTCGAGGCCCGGTACGGCACCCGTGGCTCGCTGCACGCCGGCGACCTGCAGGATGCGGCGGCGGCCGGCGAGCCGAGCGCGGTGGCTGCGCTGCGGGGCAGCGCGTCGATCTTCGCCTCGGGGATCCGCTCGATCGTCGCGGCGGTCGATCCGGCCCGGATCGTGCTCACGGGGTCCCTGCTCTCCGACGAGGCGCTGTTCGGGAGGCTGGTTCGCGAGCGCTGGGAGGCCACGCGCCCCTCGTGGTCCTCGACGTCACTGGTCCATGTCCCCGAGGACGAGGACGCGACGCTGCTGGGCGCCGCCCGTCTGGCGGCCCAGCACCTCACCGCGTGAGCCGGGCTCACACCGTGGAGCCGGCGACCTCGCTGTCGACCGGGGCCTGTCCGGGCGCGACGACGTCGAGCAGGGCGACGAAGCCGACGACGACCACGGAGACCACGAGGAGCGACAGCCCGATCGCACCGGAGCCGCTGCGGTGGACGAGCAGCCCGACGCCGCCGGAGATGACTCCCGCGCCGATGCTCGCCGCGCCCAGCTGCCAGCCGATGACCCGCGGCGTCGCCAGCAGGCCGACGCGCAGCGGCGTGAGGCTGGTGAGCAGGGGAAACATGGGCCCGGACCCCAGGCCCAGGATCACCAGGCCCACCACGGCGCCGGGAGCCGAGGGCGCCAGCCAGAACAGGGCGCTGCCGGCGACCGCCGAGACGCAGCCGACCAGGATCCAGATCCTCGGAGCCAGTACCGCTCTGGTCATGCCGACGAACAGCCGCGAGCCGCTCAGCGAGGCCCAGTAGCCGAAGACGCAGATGCTCGCCGGTCCTGCCGCGAGGTGGAAATGGTCGACGAGGTACGTCGCCGCCCAGGCGCCTGCAGCGATCTCGAAGCCGCTCGCGAAGAAGAACGCCAGCATCCCGACGACGGTCGCGTTGCGCGGCGACGGGCCGCCAGGCGTCGGCTCGGCGACGCCCGACCCGGCGGGAGGGGCCGGGAAGCGCGCCCGGCGGCGGAGCCAGCAGACCAGCACAGCGCACTGGACGACGGCCAGCGTGGCGTAGCCACCCTGCCATGAGCTCCCGGCCGCCCAGGCCGCGATGATCAGCGGCGCCAGCGCGGCACCGGCGCCGTAGATGCCGTGCAGGAGGCTCATCATCCGGTCGCTGCCGGCCATGGACACGACGCTGCTGAGGGCGGAGTCGATGATCCCGCCGGCCCCGCCCAGCACGGCGACGGCCACGATCGCGACCCAGAACGCCCTGCCGCTCGCGATCCCCACGGTCCCGACGACCCCGCAGAAGGACGCGGCGACCACCGCTGGGCGGGCGCCGAACCGCTGCACCACCAGCCCGCTGACCGACGACATCACGAAGAACCCGCACGTACTGGCGAGCAGGAGGACCGAGAGCGCGCTCACCGGCTGTCGGTAGTGGGCGCCCATCTCCGGCCAGGCGACGCCGATCATGCCGTCGGGCAGGCCCAGGACGAGGAACTCCGCCATCGCCGCGACGGTGAAGGCTCGGCTCGCCGCCGAATGCGAGAGGACCGGTTCGCCCCGGGTCGAGGGGGTGCGCGACGCCATGCTGTTCCCGTCTCTCATCCTGTCTGCCTACCTGACAGGTTATCGGATAGGCTCGGGGGCCCCACTCGGATCGTCCGGCACGTTCCTGCCGGTGAAGGGAACGGTTGTCACGTGGCTACTGTCGAGTTCGACAAGGCGACCCGCGTCTACGACGGCGCCGAGCGGCCCGCGGTCGACAAGCTCGACCTGTCCATCGCCGACGGCGAGTTCCTCGTCCTCGTCGGCCCCTCGGGCTGCGGCAAGTCCACGAGCCTGCGCATGCTCGCGGGCCTCGAGGACGTCGACAGCGGCGCGGTGCGCATCGGCGACCGCGACGTCACGCACGTGCCGCCCAAGGACCGCGACGTGGCGATGGTGTTCCAGACCTACGCGCTGTACCCGCACATGACCGTGGCGGAGAACATGGGCTTCGCCCTCAAGATCGCGGGCGTCAGGAAGGACGACATCGCGACGCGGGTGAAGGAGGCGGCCCGGCTGCTCGACCTGCTCCCCTACCTCGAGCGCAAGCCCAAGGCGCTCTCCGGCGGCCAGCGGCAACGGGTGGCCATGGGACGCGCGATCGTGCGGGAGCCCCAGGTCTTCCTCATGGACGAGCCGCTCTCCAACCTGGACGCGAAGCTGCGCGTGCAGACCCGCACCCAGATCGCCTCCCTGCAACGCCGGCTGAGCATCACCACGGTCTACGTGACCCACGACCAGGTCGAGGCCATGACGATGGGCGACCGGGTGGCGGTGCTGAAGGACGGCATCCTCATGCAGGTCGACACCCCGGCGACCCTGTACGACAGGCCAGCCAACGCGTTCGTCGCCGGCTTCATCGGCTCGCCGGCCATGAACCTGCTCGACCTGCGCCTCGCCGAGGGCGGCGGGGTGCTCGGTGACACGGTGATCCCGCTGTCGCGCGAGATCGTCGCGGCAGCAGGCGCCTCCGGCGCGACCACCGTCACGGTCGGGTTCCGTCCAGAGGACCTGCACGTGACCGACAGCGGCTGGCCCTTCACGGTCGAGCTCGTCGAGAGCCTCGGTGCAGACGCCTACGTGTACGGCACCGTCGACCTGGCCGGCGGCTCGACGAAGGACGTCATCGTGCGCGCCACCGGTCGCTTCTCACCGGAGCGCGGCAAGCTGCTGCACGTCGACGTCGTCCCCAGCCAGGTGCACGCCTTCGACGTGGCCACGGGCGCCCGCCTCGGCTGAGCGGCCCGGTCAGGGCACAGCGCTCCAGGTGAGCGCAGGCAGCTCGTACCGCACGGCAGGCACGGCGTAGAGGGCAGCGACAGCCGCGCGCTGCGCGGCAAAGGAGGCGGCCATGGCCGCCTCCTCGTCGGGATGCACGACGATCCCGGCGAGGTCCAGCAGCATGTGGACCGACTCGCTCGGGGTGGGGCTGGGGGTGCTCATCACGGGCTCCTTCGGCGTCCGGGTCTCAGGCGGTGACGGCGTGGACCGGCTGCGGCGCCCGCAGGTGCCAGTCCGTGACGTGCTGGAAGGCGTCACCGACGGCGAGGACGGCGGCGTCCTCGAAGGGGCGGCCGCTGATCTGCATCCCCATGGGCAGTCCCTCGGCCGTGAAGCCGATCGGCACGGACAGCGTGGGGTTGCCGACGGCGTTCCAGTACTGGGTCTGCAGGCCCCTCAGCGAGGACATCGGCGCGAGCGGGTCCAGGGACGCGACCGTCGGCGCCGGCCAGGTGCAGGTCGGTGTGACGACGCAGTCGACGCCCGTGAACACGGTTCCCATCAGCCTCTGGCCGAGGCGGCGGACGCGCTGTGCCTGCACGTAGTCGGCCGCGGTGTACAGCGCTCCCCCGCCGATGAAGAAGCGGGCGCCCGCGCCGTAGTCGGACCAGCGCGACTGGAGATCCGGCAGGTGGTAGGCGGCGGACTCCGCCGTCATCGTCACGAGCTGCGCGGTGTTGAGCTCGTCGTAGAGCGGAAGCTCGAGGTCGACGAGGTGCGCGCCCGCGTCGGCGAGAACGCGCAAGGCGTCGTCGAACAACCCGTCCAGGTCGGGGTGAGCCGGTCCGGTGCGGGCCAGGCGGTCGACCCCGATGCGCAGGCCGCGCACGTCGCCGGTGAGGGCGGCGGCGTAGTCGTCGACGGGCCGCTCGCTGCTCATCGGGTCGTCGTCGTGCGGACCCGCCATCACCGCGAGCAGGAGGGCGCAGTCCCGCGCACTGCGGGCCATCGGGCCGATCCCGTCGAGGGTGTAGGCGAGCGGCACGGCACCGCTCTTGGGGACACGTCCGAAGGTGGCCTTCAGACCGGTAAGCCCGCAGTACGCCGCCGGCATCCGGATGCTGCCGCCGGTGTCGCTGCCCAGACCGCCGAGGAAGAGGCCGACGGGGATGCCCGCGCCGGTGCCGGAGCTCGAGCCTCCCGGCCAGGTGGCCGTGTCCCACGGGTTGCGCGGGACCGGGAAGGGCTTGTCGGCATCGGGGAAGCCGATGGCGTACTCGCACGTCGTGGTCTTGCCGACCATGACCGCTCCTCCCTCCCGGAGCCGAGCCACGACCGGCGCGTCTCCTCCCTCCGTCCAGCCCGGGTCGAGGACGAGGCTCTGGGCCGTCGTCGGGCCCTCGAGCGTCGTGATGATGTCCTTGATACCGAGGGGGATGCCGTGCAGCGGGCCACGGTCGATGCCCGACGCCAGCTCGGCATCCGCTGCCGCCGCCGCGGCCCGCGCCTCCGTGTCGAACCGCTGCAGGTAGACCCCGAGCAACGGATCCCACAGGTCGGCGGCGGCGAAGGCGGCCTCGACCAGCTCGCCCGAGCTCACGGCGCCCGCACGCAGCCCTCGAGCCGCGTCCGCGATGGTGGGGTAGTCCTCCACAGCTGTGCCCTCTCACCTCACTGCCCCTCGTCGGGGCCTGGGGCCGAGGGTCCGGGGCCGCGGTTACGTCCCGGTGACCGGGGCGTCGACGGCGTGCTACGCCAGCTGGTGACGGTGCCGGGAGCCCGCTGACCTGCGGTGGGGCGCGCGGCGGCGGGCGTTCCGCCCCCATGCCGTACCTGCGTACGGCCTTCGCCGGGCGGCCGGGTCACCCCTCCAGGCGACGCCACACGCGCCGAGGCAGGAGCCGGAGGAGGGGGACGACGACCTTCAGCACGGGGGGCGCCCAGGCCACCTCCTCCCCGCGGACAAGGGCGCGCTGGACGGCGCGGCCGACGGCCGCCGGGGTCGTGGCGAACGGCGCCGCCGACAGGCCCGCGGTCATCCGCCCCGTGACGAACCCGGGCCGGACGACGACCACCCGCACCCCGTCGGCGGCGAGGCTGTCGGCGAGGCCATGGCCGAAGGCGTCGAGCCCGGCCTTGCTCGCCCCGTAGACGTAGTTGGACTTGCGCGCCCGGAGCCCGGCCACCGACGACAGGATGACGACGGTGCCGTGCCGCTGCGACCGCAGGGCCTCGCCGAGCGGGACCAGGACGTCCACCAGCCCCACCAGGTTGGTGGTGAGCACCTCGTGCGCCACCGCGCCGTCGGTGCCGGCACCGAGCCCGAGGACCCCCGCGGCGGCGACGACGAGGTCGACGTCCCCGCCGGCGACCACCCTCTCCACCAGGGACCTGCCGGCCGCCGGCTCGGAGGCGTCCCACCGGAGGCAGGTCCGCCGGACGCCCGCGGGCAGGGGAACCGTCTCCAGCGCGGCGACGTCACGTCCGGCCAGGACCACCTCGGCCGCCGGCTGGAGGTCGACCGAGGCGAGCACGGCCAGTCCCAGCTCGCTGGTCCCCCCGAGCACGAGGACGCGGCCCCAGCGACCGCTGCCGTCACGCACGCTCCACCATCCCCAGTCGTCGGTCGAGGTCGGACCTGAGCCGCCCGTGCGGGTCGCACCCGGCCTGCACCTCGCGCCACTCGCGAAGGCGCGGGTACATCACCGGCAGGAGCTCGGGACGCAGCCGCGCGTCCTTGGCCAGGTAGACGGCGCCCCCCGCCGCGGCGACCAGCTCGTCGAGCCCGTCGAGGGCTGCCGCGAGGCCCGCGGTGCGCGGGAGGTCGATCGCGAGGGACCACCCCGGGCGCGGGAACGACAGCGGTGCGGCGTTCGCGCCGCCGAACCGCTTGACGACCCCGAGGAAGGGCGCGCCGCCGCTGGCCGCGACCCGTTCGAGTGCCGTCTGCAGCACCTGCTCGGCACCGACCGGTACGACGAACTGGTACTGGAGGAACCCGCGTGGCCCGTAGAACCGGTTCCAGGCGTGGACCCCGTCGAGAGGGTGGAAGAACGCGGTCAGGGAGCTGACCGTCGTACCGTCCTGGTGCGGACGTCGCCACCACGCCGCGTTGAAGGCGCGGGCCGTCAGAGGGGTGACGAGCGAGACGGGGAGAGGCGGCGCGGCCAGCCGGGCGCTGGGGTCGTACCTGAGCGGATCGGCACCGGGCGCCCTGGCCGCCGGAAGGACGCGGGCGCTGCTGACGATGCCGCGCCCGAAGGCCGCACCGCGCGCGAGACCGTCGACCCAGGCCACCGCCCAGCGCTCGGCGCGCGCGGCCCGGTCGAGGTCGGCGAGGACGGCGTCGAGGTCCGCGCCGCGCTGGTTGTCGACCTCGAGCCAGCTGCTCTCGACACGCACGAGCCGGATCGTCGCCGACGTCACCACGCCGGTCAGGCCCATGCCTCCGACCGTGGCCCAGAAGGCCGCGTCGGCCGGCCCGAGGACCCGCGTCGCGCCGGACCCGTCCACGAGGACCAGCTCCTCGACCCAGGGGCCGAGACTGCCGTCGGCCCAGTGGTTCTTGCCGTGCACGTCGGCGGCGACGGCACCACCGACCGTGAGGTGGCGGGTTCCCGGCAGCACGGGCAGCGACCAGCTGTGCGGCAGGCAGGCCCGGAGGAGCTGCTCGAAGGTGGTGCCCGCCGCGGCCGTCACGCGGCCGCCCTCCGCGTCGAGACGGATGCCGTCGGTCACGACCAGGAGGTCTCCCCCGCTGTTGAGGGAGGCGTCGCCGTAGCTCCGGCCGCTTCCGTGGCCCAGCACGCCCCGGCCGCCGGCAGCGACGACGGCGCCCGGCGCCTCGTCGGGACGCACCCGCCTGACGTCACAGAGCGCGGTCGTGGAGCGGCCCCAGCCCGACACCTGTTCGGTGGTCACGCCGTCAAGAGTGCAGCAAGCACCGTGGCCACGAACGCGAGGAGCCACAGCGCGACCCCGGTCCGCACGACCGGGTCCTCCAGCAGCACCTGCTCAGGGGCCGCCGTGCCGCCCCGCTCCGTGCGCCAGGTCCACCGTCCGACCACGAGGACGACCGGCACGGTGGAGGCCGTGGCGAGCACGGCGACCAACGTTCCCGGCCGGGCGAGGGCCCACGAGGCGTACGACGTCACGAGCACGACCGCCGAGGCCACGCGGAGGACCCTCAGGCGGACCGGGGTGTAGGCCCGCAGCACCGGACGGCTCTCGTGTCCGCCCTCCCTGAGCTCGCTCGCGCGCTTGCTCGCGACGACGTGGACGGCGGCGGCCGACACGACCGCCAGGAACCACCCCGAGGCGTTCACCCCGGCGGCCGCGGCGCCGACGAGGGCCCGGAGCACGAAGCCGAAAGCCACGACCGCCATCTCGAGCCAAGGCACGTGCTTGAGGGCCATCGCGTAGAGGACGGTGAGGGCCACGTAGCCGCCGACCGCCAGCAGGACCAGGGTCCCGTCGACGGCGGCGAGTGCCAGCCCCGCACCGACGAGCAGCCAGGCCGTCACGACGGCGAGCTCCACCGGTACGGCGCCGGACGCGACCGGACGGAGCCGCTTGCGGGGATGCTGGCGGTCCAGGTGCCGGTCGCGCACGTCGTTGACGAGGTAGCAGCCGGACGCGGCGAAGGTGACCGCCACGACCGCGACCAGGCAGCGCCACAGCACCTCGGGACGGAGGAGCACCCCGGCCGCGGCGGGGGCCGACAGCACCAGCACGTTCTTCACCCACTGCTGGGGCCGGGCGGTCCGAAGCAGCTCACGCCCCAGCTGCCGCGGGGCGACGAGCTGGGCGACGGCCGTCACGGGGTGCGCTTCAGCACGGCGACGAAGTCACGCGTCGAGGTCGTGTCGTACCGACGGGGGGTCTTCTGCATGTCGGGCAGCAGGTTCTTCGTCGCCGGGTAGGTGACGAAGCTGGTCCACTCCGGGTTGATGTCGAGCTCCATCGCGCGGACGGCGCCGGCTCTCCGCAACAGCTCGGCGAGGGTGCTCGCGGACAGCCGGTTCCCGGCGACGTAGACGAGCGCGCCGGACGCCGTCACGCCCGCACCCGACCGCCAGACGTAGAGCTGGTTGCCGAGGGTCGCTCCCCATCGGCCCTTCACATTGGCATCCAGGCCGGGTACGACGGTGCCGCCGTCGACGAGCAGGTCGAGGTTCTGCCGGACCGCCACCACGTCCGCGCCGGGTCCGACGTCGCGGCCCCACTGCCCGACCGTGGCCCGCCCGTCGGCGGTGATGACGAGGGACGCGGCACCTCGGCGGAGGGTGCCTGCCGTCCGCCCGCCTTCGAAGAAGCCGCCGCGCGCGGCATCGAGCCGGAAGCCGCCGTTGAACGCGCCCACCAGACCGGGCCGCTCGGCCGGGGTCAGCGAGGGGGGCACCGGCCAGCGGCCACCACCCGGCTCCTGGGTGCCCGGGTGGAGGACGAACCGGAGCAGCGAGGTGTCCATCCAGGCCACCGCGGCCGTGTACGAGGTGTGCACCGCGTCAGGGCGCAGGTAGGCCGCCTGCAGCGCCGGCCGGCCACCCACCGTGGCGAGGACGTGCCAGGCACCCTCGGCCGGCAGCGCCGGCGAGGCAAGAGGGACCAGCGGCCGGAGGGCCGCGTGCTGCTGCGGGACGGCGGGAGGACCGGCCGACAGCGGCGAGCTCTTCCCCGGGACCCCGCCCACGGCGGGTGGGCGGTAGGTCGCGCGCTCGAGCTGGTCGACGACCGACGACAGCCCGTGGCTGCGGGCCCACTCCGCGAGGCGCGCCGCCGCACTGTCCGTGCCGGGTGCGGTGAGGGCCCGTCCGACGGAGATCACGACGAGCAGGAGGGTGCCCACGACGACGAACACCACGGCACGCAGGACCCGCCGACGCCGACGAGGCCTGGGGGCGGGCGTGACCTCGCGGGAAGGGAGGACCCCGTTGGTCGTCATGGTGTGAAGACCCCGCACTCATGCCGTCTCATGTTCTGAGCGTGCGCCGCCTTCCCTGGCTCCAACCTGAATATCGGGGATTTTCCCGTTCCTCGCCACCACCCTGCCCCGCCGGACGCGTTCAGGTGCGGTGCAGCGACCGGCGGGCATGGTGGGCGACGTACAGCGCCGCCACGCGCCGTCATCGCACACGCGCCGACACGAGGGAGCCAGTCTGATGGTGGCCGGCGTGCTCGTCCGGCCCGAGCCTTCCCCGCCGCGCGACTCCGCGCGCGGCCAGGCGGGCAGGAGCCGCCGGCGCGTCTGGTGGGTCCTCGTGGCCTGGACCGCCGGGTGGGCCGTCGTGCACACGCCCGGCGGCGGCTACTCGTGGCACTACTTCAGCCTGGCCGCACGGCTGTTGACGGGCAGCGGCCCCTCCGCCGGCCTGCATGTCTACAGCGCCCATCCCGAGCTCCAGATGGGCCCGCTGGCCATGCTCGTCGCGGTACCGATCCGCGCGCTCGACCCGACCCTCGCATACTTCGTCGCGCCGCTGCTCCTGACCGTCACCGGACCCCTCCTGCTCGCCGGGCTCGTCCGTGCCCGCGACCAGCTGGTCGCGCGGACGTCACCGTTGCTGCTGCTCTCCACGGGCCTGCTGCTCCTGCCGGTCTGGACCGAGGTGACGACCCATTACGCGCACCTCGACGACGTTCTCGCCATGGCCTTCGCGGCCGGAGCCGCGGTCGCGGCCCGGTACGGCAGCGCGCCGGCGACCGGCCTGCTGCTTGCCGCGGCCGTCGACGCGAAGCCGTGGGCCGCCGGGTTCGCCGCCCTGCTGCTGGTCCTCCCGCACCACCGCCGTGCCGCGGCTTCCGCCGTACTCGCCCTCGGGGTCGCCGCGGCGTGGCTGCCGTTCGTCCTCGGCGACCCGGGGACCTTGTCCCTGACGCACTTCAGCATCGACAACGTCGACGACTCGGCCCTGCGGGCGCTCGGTGTCACGACGGCCGGGACGCCGTCGTGGGACCGTCCCGCGCAGCTGGCGCTCGGCCTCACGGCGGCGCTCTTCGCCCTGCGCCGGGGCCGGTGGCAGCACGTGCTGCTCGTCGTCGTCGCGGCCCGGCTGCTTCTCGACCCCCAGACCTACCCCTACTACACCTCGGGGCTCGTCCTCGCGGCCGCCGTCGCCGACCTGCTCACCAGGGAGCGGCGGCTGCCGCTGTGGACCCTCGCTACCGCGTCCTGGTACGTCGTCAACGAGCTCGCGCTGCCCTTTGCGCCCGCCGAGGCCCTCGGGCTCCTGAGGCTCGTCGTGTGCGTCGGCATCCTCCTCGCCGTCGGCGCGCCGACCGCCGCCCGGCACCGTCAGCCGAGCGCGAGGGGCGCCCGGAACGCCTGATCGGCCTGGGTGGCCGTCAGCGCATGGGTCGCGACGAGGCGGTCCAGCACGTGCCGTTGCCGCTGCTTCGCGAGGTCCAGGTGCAGGTACGGGTCGAAGGCGCTGGGTGCCTGGACCAGGCCGGCCAGCATGCTCGCCTGGGGCCACGTCAGGGCGGACGGAGCGGCGCCGAAGTAGCCGCGGGCGGCGGCGTCCAGACCGTAGAAGCCGTGACCGAAGTACACCTCGGCGAGGTACATCTGCAGGATCTGGTCCTTGCTGTAGAGCGCCTCGAGCTTGAACGCCAGCTCGACCTGCTCAGCCTTGACGAGCAGGCCGCCGTCGCCGGTCCAGAGGTTCTTGGCGAGCTGCTGGTCGAGCGTCGCCCCGCCCGCATCCTGGGCACCGCCCGCGAGAGGGACGACCGCCCGCAGCACCCCCAACGCGTCCACTCCCGGGTGCGAGCGGAACCGGCTGTCCTCGGTCGCGAGGATCGCGGTGCCCACCTTGTCGGGCACCGGCAGCACCCCCGGGTCGACGGCGCCGTGCGCGGCCAGCCGGGCCGCGATCCGCTGCCTGGCATCGGCGACCGACGGCGTCAGCGGCCAGGCCGCACCCACCGCGGCGACGGCCAGCAGAACGGCACCCAGCCCGAGGGCCACCAGCCGGCGCAGCAGTCGGGCCGCGCGGCCGCGCCTGTGCCCTCCCGAGCCTTCGCGCCGGGGACCGACGCGAAGGTCGCTGCGCTCGTCGAGGGTCACACCCCAGGATCGCGGTACCGGGTGACACGGGGGTGAACGGCCGCGTGGGCCGCCGGGACGCGCGCCTGTCGCATGTCCGAAACATCTGCCGCCTAGGTTCGGCCCCGATGTCGTCGACCGACGCCGCCCCCGAGGTGCGGGTCAGAACAGCGAGGCCGGGACGTGCGCGCGGAACCTTCCAGTGAGCAGCGCCGGGGACGACGCACGGGGCTGCAGCGCCTCGAGCCGCCGGAGGCACGGCCCTGGGCCGGCGCGTCCGGCCGGCGTCGTGCCGACGAGGCCCGCAGGGTCCGCGACGTGCTCCGGTGGGAGATCCTCGCCGCGCCCGCGGCCTGGAAGCTCCCGAGCGAGGACGAGCTCATCCGCGGCTTCTCCGTCAGCCGCAACACCGTGCGGGTGGCCCTCGCGCTCCTGCGGGAGGAGGGGCTCCTCGAGCGGGTCCAGGGGGCGGGGACGTTCACCCGGGCACGGCACACCCGGCACCGGCTCGACCTCGGGGTCGACATGCGCACGAGCCTGCATGGCCGGCCGACGCTGGAGTACTCGGTGCTCATCGCCGAACGGCGGCCTGCGCCGGAGACCCTCCGCAGGGCCCTCCAGCTCGGCCCCGACGACGAGGTCGTCCTCATCGAGCGGGTGGCGCTGCTCGACAAGGTGCCGCTCCTCGTCTCCACGGGCTGGTTCCCCGCCCACCTCGCGGCCCCCATCCTCGACCTGGACCTCACGTCGGAGCTGTCGAACCTCCTCGTGTCGATCGGGCTGGAGATCCGCGCCGGCGAGTTCGCCGTCGAGGCGGTGCGTGCGGACAGCGCCGCGGTGACGATCCTGGGCGTCCGTGGTGGCGCGCCGATCCTGCGGTTCACCTTCCGGGCGGACCTCACCGACGGGAGGCCGATCGAGCTGAGCTTCCTGCACTGTCGCGGCGACCGGCTCGAGCTGGTGCCCCAGTTGATGCAGTTCGGGAGCCTCGCCGCCGGCTCCGCCTGACCCGCCGGGTGGCGGAAGCCCGCAGTTCCGGCCTGCGGGCGGGCATCGCCGCTGGCTTAACTTCGGAGACGCGCCGAGGATTTCGGCCCGTAAGGTCCGGAGCCGAGCCTGTCGCCCATGGCCTTCGGCGCGGAGAGACGCTTCCACGCGGTCGTGGCCGTCACGGGCGTCGCCTTCGGCATGACGTTCCCGTTCGTCCCCCTGCTGGCCGAGCAGCTCGGCGCCGGGGCCGCGCTCGCCGGCCTGATCACCGCCGCGAACGCACCCGCCGTACTCGCCGTCGACGTCTTCGGGACCGGCGTCGTGCCCCACATCGGTGGCCGTGCCGTCCTCGTGGCCGGCCTCACCTCCTTCGGCCTCGGGTCGGCCCTGGCCGCCTGCCCGTTCGGGCTCGGGGTGCTCGTGGTCTCGCGGCTCTTGGAGGGGGTGGGGCTCGCGCTGTTCATGTCGGGTGCGCTGTACCTGGTGGTCAGGACCCAGGAGCCGTCGCGCCGGGCGCGCGCGCTCGGAAGCTTCAACGCACACTGGTTCCTCGGGATGACGGTGGGCCCGGTGCTCGGCGGGCTGATCGCGGAGACCGCGACAGGACCGGACGGATACCGCCGGGCCTTCGCCGCGTGCGCGGCCGTGAGCTTCGCCTCGGCCCTCCTGGCCTGGCTCGCCCTGGAGCCGTACCCCAGCAGCGGACGGCGGGAGCTCCGGCTTCCCGACCTGACGGGACTCCGGCACCGCCGGCTTGCCGGGGCCGTGGCGCTGGGGGGCTTCGGCGAGGCCGTCCGCGACGCGCTGGCGGGCATCCTGCTGCCACTGGCGGCGGTCTCGGCAGGTCTCGGGAACGCCGAGGTGGGCATCGTCCTGACGGTGCTCGCGGTCGCCGACGTGATCAGCATGCAGCTCAGCGGCCACCTGGCCGACCGGTACGGCAGGTCCCGCCCGCTCGTGGTGACCCTCGTCGCCGGAGCGGTCTTCGCCTGGTGTGCCGCTGCGGCCGACGGCACGGCCGACCTGGTCGTCGTCGCGGCCGCCCTCGGCCTGTGCCTCGGTTCGGCCTGGGTCATCCCACCGGTCATGGTCGTCGACCTCGCGGGCGGCGCCACCGGCCACGACGACACCCGCTCCGCGATCGCGGCCTACCGGATCTGCGCCGACCTCGGGATGTTCGTGGGCCTGTTCGGCAGTGGCGTCCTCATCGGCGTCACCGGGCCGGCTCGGGCCTTCCTGCTGTTCGGCGCGCTGCTCCTCGGGGGCGCTGCCCTCGCGAGACGGGTGGGCGAGACCCGCCGTCCCGACCGGCTCCTGGTGGCTGCCGAGCCGGCGTCCTGAGCCATCCCCTGCCTGCTCGCCATCACGGTGTTGGCGAATCGCTCGATGAACGGAGATCGCGTGGAGTCCAGTTCCATCCCGACCAGCAGCGAGGCCGACCCCGACACGGTGGCCATGCTCGCCGCCATGGCCCATCGGCGGGGCCTCGCCTTCGACAGCGCCACCCTGACGGCCGCGGCGACCCTCGACGCCTGGCTCGCCCCGCGCCAGCTCGAGCTGCGCGACTACGAGCTGTCGTTCCTCGACCTCGTCGAGCCGCCGACGGTCTTCCAGTGGCTCGAGCAGGGGGGACGGTCGTCATGACGGAGCTCTGCGACCTGACGGCCACCGACCTGCTGGACCTCTACCGCTCCGGCAAGGCGCGCCCGAGCGAGGCCGTCGACTCGTGCCTGGGGCGCATCGAACGCCTCGAGCCGTCCCTCAACGCCGTCCTCACCCTGCTCTCGGTGCGCGCCCGCGCCCAGGCGGCGGCCTCCGACGCGCGCTGGCAGGACGGAAACCCGCGGGCGCTCGAGGGTGTGCCGTTCCTGCTCAAGGACATCGTCGCCACCGCCGGGATCCGCACCACCGGCGGGTCGTCGATCTACAGGGACTGGGTGCCGACCCGCTCGGCGGCCCTGGCCACCCGGCTCGAGGAGGCCGGCGGCAGCCTGCTCGCCAAGGTGCAGACCATGGAGTTCGCCTACGGGCACGAGGTCAACACGACGTGGGGCCCGATGCTCAACCCCTGGGACCTCGAGCGGACCACCGGCGGGTCGTCGTCGGGAAGCGGCGCCGGCGTGGCCGCGCGCTACGCCCCCCTGGCCATCGGCACCGACACCGGCGGGTCGATCCGCGACCCCTCCAGCTTCTGCAACCTGACCGGCATCAAGCCGACCTACGGCCGGGTCCCGCGCCACGGCGTGATGCCGCTGGCCTGGAGCCTCGACCACGCCGGGCCGATGACCCGCGACGTGCGCGACGCCGCGCTGATGCTCGAGGTCATCGCGGGGTACGACGCCGGCGACCCCATGTCGTCGCGCCAGCCGGTCCCGGAGTACAGCGCGCTCCTCGGCGACGGCAGCGCCGCCGGGCTGCGCGTCGGCGTCCCCGTGGAGTGGTTCTGGGACGTCATCGACCCCGAGGTGAAGGCGGCGGCAGACCGGCTCGTGGCGGTGCTCGTCGACGCCGGTGCGACCGTGACCCCGGTGCACCTGCCCAACGTCCACCTCTCCGACGTGATCGGCTGGACGGTGATGCTGGCCGAGTTCGGGTCGCTGCACGAGGTGACGCTCGACCGCCTCGCGGAGTACGACACGGGCAACATCGACGCCCTCCCTGCGGCGCAGTTCGTGTCCGCGTCCGACTACCTGCGGGCCCAGCGCCTCCGCAACCTGGTCCAGCGGGACTTCGAGGCGGCGTTCGACGAGGTGGACGTCCTCGTCGTGCCGGGGTCGATCTCGGTGGCACCGCGGCTCGACGAGATGGGGGCGACCATCGACGGGACCTTCTACGGGTACGTCGAGTACTTCCTGCGGACGATGTTCGTCTTCAACGTCACCGGGCTCCCCGCGCTCAGCGTGCCCAGCGGGCTGAGCGCCGCCGGCCTCCCGATGGGTGTCCAGCTCGTCGCGCGGCCGTTCGGGGAGGCCACGGCCTTCCGGGCCGCACGGGTCGTCCAGCAGGCCACGGCCTTCCACACCGCCGTACCGCCGCTGGTCAGCGCGCTCAGTCGCGAGGGCTGACCAGCCGGTCCAGGCGTTCACCGACGGGACGTGCGGCAGGCCGCACGTCCCGTCGGCGGGTCCCCGGC
>FSWJ01000311.1_pt1 | contig 21782 bp, 22 predicted proteins | sample 1637851 | NCBI WGS metagenome assembly FSWJ01 (sample SAMEA3914789, study PRJEB12502) | metagenome | biome: forest; material: soil | place: Canada | collected 2011-07-03 | depth 0.3 m | reverse complement strand
TGGCCTCGGAGTCCGCCAGGGCCTGGTCGATCGCCTTGCGGTCGGTGACGTCCTGCATGTGCGCGAGCGTCCACGACTGGCCGCTCGGCCCCGCGACGTTGTTGATCGCCAACCAGGCCCACCGCACCTCGCCGTCCGGCCGCACGTAGCGCTTCTCGACCCTGGCGATGCCGCGGTCCGCGCTGCCGATCCACGTCCTCCGGCTGTCGGCCGACGGGACATCGTCAGGGTGGGTGAACTCGGCCCCGCTGTGGCCGAGAAGCTCCGACTCCTCACGGCCGAGAAGCCCGCACAGGGCACCGTTGGCCGCGACGAAGCGCCCCTCCTCGTCCGCCAGCCCGATGCCGACGGGAGAGTCGCGGAACAGGCTGCGGAAGCGGCGCTCCGACAGCTCCAGGTCCGACTGCGCGGCCTCGACCTTGCCGACGTGCTCGAGAAGTTGAGACTGCGCGGCCAGCAGCTCGCCGTCGCGCCGACGGCGCCCCTCGAACAGCAGCATGGCGATCAGCAGCGCCAACGCGAGCTGGCTCCCGTAGAGCGGGACCTGGCTGGACTGGTCGGGTGGGATCCCGGTGCTGATGACCAGCCAGCCGACCGTTCCGGTCGCATAGACGGCCGTCACGAACAGGCGGGAGGTCAGGCAGGCGCCGGCCGCGACGAAGACGAACATCAGCGTCGTCGTCTGCCGGATCTGACCCGTCGTCGCGAGATGGGTCAGGCTGTTGACGAGCGGGATCACCGCCAGGCCGTCGAGCCAGCGCGTCGTGACGCGCTCCGGCCAGCGGCGTGCGAGCCCGACCCAGGCCAGGAGCAGGACCGTGCTCGCAGCCGCGAGCGAGACCATGACGGTGCGGGCGGAGCCGGTGAGCAGCGCGAGGTGCAACGGGATGAGCGCGGCGTAGACCCCGGCCATACCGAGCACGAAGACGCGCACATTGTGGGCAGGCCGGGGCCTGGTCACAGCCCTCCGACGCCCGTCCAGGTTCATCGATCCTCCTATTTCACGCATCGACGGGTCCGGCCTCGGCTTGAGATCCGCGCCGCTGCCGATCCCTCCGACAACCGCGGCACCCGGACCACCTCCGGACAGCCAGATCGGTGCAAACCCGCGCATCGCGAGGACCTGCCAAACTGCGCCGTGCTCTTCGACGACCTCGACGTGGCCGGGGCGCCGCGCGAGCTGGTGGCGCTCGGCGGGGTCCTCGACCCGCCGACGCTGCGCGCGGCCTATCGCAACGGCGTCTTCCCGTGGCCACCGTCGCCCGACCAGGCGGCGGCGCACGAGCGCTCGGTGCGCAGGCTGGTACGGAAGGGGGCCGTGCCCCTTCTGCCGGGCACACCCGACGGACCGCTCATGCCGTGGGTCTCCCCGCACCCGCGCGCGGTCCTTCTCACCCACCGGCTCGCCGTACCGAAGTCGGTACGGCAGCTCCTTCGGCGGCGGGGCTGGGAGACGACCGTCGACGCGGCCTTCGAGGAGGTGCTCGACCGGTGCGCCGACCGGTCCGAGGGCACCTGGATCACGAGCGCGATGAGGTCGGCGTACGTCGGGCTGCACCGCGAGGGCGGGGCCCACAGCCTCGAGGTATGGGAGGGAGACCGGCTGGTCGGCGGGCTGTACGGCGTGCTGACCGGGCGGGTGTTCTCCGGCGAGTCGATGTTCTTCGTCGAGAGCGGGGCCTCGAAGGTGGCCGTCGTGGACCTGTGCCACCGGCTCGTCGAAGCCGACGTACCGGTCCTGGACACCCAGCAGGAGTCCGGCCACCTGCTCGCGATGGGACAGGTGCTGGTGCACCGCCAGGAGTACGTCGAGGTCGTCAGGACCCTGCGCGACGAGCCCGCCGTGATCCCGGCGGCGCGGCGGCTACTGGTGTGAGCGCCAGATCAGCACGAGCCCGCGGTCGTCGCTGCTCCCCGCCGCGACCCGGTCGACCAGCACCTCGCCCCCGCCGTGGAAGCCCCTCGTGATCAGGCGCTCAGCCTCGCCGAGCAGCTTGTCGATGCCGACGGACAGGTCGCGGCCCGGGACCTCGACGAGGCCGTCGGTGTAGAGCAGCAGCGCGTCGCCGGGGCGCAGGACCCCGGTCGTCCCGACGTACTGCACACCGGGCAGCAGGCCGAGGGCCGGACCGTGGGCCTCGTCGAGGTCCCACCGGCCGCTGCCGGCGTCGAAGTGGGCCACCGGGGGGTGCCCTGCGGAGCCGAGGGAGTAGTCCCCGCTGACAAGGTCGACGGTGAGGTGGACCGCGGTGGCGAAGCCCTCCTCCCAGTCCTGGCGGATCAGGTAGGAGTTGGCGGCCGGCAGGTAGTCCTCCGGCTCCTTGGCCCCCAGGAGCCCGCCGAGAGCACCCGACAGCAGCAGCGCGCGCGTGCCGGCCTCGACCCCCTTGCCGCTCACGTCGACCAGGGCCACCTCGAAGCGGCGCTCCCCGGTCAGTGCGGACACGACGAAGTCCCCGGAGAACGGGCCACCGCCGGCCGGCCGGACGACGACCTCGGCGCACCACGGGGCCGGCAGCGGGGGCAGGTCGCCCTGCAGGTCGAGGCGGCGTTTGAGCTCCACGAGGACGGAGTCGCCCCGAAGGCCTCCGAGGCCGGTCTCGTCCCGGGACCGGGCGAACTCGTAGGCGACCAGCCCGGTGACCAGGACGACGAACAACGAGCCGGGCCGGGCGGGCCTGATACCGATGTCGAGGACGTCGAACAGCAGGCAGCCCGTGACGACGACCGTCAGCTGCTGCAGCGCCCGCCGCTGCAGCAGCAGGCCGCCGATGAGAAGCGGCATCGCCATGAACACCGGCGGGAAGACCGCGGACGACCACGTTGTCCCGGCCACCGTGGCGGCGAGGGCCAGCACCATCAGCAGGCCGAGGGCGACCGGCTCCGGCGGCGGCTCCCGGCGCAACCGGGTGACCATGCTCGGGAGGCCGTGCAGCACGGTGTGACCGGCTCGGGCAGGGCCGGCCGCGGGTGCGTCCGAGGCAGAGGTCATGAGGGCGGAGCGTACCTGCGCGCCCTCCTCCTCGGGCGCCCGCTGATCATTTCCGGGCACGCTGTCGCCGGTCAGGCCGCCTGGCAGCTGGGGCACCAGAACAGGTTGCGGCCGGCCAGGACCTCGGTGCGGAGCGCGGTACCGCAGCGGCGGCACGGCAGGCCGGCACGCCGGTAGACGTAGTGGGCGTCCTCCCGGCTCACCGGCCCCGAGCGCGTCTCGCGGTCGGCGGGCGTGGTCGTCACGATTCGGCCCGTCTTGACCCCCGCCCGCATGAGGGCCCGGATGTCGTCCCAGAGCGCCTCCCAGACGGGTCGCCGCAGGTCGTGGCCGGCGGTGAAGGGGGACAGACGGGCGCGGAACAGGACCTCGGCGCGGTAGACGTTGCCGATGCCGGCGAGGACTGCCTGGTCCATGAGCAGCTGGCCGACCGGGGCCTTGCTGCGGCTGATCCGGGTCCAGGCGCGCTCGGGGTCGGCGTCCTTGCGCAGCGGATCGGGGCCGAGGCGGGCGAGCACGGCGGCCTTGTCGGCCGGCTGGTGCACCTCGCAGGCCGTCGGCCCGCGCAGGTCCAGCCAGGCCTTGCCGGCGGTCAGCCGCAGGCGCAGCGCCCCCCTCGGCACCGGCGGCGGGCCGAACCCGGTCGTCCAGGTCCCGTACAGCCCCAGGTGCACGTGCAGGAACAGCTCGCCGGCGAAGGCGTAGAACAGGTGCTTGCCGTAGGGCTCGACGCCCTCCAGCACCCGCCCGCCGAGCAGCTCGGCCCCTGACGCGAACCGGCCCTGCGGGCTGACCATGGCCACCGGCTGGTCCCGCAGCAGCGCTGCGTGGTCGCGCGCGAGCCGGTGGATCGTGTGACCCTCAGGCACGGTTCTCGTAGTCGGTCACCATCTGGATCCGGCGAACGTGCCGCGGGTCGTCGCTGAACGGCTCGGCGACGAACGCCTCGACGAAGCCCAGTGCCTCCGCCTCGGGATGCATCCTGGCGCCGACGCTGACGACGTTGGCGTCGTTGTGCTGCCGGGCCAGACGGGCCGTCTGGAGGCTGTGGGCGAGGGCGCAGCGGACACCCTTCACCTTGTTGGCCGCGATCTGCTCGCCGTTGCCGGAGCCTCCGAGGACCACCCCGAGGCTCCCCGGATCGGCGACGGTGCCTTCCGCCGCCGCAAAGCAGAACGGCGGGTAGTCGTCGAGCGCGTCGTACGTCGCCGGCCCGTGGTCGACGGGCTCGTGGCCGAGCTCGGTGAGGCGGGCCTTCAGCGCCTCCTTCAGCTCGAAGCCGGCATGGTCAGATCCCAGGTGGACGCGCATGCTCCCGGATTCTGCCGCCCCCGGGCGCCGGCGGCCGAGGGCGGGGGTCAGAGCTGGAGCGACTTGACCTCGAGGAACTCCTCGAGACCGTGCCGGCCGAACTCGCGGCCGTTGCCGCTCTGCTTGTAGCCCCCGAAGGGCGCCACCGGGTTGAAGCGCCCGCCGTTGATGTCGACGCCGCCGGTCCGCAGCCGCCGGGCCACCCGGAGCGCGCGTTCCTGGTCGCCCGAGAAGACACCACCCGACAGCCCGTACGGCGTCCCGTTGGCGATCGCGACCGCCTCGTCCTCGGAGTCGTAGGGGACGATCGCGAGCACTGGACCGAACACCTCCTCCTGCTCCAGCGTCGACCCCGGCCGGACATCGGCGAAGACCGTCGGCGCGACGTAGTAGCCGACGTCGCGGACGGGCTCAGGTCCCCCGGTGACCAGGGTCGCGCCCTCCGCCAGCGCGGTCTCGATGTAGGAGCGCACCCGCTTGAGCTGGTTGCTGTTGGCCAGCGGACCGATGCGGGTGCCCTCCTCGAACGGCCCGCCGACGGTGTACTTCGCCGTACCTGCCCTGACGAGCTCGAGGACCTCGGCCTGCTGGCAGGCGGGGACGAGCATCCGGGTCCAGGCGCTGCAGGTCTGGCCGGCGTTCTGGAAGCAGCTGGCCAGCCCCACCTTGACGGCCTTGCCGAGGTCGGCATCGTCCAGCACGACGAAGGCGCTCTTGCCGCCGAGCTCCAGGGAGACCTTCTTGACCGTCGCCGCGGCGACGGTCAAGACGCGGCGGCCGGCCGCGGTGGAACCGGTGAAGGAGAGCATGTCGACGTCGGGATGGGCCGCGAGGGCCTCGCCGACGACCGCACCGACGCCGGTCACAAGGTTGAAGACGCCCGGCGGAAGGCCGACCTGGTCGAAGACCTCGGCCAGCGCGAAGGCCGACAACGGCGCGACCTCGGACGGCTTGAGCACGACGGTGCAGCCGGCGGCGAGCGCGGCCGCGACCTTGGCGACGGCCTGGTGCAGCGGGTAGTTCCAGGGCGTGATGGCGCCGACGACGCCGATCGGCTCGCGCACGACGAGGGAGTTCTTGACCTGCTCCTCGAAGGAGTAGGTCTCGAGCAGCTCGGCGTAGGACCGCAGGACGGCGACTGGGGTGCCCACCTGCACGGCCACCGAGAACCCGAAGGGCGTGCCCATCTCGGTGGAGATCGTCCGCGCGACCTCGTCCGCCCGCGCCTCGAGGGCGTCGGCGGCGGCTGCCAGCAGGGCGGCGCGGTCGGCGACGGGGGTCGCGGACCAGGCGGGGAACGCCGCGCGGGCCGCGGCGACGGCGGCGTCGACGTCCTCCGCCGTACCGGCGGGCACCGAGGCGACCTCCTGCTCGGTGGCCGGGTCGACCACCGGGATCGGGGCACGCCCGACCGCCCGCACCCAGGCACCACCGACGAAGAACGCGTCCCTGGCCGTCACGGTGTTCGTCATGGGCCCGACGCTACTTCGCTCAGCCGAGCTGAGGGTCCTCGGTACGGGTGCGCTTGAGCTCGTAGAAGTACGGGTAGCCGGCGAGCAGCCGGGCGCCGTCCCAGATCCTGCCGGCGTCCTCGCCGTGCGGGACGCGGCTCAGGACCGGGCCGAAGAACGCCGCGCCGTCGACGTGGATGACCGGGGTGCCGACCTCCGTGCCGACCGGGCCCATCCCACGGTCGTGCTCGGCCCTGAGGGCCTCGTCGTACGCGCTGTCGGTCGCGGCACCGGCGAGGTCGGTGGGCAGCCCGGCCTCCGCCAGCGCGCCGGGCAGCAGCTCCGGGTCGTCGACCCCGATCCCCTGGTGGTGGATCCGTGTGCCGAGCGCGGTGTAGAGAGGCAGCAGGTCGTCGGTCTTGCCCCGCGCGGCGATGCAGACCCGGACCGGGCCGTAGGCGTTGGCCATCCACTCCCGGTACGACTCGGGCAGGTCGCGTCCCTCGTTGAGGACCGCGAGGGACATCACGTTCCACGTCACTTTGACGTCGCGGACCTTCTCGACCTCGAGCATCCAGCGGGACGTGATCCACGCCCAGGGGCACAGCGGGTCGAACCAGAAGTCCACACGAGTCGTCATGTGTCGACGCTACCCCAGACGGTTGCCTGCGCAACAAGCGGCCCGTTGTCTGTCCGTTACCGATTTGATCAGGTGCGGGTCACGTGAATCGGGCATCGTGGCTCCGTGACCACTCTGGGGGACGTCCGGCGGACGGGTCTCCTCGTCGCCGTGACGTGCGTCGGGGTCGCGCTGACGCTCCTGCTCCTGGTCGACCACAACAACTTCGACATCCGCGTGTACGACGGAGCCATCAACAGCTGGGCCGGCGGCGGTGACCTCTACGCCTACGGGCTGGGCGGCCGGCACCTGGGCTTCACCTACCCCCCGTTCGCCGCGCTGCTCATGCTGCCGATGACCCTGCTCCCCCAGTACGCCGTCATCGTGGTCAACGCGACCGCGATCGCCCTCGCGATCGTCCTCGCCGTCCGGGTCGTCGTGGGCAACACGTTCCTCGCGTCCCGCCACGGCGTGTGGTACTCCACGGCCTTCGCCCTGCCGCTGGCGTGCCTCCTGCAGCCCATCCGGGACACGCTGGGCTTCGGGCAGGTCAACCTCTACCTCGCGCTGCTCGTCCTGGCCGACCTCGTCGCGCTGCGCCGCGGGCTCCGCTGGGCAGGTCTCGGGGTCGGCCTGGCGACCGCGATCAAGCTCACGCCCGGCCTGTTCATCGTGTTCTACCTGCTCACGTCGCAGCGGCGGGCGGTCCGCAACGCGATCGTCGCCGCCGCCACGGCCACCGCGCTGTCGGCCCTCGTCGTGCCCGGGACCTCCTGGACGTTCTGGACGTCGGCGCTGCTCGACCCGTCGCGGGTCGGCTTCTACGACGACGCCGCGAACCAGTCGATGGCCGGCGTGATCGCCCGGCTCAGCGACAGCCACCAGCTCTCCACCGTCCCGTGGCTGCTGGCGGTGGCCGTGGTCCTGCCGCTCGGCCTCGCCCGGGCACGGAAGGCGTGGTACCGGGGCGACGAGCTCGCGGCGCTCACCCTCGTCGGCCTCACCGCCGGCCTGGTCGCCCCCATCACGTGGGTGCACCACCTGTTCTGGCTGGTCCCGGCTCTGGTGATCCTGGTCGACACCGGGCTCAGGCACCGCTCCTGGCCGCCCCTCGCCGTGGCCGCCGGCAGCGTGGCGCTGTTCGCGTCGGGCGTGAACGTCGCGATCGGGCAACACGTCGGCAACCACATGAGCCGCGGCATCCTGATCATCCTCGGGGAGAACGCCTACGCCGTCTGCTGCCTGCTCCTGCTGCTCGTCGTGCCGACCGACCGGACGACGCGGACCGCACCTGTCGACCTGACATGGCGACCCCCCTCGCGTGGAAGGATGCCGGTCGAGCACCCGACGAGAGGCACGGCGCGTGAGCGAGAACAACCTGCACCGAGACGAGGCGCGCGCGAGGGCGCGGCTGCTCACGGTGTCGTCGTACGACGTCGAGCTCGACCTGGCGGACGCGTCGGGTGAGAAGCCGGGCGACACGACGTTCCGCTCCAGGACGGTCATCCGTTTCCAGAGCTCCGAGGCGGGAGTCTCCACCTTCCTCGACCTGACCGCCGCCGCGCTGCTGTCCGCCACCCTCAACGGCGAGCCCATGACCGGCTACGACGGCAACCGCCTGCAGCTGACGGGGCTGGCAACCGACAACGAGCTCGTCGTCGAGTCCGAGATGACGTACATGCGGACCGGGGAGGGCCTGCACCGCTTCGTCGACCCGGTCGACGGCGGCGTCTACCTCTACACGCAGTTCGAGACCTTCGAAGCGCACCGGATGTACGGGTGCTTCGACCAGCCGGACCTGAAGGCGACGTTCCGCTTCGTGGTCCGTGCCCCCCGCGACTGGGTCGTGGTGTCCAACGGCGCCGTGGTGGACCGCCCCGCCGACGACGAGCCGGGCACGTGGCGGTTCGCCGAGACCCCCAGGATGTCGACCTACATCACCGCCCTCGTCGCCGGTCCCTACCACCACGTGCACGACCACCACGACGGGATCGACCTCGGCCTCTACTGCCGCCGCTCGCTGGCCGAGCACCTCGACCAGGACGACCTGTTCACCGTCACCAAGCAGGGCTTCGACTTCTACCACCGGGTCTTCGACTACCGGTACCCGTTCGGCAAGTACGACCAGCTGTTCGTGCCCGAGTTCAACGCCGGGGCCATGGAGAACGCCGGCGCCGTGACCTTCCTCGAGGACTACGTCTTCCGGTCGAAGGTGACGGACGCCGCCTACGAGCGGCGCGCGGAGACGATCCTGCACGAGATGGCGCACATGTGGTTCGGCGACCTCGTGACCATGCGCTGGTGGGACGACCTGTGGCTCAACGAGAGCTTCGCGACGTACATGTCCGTCCTCTGCCAGGTCGAGGCGACCCGCTACAAGGGCGGCTGGACGACCTTCGCCAACACCGAGAAGACCTGGGCGTACCGGCAGGACCAGCTCCCCAGCACCCACCCCATCGCGGCCGACATCCACGACATGGAGGACGTCAAGGTCAACTTCGACGGCATCACCTACGCGAAGGGCGCCTCCGTCCTCAAGCAGCTCGTCGCGTGGGTGGGGCAGGACGCCTTCCTCGCCGGGCTCCGGACCTACTTCGTCAAGCACCAGTTCGCCAACACCGAGCTGCGCGACCTGCTCGTGGAGCTCGAGTCCGCCAGCGGGCGCGACCTGTCGGGATGGTCGGCGGACTGGCTGGAGACCGCGGGCGTCAACACCCTGCGGGCGTCCTTCGAGACCGGACCTGACGGCACCTTCACCGCCTTCTCGGTCCTCCAGGAGGCGCCGGCGGACTGGCCCACGCTGCGCTCGCACCGGGTGGCGGTCGGCCTGTACGACCTGGTCGACGGCAAGCTCGTCCGCACCCATCGGGAGGAGTTCGACGTCGTCGGCGCCAAGACCGAGGTGCCCGGCCTGCTGGGCCGCGCTCGGCCCGCGCTCGTGCTCGTCAACGACGACGACCTGACGTTCGCCAAGATCAGGCTCGACGAGACGTCGCTCGCGACCCTGGTCGAGCACGTCGGCGACTTCGCCGAGTCGCTGCCCCGTGCGCTGTGCTGGGCCGCCGCCTGGGACATGACCCGCGACGCCGAGATGCCGGCCCGCGACTACCTCGCACTGGTGCAGCGCGGGATCGGCGGCGAGACCGACATCGGCGTCGTGCAGTCGCTGCTGCGCCAGGCCCAGTCGGCCCTCACGCTGTTCGCCGACCCGGCCTGGGCGCCGACCGGGCGGGCGGCCCTCGCGGCCTTCGCCCTCGCGGCGACGCAGGCGGCCGAGCCGGGCAGCGACCTGCAGCTCGCCTGGGCGCGGGCGCTGGGCTCGCTCGCCTCGACCGACGAGCAGCTCGACCTGCTGGCCGGGCTGCTGGACGGCTCGACCACGATGGCCGGGCTGACCGTCGACGCCGAGCTGCGCTGGCACTTCCTGCACCGGCTCGTGGTAGTGGGGCGCGGCGGGCTGGACGAGATCGACGCCGAGGTGCGCAAGGACCCGACGGCGGCCGGCCAGCGGCACGCCGCGTCGTGCCACGCGGCCCGGCCCACGGAGCAGGCCAAGGCGGAGGCGTGGGCGTCGGTCATCGAGCGCGACGACCTGCCCAACGCGGTCCAGGCGGCGGTGATCGGCGGCTTCCAGAACCCCGAGCACGTCGCGCTGCTCGCGCCCTACATCGACCCCTACTTCGACTGCCTCGACGACATCTGGGCGACCCGGACGGCGGAGATGGCGCAGAACGTCGTCATCGGCCTCTACCCGACCCTGCTCGTGTCGCCTGCGGTCGTGGAGCGCACCGACGCGTACCTGTCCTCGCACGGCGAGGTGGCCCCGGCGCTGGAGCGCCTCCTCCTCGAGGGCCGGGACGGCGTCGTCCGCGCCCTGCGCGCCCGCGCCCGGGACGCCGCCGCGGGCTAGTGGTGCGTGGCGACCGCGGTACCGGGAGCCTCCGCGGGCCCGGCGATCGCCGGGCCGCGGCCGGCGGCCTGGCAGATCTGGCGGAGGCCGTCGACGATGCCGCCGGCCAGGTCGCCCCCGGAGAAGGCCGTGGTCATCGACAGCACGGCGAGGGCTGCGACCCGGTCCGGCACCCGGCGGCGCGCGGCCGGTCCGGTGACGACCTCGACCCTGCGCTGCCCGGGGGCCACGACCAGGAGTACGGCGGAGTGCGCACGGGAGCCGAGGGCGGCGTGCAGCTTCTCGGCACCGGCGCGGAACTCCGACAGGTCGCCGAGGTCGAGGTCGCCGACGAGCACGGAGACGTCGAGCCCGTTCTCCGAACGGCACCTCGAGACGACGTGCTCGATGCGCTCCTGCTGGCTGACCGACAGGCCCTCGTCCCGGGACCCCCCGCTACCAGGTGCCACTTGCCCCACCCCTCACGACGTCGCCGCGGTCGGCGGCCTGGACAGCAGCGACCGGCTCCGGCGGACCCGCGAACCACACCGGCGACGCGGTCCAGCCCTTGTGGGGGCGGTAGCGGTTGACCCGGAGCGCGCCCGGCAGCCAGACGACCCCGGCGATCAGCAGGGCCAGCACCAGCGGCGTGGCGACGAAGATCAGCAGGGCGCGCCCGGGTCCCATGCCCGTGCCGGGGTCGGCACCCTCGGACGGCCCCAGCGGGTCCTTCGCCAGCGCCGGTGCGGCGGTCAGCAGGACCGTCACCAGGCCGGTCAGTCCGGCGGTGGCGGCGCGGGTCACAGCGCGGCTCACGTGCTCCCTCGTCTGTCTACGGTGGTCGACGGTGCGGTCGTCGGCGCGCCCGGGAAGGCGACCGCGGGACACGGTAGCGAACACGCTCAGCGCACCTGTTGCAGCAGGGCCGTGAGCTGCCGCACTCCCTCGTGGGCGAGCAGCTCCTCGAGCCCCAGCGGCCGGCCGGTGCCGTCCGCGACGGGCAGCCGCCAGTTCGGGTACTCGTCGACGGTGCCCGGCAGGTTGGGCTGCCGCAGGTCCCCGACCGCGTCGCCGTACGACGCCAGGACGATCCGGCAGGGCGAGGCGACCAGGGCGCGGTGGAGGGCGAGGACCACCTGGCCGTCGCCGTCCAGCAGCCCCTCGTGGCGGAGCATGGCGAGCAGCCGCTCGCGATCCTCACGGACCCGCGCCTGCTCCTGCTCCAGGGAGTGCCCGAGCTGCCCGAGCTCGTGACGCACCCGCACGTGCTCGTCGGCGAGCCAGCCCGCCGCCGTCGGCAGGTCGTGGGTGCTGATCGAGGCGAGCGCGTCGCGGCGCCAGCGCCTCGGCGGAAGGAACCGGCCGTCGTCGTCCGTCTCGAACCACAGGACGGCGCTCCCGAGGACCCCCGAGCTGTCGAGCAGCCGGCGGACCGACGGCTCGACCGTGCCGAGGTCCTCCCCCACCACGACCGCGCCCGCCCGCTGGGCCTCCAGCGCGAGCACCCCGAGCATGGCCTCGGCGTCGTACCGGACGTAGGTGCCCTCGGCGGCACCGGCGCCGGCAGGGAGCCACCACAGCCGCGACATCCCCATGACGTGGTCGACCCGGATCCCTCCGGCATGCCGGAGGACGCCGCGCACGAGCTGCCGGAACGGCAGGTAGGCCGTCGCCCGCAGCCGGTCCGGGCGCCACGGGGGGAGCCCCCAGTCCTGGCCCCTCTGGTTGAACGAGTCGGGAGGCGCGCCGATGGAGGTCCCCAGCGCGAGCACGTCCTGCATCGCCCAGGCGTCGGCTCCCCCGGCGTCGACCCCGACGGCGAGGTCGTGGACCACGCCGAGCGCCAGTCCCGTCCCGACGCCGGCGAGCTGCTCGTCGACGAGTAACTGCACCCAGCACCAGAAGGCCACCCGCGCCCCGTGCGCGGCGGCCGACGGACCGGTGGGTCTCCGCAAGTGCTCGGGCCAGGTCGACCAGTCGGGGCCGTGGGTCTCCGCGAGCGCGCAGAACAGCGCGAACCTCTCGAGCGGTTCGCCGCGCGCCGCCCGGAACTCGGCCAGCGCCCCCACCCGGTGACCCGGCCACATCAGCTCCAGCGCGGCCAGCTTCGCCTGCCAGGCGGTGTCACGGTCGACCCGCTCCGGGTCGGTGACCGGCCGCAGCGCGTCGACCTGGGTGCGCACCGCGGTGTACTCGGGCACGTCCTCCACCCGCAGCGCCAGCGCCGACCGGAACAGGCGGGACGACGGCGAGTACGGCGACGGCTGCACCGGCAGCACCGGGGTCTCGGCGTGCAGCGGGTTGACGAGGACCGCACCGGCACCGTCCGCGGCAGCGTGCTCGACCACGGTCCGCAGGTCGCGGTAGTCCCCGATCCCCCAGGACTGCCGGGACCGCATCGCATACAGCTGGACCTGCCAGCCCCAGTGGCGGCCCTCCACAGCCGGCGGCCGGGCGGGCACGACGATGAGGGTGCAGCGTGCCGTCCGGGCAGGCGTCCGGACCGTGAGGTCGTGGTAGCCGAGGGGCAGGTCCGGGAGCGGGACGCGCCGCCGTACGACGTCCTCGCGGCGGGCCACCTCCTCACCCTCCGCGGGGAGGTCGCGGGTCCCTCCGTCCTCCAGCACGACCGTCAGCGACAGCACCTCGCCGACGAGCTCGACGGAGCCGGGCCGTCCCTGGTGGAGCACGAGGACCGGGGCGACGACCTCCGACCAGGCCGCGTCGTCGGCCGCGCGGAGGGCGGCGGCGACCGCCTCGTCGGTGGAGGCGTCCACGTCGAGTGCCGCGAGGGCGGCCGTGACCGCAGTACGGGAGACGTCGACGCGGCGACCCGCCCAGTCGGCGTAGGACGTCGTGACCCCGTGGACGGTCGCGAGCTGCTCGAGAGTCACGCCGTGCAGTCTGCCCAGCCGTCAGGCGTCGTCCCGCAGGCAGGCATACGACACGAGGTCGTGCCAGCACCCGAGGCGCCACTGCGCACCGCGCAGGACGCCCTCACGTCGGTACCCGGCGCGCTCGAGGGCTCGCTGCTCGGCGACGTTCTCGACGTCCGTGGTGGCCTGGACCCGGTGGACCGTGGTGGTGGTGAACAGGTAGCTGGCCAGCATCCGCTGCGCCCGGGAGCCGTGCCCCTGGCCCCGGGCGGAGGGCCGCAGGGTGATGCCGACCTCCATCGCCTGCGAGCCGAGGTTCGGTCCGTACAGGACAGGGCGCCAGCTCACCGTCCCGATCGGGCGGTCGGCGGCATCCGTCACGACCAGGTCCCCGCCCCCCGCGGTCGGCAGCACGGGGACCTCCTCCTGGACGCCGGGAGCGGACGGCCCGCCCCAGTCCTCGTACGGCGAGCAGGGCTGCGCGCGCCAGGCCGCGAGGAGCGCGTCGTCGTCGGGACGGGCCGCGCGCAGCCGGGTGAGCAGGACGCCGTCGTCGGGCGGCTGCCCGCTCATCCGGCTCGACCCCGCCGGGAGCTCACGCCGAGGTGCCGGTGGCCCTCACGCCGGGGTGCCCCACAGCGCCTCGTCGTCGTCGCCGCCCAGAAAAGGCCTCCAGCGCGGGTCGACCCGCTTCGCGCCGACGATCCGCCAGGCGGCACCGGTCGGCGCGACCGGGACGTGGCGGAGGCGCCAGCCGAGCTCGGCGACGCCCCGGTCGGCCTTGACGTGGTTGCAGCGGGCGCACGCCGACACGACGTTGTCCCAGCTGTGCGGCCCGCCGCGGCTCTTCGGCACCACGTGGTCCAGGCTCGTCGCCGGGGCACCGCAGTAGACGCAGCGGCCCCCGTCGCGGGCGAAGACCGCCCGGCGCGTGAGCGGGACGCTGGCCCGGAAGGGCACGCGCACGAACCGGGTGAGCCGCACGACCGCGGGGACGACGACCTGCGCGCGCTCGCTGTGCAGGACGCCGTCGCCGTCGGCGACCGCGACGGCCTTGTCGGTGAGCACCAGGACGACGGCACGACGACCGGACACGACGCAGAGCGGCTCGTAGCTCGCGTTGAGCACGAGCGCCTGCACGGGCGCTGGTGGTCCGGCCAAGGCGTCCTCCCTGGGAGCATCCTGCCCGACCGCCCGCCGGCGCGCCACGTACCTGTCCGGGCCGGCCCCTCCCGGGGCCCGGCCCTGGGCCGTCGACGCGCCCTCGCGGACGCCTAGCCTGGGGTGCATGGACAACCTGTACGACGCCGTGGGGGGCGAGCCCGTCTTCCGGCAGCTCGTCGACCGGTTCTACGACGGCGTCGCCCTCGACCCGATCCTGCGGCCGCTCTACCCGGAGCAGGACCTCACCGGTGCCCGCGACCGGCTCACGCTCTTCCTGATGCAGTACTGGGGCGGGCCGACGACCTACTCCGACAACCGCGGCCACCCGAGACTGCGGATGCGGCACGCCCAATGGGTGATCGGCGAGCGCGAGAGGGACGCCTGGCTCGGCCACATGCGGACCGCTGTCCTCTCCCTCGAGGTGGACGAGGAGGCCCGGGCGAGGATCTGGGAGCACGTCGAGCGGGCCGCGCAGACCCTCCTCAACGCCCCCTGAGGTTCCTCAGCCGAGCTTGCGGCGACGTCTGACCATCGCGAACGGCACGGCGCCCGCCAGCCCGACCGCGTAGGGCACCGCGGGGAGAGCGATCGTGGAGAACGTCGCCGGAACATGCAGGATCGCCAGCCGGCCGAACGGGTAGACGATCGTGAACGCCCGCCCGACGACCTTGTTCTGCGGGACCGTGCCGTGGTTGGCGTCGGTGATGTGGAACCGGGAGTCCGCCGAGTTGCCGCGGTGGTCCCCCATGACCCACAGCCGGCCCTTGGGGACCAGGACGCCGACGGCTCCGGGCGGACAGCTGCGCTGACCGGTGCCGGCCTCGCAGAAGTAGCGGCTGTCGGTCATGTCGTTCTCGAAGATGTACGGCTCGTTCAGCGACACGGGCGGCTTGCCGCTGGGCGTGACCACGACCCGACCGGCCGTGTCACAGCACATCACGCGGTCGCCGGGAATCCCGATCACGCGCTTGATGTAGTCCTTCTCGTTCGGCGCACCGAGGCCGACGGTGCTGCTGATCTTGTTCAGGACCTTCGAGACCGGGTTGCTCGGAGGGGTGATGGTGACGCCCTCGTCGAAGTTGTTGAGGCCGTTGAACACCACGATCTCGCCGCGTCGAGGGTCGCGGTAGTAGTACGGCACCTTGTTGACGAGGACCCGGTCGCCGACCCTCAGCGTCTGCTCCATCGAGCCGGACGGGATGTAGAACGCCTGCACGAAGAAGTGCTTGATGAGCAGCGCCAGGACGAAGGCGATGATCACCAGGAACGGCAGCTCCCGGAAGAAGGAGCGGTGATGCGGCTTCGGCGGCACCGGGCTGGCGGGGACGGTGTCCACCGCGGCTGGGGTCTCATCGGTCACCGGACCACCCTACGGTCCGGCTCAGCCTGAGACGCGCACCTCGTCGCGGCGCCCCGGTCCTGAGCGCTGCGCGGGGACGAGGCTCAGGCGGGTGGCGTACGTCGACCGGGCCGCCAGCTGCGCGACGTACGGAGCGTGGCGCCTGGCGGCTCCTGTCGGCCGGCGGCCCCCGCCGGCCGGCTCCTCGACGTACTGGGACTCGATGCCGGCACGCATCAGCGTGAGCGCCTCCGTCCGCAGCTGGGACACCCGTGACTCCGTCACCCCGAGCCGCGCCGCCAGATCCGCGGACGTCCGGCCGTCGAGGAAGTAGCCGACCACGACCTCCTTGAGCCGGTCCGGCAGGCAGGCGAGGGCGTCGCGGACGTAGGTGACGCGCTCGCGCTGCTCGAGGACCTCGGCCGGCCCGAGCTGCACCTCGTCGGCCAGCCCGCTGGCCAGGGTCAGCGGGTCGCCGTCCTGGTCGCCGCACGGCGCGTCGAGCGACAGCACCAGCGAGCGGTGGACCCGGCCCCTCAGGTGGGCGAGCTCGGCGGCCGGCACACCCAGCTCCGCCGCGGTCTCCTCGAGTGTCGGGGTCCGGCCGAGAGAGGCCTCGAGCGAGGTCCGCGCCGCCTCGGCGTCGCGCGCGGCGGACCGGAGTGCCCGGGGCGCGAAGTCCAGCGCCCGTACGGCGTCCACGATCGCGCCGCGGATCCGGAGGGTCGCCCACCGGTCGAAGGGGACGTCACGGGCAGCGTCGAAGCGGGCGGCCGCCTCGACCAGGCCGAGGGCCGCCGCCTGGGCGAGCTCCTCCCGGTCGGCGTGCCGGGGGTAGTGCGCCGCGACTCCTGCGAGCACCTGCCGGACCAGCGGAAGGTGACGCTCGACGAGCGCCCTTGCCTCGTCCGAGAGCGGCTCGGTGGTCACCGCTGCGCCCCTGTGCCGGGCGGAGAGGCCAGGCCGGCCGGGTCCGTGGCGGGGCCGGCCTCGTCGGTGCCGCAGAGGGCCGCCAGCAGCTCACCGCGGTACACGGGCACGTCCCGGGGGGCGGCGATGCCCAGCCGGATCTGGTCGCCCTTGACCTCGAGGACGGTGATGACGATGTCGTGGCCGACGACCACGGTCTGGTTCTTGCGGCGGGTGAGGACGAGCATGGCGGTTCCCTCCCTGGAACGAGCAGCGAGCCGGCGCGTGAGGCCGCTGCACGAACAGGGTCGTCCCGCGCGTCAGATCGCTGTATGGCCCGCCAGGGCCAGGCCCGGAAACCACCCGCGCGGGCCTCCCGGAGGCGCTGGGAGGGTCGATTCGCCCGAGAGGACCGAACCGGGCCTCCGCCGTTACGGCAGGTGGGTGCCGAGGCGTAGCCCGCCGTGACCAGCCCGGGATGGTCACGGCAGGGACCCGCCCGGGACCATGCTCAGTCGCGGGTCAGCTTGCGGTACGTGACCCGGTGCGGGCGGGCGGCGTCCAGTCCGAGCCGGTCGATCTTGTTCTTCTCGTAGGACTCGAAGTTGCCCTCGAACCAGTACCACTTCGAGGGGTCGTCGTCGTCGCCCTCCCAGGCCAGGATGTGGGTCGCGACCCGGTCCAGGAACCAGCGGTCGTGGGAGATCACGACGGCGCAGCCCGGGAACTCGAGCAGGGCGTTCTCGAGCGAGCCGAGGGTCTCGACGTCGAGGTCGTTGGTGGGCTCGTCGAGGAGCAGCACGTTGCCGCCCTCCTTGAGCGTCAGCGCGAGGTTCAGGCGGTTGCGCTCGCCGCCGGACAGCACGCCCGTCGGCTTCTGCTGGTCGGGACCCTTGAAGCCGAACGCGCCGATGTAGGCGCGCGACGGCATCTCCTGCGCCCCGACCTGGATGTAGTCGAGACCCTCCGACACGCTCTCCCACACGGTCTTGGCGGGGTCGAGGTTCGCGCGGTTCTGGTCGACGTACGAGAGCTTGACCGTCTCGCCGATCCGGACGCTGCCCGCGTCCGCCTGCTCGATGCCGACGATCGTCTTGAACAGCGTGGTCTTGCCGACGCCGTTGGGGCCGATGATCCCCACGATGCCGCCGCGGGGGAGGTCGAACGACAGGTTGTCGATGAGGACCCGGTCGCCGAAGCCCTTCCTGAGGTCGTTCGCCTCGATGACCACCGACCCCAGCCGTGGACCGGACGGGATCTGGATCTCCTCGAAGTCGAGCTTCTTGTTCTTCTCCGCCTCGGCGGCCAGCTCCTCGTAGCGGGCGAGGCGGCTCTTGCTCTTGGTCTGCCGGCCCTTGGCGTTCTGCCGGACCCACTCGAGCTCGTCCTTGAGGCGCTTCGACAGCTTCGCGTCCTTCTTCCCCTGGACGGCCAGGCGCTCCTGCTTCTTCTCCAGGTACGTCGAGTAGTTGCCCTCGTACGGGTACGCCCGTCCCCGGTCGAGCTCGAGGATCCACTCGGCGACGTTGTCGAGGAAGTACCGGTCGTGGGTCACGGCGAGGACCGCTCCGGCGTAGCGCGCCAGGTGCTTCTCCAGCCAGTCCACGCTCTCCGCGTCGAGGTGGTTGGTCGGCTCGTCGAGCAGCAGCAGGTCGGGGGCCTCGAGCAGCAGCTTGCACAGCGCGACCCGGCGGCGCTCCCCACCGGACAGGTGCACGACCGGCTCGGCCCGCGGCGGGCAGCGAAAGGCGGCCATCGCCTGTTCGATGAGCGAGTCGATCTCCCAGCCGTTCTTGGCCTCGATCGTGGCGACCAGGGGCTCCTGCTCCGCCATGATCGCCTCGAAGTCGGCGTCCGGCTCCGCCATCTGCTCGTTGAGGGTGTTGTAGCGGGCGATGACGTCCATCAGCTCCCTGACGCCGTCCTCGACGTTCTCCTTGACCGTCTTGGTGTCGTCGAGCTGGGGCTCCTGCATCAAGATGCCGACGGAAAAGCCCGGCGTGAGCTTCGCGTCGCCGTTGGACGGCTGGTCGAGGCCGGCCATCATCTTCAGGACGGTCGACTTGCCCGCACCGTTGGGACCGACGACCCCGATCTTCGCGCCCGGCAGGAAGGCCAGCGTCACGTCGTCGAGGATCACCTTGTCCCCGACGGCCTTCCGGACCTTCTGCATGTTGTAGACGAACTGAGCCATGCGTTCAGCCTAGTGGCGCACGGCGCCGCCTCTCCGGCCGAGCGGGCCCGCACGTCCCGCCCGGCCGGCGGCGACGGGCAGGGTCCTCAGGCCGCGGCTTCCTCGCCGTCGGAGAACGGCACGTAGTCCGACGGGTCGCCGACGGGTGCGTCCGCGACCTCGCCGGTCACGACGTGCGCGAACTTGTCGCCCCAGGTGTCCTGGTCGGCACCGACCCGCACCGGCTTCTCGATGCTGACGGGGTACCGGGACAGGTCGACACCCACCGCCGTGGCGTCGATCTCGAGGTTGACGACCTCGGTGCCGTCCTCCTTCTTCCAGGTGCGCTGGGCCAGCCGGCCGGCGACCGTCACCCGGTCGCCCTTCTTGAGCGACGCGACGGCGTTCTCCGCGAGCTGCTTCCAGCAGGTGACGCCGAACCACAGCGTCTCGCCGTCCTCCCACTCCTCGCCGACCCTCCGGCGCTGGGTGGTGGCGACCCGCAGGTCGGTGACCGCGACGCCCGACGGGGTGTAGCGCAAGGTCGGGGTGTAGGCGAGGTTGCCGGCCAGGTTGATCTGCGGCTCGTTCACGAAGTGCCTCCAGGATCGGTCCCGGCCCTCCGCCGGGTGCCCGGTCACGTTCGCCGGTCGGGCCCGCCGACGGGTCCGCCGTACCGGAGCTGTGGACACCGGGCCGGGTTGTGGACACCGCGTGTCGGCGCCGGCCGGAGGGTCCTGCGTGCGACGGTTCCCCGGAAGGGGGGGCCACATGGCGCAGCAGTTCGACCGGCGGCGGCTGCTCGCCGTCCTGGCCGTCGGCACCGCGGCGGCTCTCGCCGGCTGCGCCCGGGCTGCGGACCCCACTCCCGGCGACCGGACCGCCGCCGGCCCGAGACCCAGGCCCGTCCCCGCACCCGGCGTGCCCGTCGGGGCGGTGCGGCCCACCGCCGGTGGACAGGCCAAGCCGACCACCCACCCGACGTACGGCGATCACCTCCCCTCCGCCACCGGCAGCCCGCCTTCGCCGCGGCCCGGCCTGCCCGACGTCGTCCACCGGCTCCCCGCGTGGGCCCTTCCCGGGGCGATCGCGCTGACGGTCGACGACGGGTTCGACGCCGAGGTCGTCGCCGCCTACGTCGAGTTCGCCCGCACCACCGGCGTGCACCTGACCTTCAACCCCAACGGGATGTACGCCCACGCCTGGGAGCCGCACGCCGCGACGTTGCGGCCACTGGTCGAGGCGGGGCAGGTGCAGATCGGCAACCACACGTTCGCCCACCGGAACATCACCCGGCTGTCGTCGCGGCGGCTCACGGGCGAGCTGGAGCGCAACGACGCCTGGATCCAGCAGACCTTCGGCATCACGTCCCGGCCGTGGTTCCGGCCGCCGTTCGGCTTCCACAACGCGCGGACCGACCGGACGGTGGGCGAGCTCGGCTACACCAAGATCGTGATGTGGAACGGCAGCCTCGGGGACGGCGCCGTCCTCACGCCCGACGTGCTGCTCGAGCAGGCCCGGCGCTACCTCACCCCGGGGACGATCATGCTCGGGCACGCCAACCACCCGGCGGTGACGCACGTCTACGGGCAGCTGCTCGAGCTGATCACCAGCCGGGCGCTGACGCCGCAGACCCTCGACGAGGCGTTCGGGACGAGCCGGACCGTCGGCTGAGACCTCCCGGCCCGCCGAGAGCGCGGGACGCACCGTGACCGACCGCGTCATGGCACGATCTGTGGCGTCCAGCGCCCATAGCTCAGCTGGATAGAGCAGCCGCCTTCTAAGCGGCAGGTCGCAGGTTCGAGCCCTGCTGGGCGCACGGGTTGCTGGGCGCACGATGGTGAACGCCTCGGGACACGGCACAGGGTGTCTCGAGCCCCTCCGGGTCGAGCTCCGTCCGGTCTCGGCCCCGTCCGTGGTGGTCCGGGTCGGGACCGAGGCGGCGTTCCCGGAGCAGCCGGTCGTCCGCGCCCCGCCGCCGTGTACGGGGTCGGAGGAGGGGTAGGGCCGGGTGGGCGAGGGGGTTCTCGGGGGAACCAGCAGGTCCGGAGCGTGGCCCATGGCGTCCAGCCTCGAGCGAGGGACCGACGTACGGGGACTGCTGCTGCGCGAGCGGGTCGCGGCGATCTACGCCCAGGCCAGACGCGAGATCTACGACGTCGAGCGCCCCGGCCAGGTCGGCCCGCGGACGGCACCCCAGCAGGACCTGCTCGACCGCCTCGAGCAGGTCGAGCAGGAGTTGTGGGCCCACCGCCTCCAGACCTTCGAGGAGTTGGCCGACGAGCCGCCACGGGTGATCGACCTGCGGTTCCTGGCACCGGCCCCGGCCTGACGGCGGAGGGGCCCAACGGGGTGCTGCGGGTTCCCTGCTCCGCATCTCCCACCTCGTCCGAAGACGTCTTCAGGACGTAACACGGCGTCCGGCGTGTCGGCAGCGTCACACCCGGTCCCGGGGACGAACCTGGGGAAACGAGTGTTGGACGTGCGGCGGGCGGAGAAGCATCCCGCACAGCGCAACGGAGGAGACGCCATGACGACGACCTACCCCCTCGCCCCTGCCGGAGCCATCCCCCTCACGACGGCCGACCGCTGCGACCGCTGCGCCTCCCAGGCCTATGTCCGCGCGACGCTCCCGACCGGAGCCGAGCTGCTGTTCTGCGGCCACCACGCCAACGAGCACCGGCCCGCCCTCACCGTGCGGGGCGCCTCGTTCCACGACGAGACCGACAAGCTGACCATCGCTCGGGAGTCCGGCTTCGCGGCCTGACGGCTCCCCCCGGGCCCGGCTGGACCGGGAATGTGGTGGCCCCTCGGCGGTTGTCGTTGGAGAGTCCACCGACCCGAGGAGGCGTCCTATGTCCGCGACGATCGACCAGCCGGTGAAGACAGCGGTGGGGCTCCGATCAGAACGCGGGCCGGTCCTGGGCGCGATCATGCTCACCACGGCGCTCATCGCGCTGGACAGCACCATCGTGGCCACGGCCGTCCCCAGCATCGTCAAGGACGTCGGCGGCTTCAGCCAGTTCCCGTGGCTGTTCAGCATCTACCTGCTGACCCAG
>FSWJ01000852.1_pt1 | contig 21891 bp, 21 predicted proteins | sample 1637851 | NCBI WGS metagenome assembly FSWJ01 (sample SAMEA3914789, study PRJEB12502) | metagenome | biome: forest; material: soil | place: Canada | collected 2011-07-03 | depth 0.3 m | reverse complement strand
CTGCTCCCCTGCTCCCCTGCTCCCCTGCTCCCCGCGCGGGCGCAGAGCCGAGGGTCGGGCTACGCCCCGTCCTCGGCCACCGCACGGGGCCTAACCCGACTGTCAACCAACCACCGCGCACCCTCCCACCGCGCACCCTCCCACCGCGCACCCTCCCACCGCGCACCCTCCAGCCGAGGCCGCGCCACCTCCCTCCCCCGCGTCGGGCGCAGAGCCGAGGGTCGGGCTACGCCCCGTCCTCGGCCGCCGCACGGGGCCTAACCCGACCCTCGGCCGGCGCGCACCCCACCATCAGCCGGGGCCTGTGGACGACGGCCAGCCACCCAGCGTCACCTCGGGCACCCTTCACCGGATGACGGCACCGTTCCTTGGCTCCGCGTCCGAGGTCACGCGCCAACGGCTCCGGACGAGTCGCTACAAGCGGGTGACCCGAGACGTGTACGTGCTCGTAGACCGCGAACTCGACGTCCGCGCCCGCGCGGACGCAGCCCGGCTCGTCTTCCCGGACGGCGTTCCCTGTCTGGTCACCGCCGGCCTCCTCCTCAACCTGCCGGTCGACGACGACGCACGGACCCACCTTGCCCGCGGGGCGACGGCTGCGCGATCCGAGCGACGCGAGATCACGATCCATCGGCTGGCGTTGCGTGACGACGAGGTCCTCGAGGTCAAGGGCATACCCGTGACGGACGGGCCGCGCACCCTCACCGACCTCGCTGCCCAGCTCGACCTCCAGGCTCTCGTTGCCGTTGGCGACGTCGTGGTGCGTCGATGGGGTCCCGAAGCAGTGGCCGAGGCCGTCGACAGGTGCCGACGCCGACGCGGCGCGGTCCTGCTCCGACAGGCCGCCACCCTGCTCGACGGGGGGTCGGACTCCCCCGCCGAGACCCGCATGCGACTCCGCCTGCATGCCGCCGGCTTCACAGCACTGCGGCACAAGGTCGTGGTGCGCGACCTGGCCGGCGGATGGCTGGCCGCACCCGACTTGGCCGACGAGGAGGCCAAGGTGGCACTCCAGCACGAGGGTGCGATCCACTTCGAGCGGGGCGAACGGCAGCGCCGCAAGGACATCGACCGGGACGAGGTGACCCGGAGTGAGGGCTGGCAGGTGGTCGTCTCCACGGCACTCGACGACGCACAACCGCACCGCCTCGTCCGCAGGGTGACGTCTGCGTACTTCCGCGCCGCCAAGCTCTGGGGCGTACACGTCCTGCCGCCGCACCTGCGCTGACCACCAGACCGCGGGACCACGCGCGTTGACGGTCGGGATATGCCCCTCTCACAAGCCCGAGATGGGGCGTAGCCCGACCCTCAACTCCATGGGTGGCGGATGACGGGGCAGGCACACGGGAGGCGGGGTCAGGCGCGCGGGAGGCACGCGGGGGCAGGCGCGCGGGAGGCGGGGTCAGGCGAGCGGGAGGCAGGCGGGACCGAGGAGCGCCTTGAGGTCGGCGAAGAGGGACGCCGTCGGGTTCACGCGATGGCCGTCGTCGAGCTTGACGAGGGTGGTCTTGCCGGGGCTCACCAGCTGCAGGTGGACCTCGGTGGTCCCGACGTGCGAGCGGAGCACCTCCTTGAGCCGCTCGACCACCGGCGGCGTACAGCGCGGGGTCGGCAGCGACACCACGACCGGCCCGCGGGGGCCGATGGACAGGTCGGGGACGGTGATGTCGTTGGCGATCAGCTTGGGCGTCTCGTCGCGCTTGTCGACGCGGCCTCGGATGAGGACGACCGCGTCCTCGACCAGGTGCACCGCCGCGGACTGGTAGGTCGCCGGGAAGAACATCACCTCGATCGCCCCCTCGAGGTCCTCCAGCTGCACGGCCGCCCAGGCGTTGCCCTGCTTGGTCACCTTGCGGGCCACGCTCGACAGGATGCCCCCGACGGTCACCATGGCGCCGTCGTCTTTGTCGACCAGGGCGGACACCGCGCAGTCGACCGCGGCAGCGATCACGTGCTCGACCCCGAACAGCGGGTGGTCGGAGACGTAGAGCCCCAGCATCTCGCGCTCGTAGGCGAGCAGGACCGCCTTCTCCCATTCCCCCACCGGGATCCGGACGTCGAAGACCCCGCCGCCCAGGTCTTCCGACTCCTCCTCCGCGGACCCGAACAGGTCGTACTGCCCGATCGCTTCGGCCCGCTTGGTGTCGAGGCACGCGTCGATCGCCTCGGCGTGGACCTGGTGCAGGCCCTTGCGGGTGTGGCCGAGGGAGTCGAAGGCGCCGGCCTTGACGAGCGACTCGACGGTCTTCTTGTTGACCGCGACCGCCTCGACCTTGCGCAGGTAGTCGGAGAACTCCAGGAAGCGGCCCTTCGTGGTGCGGGTCGCCACGATCGAGGCGACGACGTTGGTGCCGACATTGCGGATGGCCGACAGGCCGAACCGGATGTCGGTGCCCCGGGGCGTGAAGTCGCTGTCGGAGTCGTTGACGTCGGGCGGAAGCACCTTGATGCCCATCCGGCGGCACTCGGCGAGATACAGGGCGCTCTTGTCCTTGTCGTCCCTCACCGAGGTGAGCAGGGCCGCCATGTACTCAGCCGGGTAGTTCGCCTTGAGGTACGCCGTCCAGAAGCTGACGAGCCCGTATCCCGCGGTGTGGGCGCGGTTGAAGGCGTAGTCGGAGAAGGGGACGAGGATGTCCCAGAGGGTCTTGATGGCGTTGTCGGAGTACCCGTTGGCCTTCATGCCGTCACGGAAGGGCACGTACTCCTTGTCGAGGATCTCCTTCTTCTTCTTGCCCATCGCGCGGCGCAGCAGGTCGGCGGCGCCGAGGGTGTAGCCGGCGAGCTTCTGGGCGATCGCCATGACCTGTTCCTGGTAGACGATCAGCCCGAAGGTGTCCCCCAGGATCTCCTTCAGCGGCTCCTCGAGCTCGCGGTGGATGGGCACGATCGGCTTGCGGCCGGTCTTGCGGTCGGCGTAGTCGTTGTGGGCGTTGGCCCCCATCGGGCCGGGCCGGTAGAGGGCGAGCACGGCGGAGATGGTCTCGAAGCTGTCCGGCTGCATCGACCGCAGCAGCGCGCGCATCGGGCCGCCGTCGAGCTGGAAGACGCCGAGGGTGTCGCCCCGCGACAGCAGCTCGTACGTCAGACGGTCGGGGACCATCACGTCGAGGTCCTCGAGCACCACGGTCTCGCCGCGGTTTTCCTTGATGTGCATGAGGCAGTCGTCGAGCACGGTGAGGTTGCGCAACCCGAGGAAGTCCATCTTCAGCAGGCCGAGCGTCTCGCACGCGCCCATGTCGAACTGCGTGATGATGGCGCCGTCGGAGTCACGGCGGTGGATCGGGATGACGTCGAGCAGCGGCTCCCGGCACAGGATCACGCCGGCCGCGTGGACGCCCCACTGGCGCTTGAGACCCTCGAGGCCGAGCGCGGTGTCGACGACGGCCTTCGCGTCGGGGTCGGACTCGTAGAGGGCCCGGAACTCACCGGCTTCGCCGTACCTCTTGTTGCTGGAGTCGAAGATGCCGGCCAGCGAGATGTCCTTGCCCATCACGGGAGCGGGCATCGCCTTGGTGATCTTGTCGCCGGTGGCGAACGGGTAGCCGAGCACCCGGGCGGAGTCCTTGACGGCCTGCTTCGCCTTGATCGTGCCGTAGGTGATGATCTGCGAGACGCGCTCCTCGCCGTACTTCTCGGTGGCGTAGCGGATCATGTCGCCGCGTCGGCGCTCGTCGAAGTCGAGGTCGATGTCGGGCATCGAGATGCGCTCGGGGTTGAGGAACCGCTCGAACAGCAGCTTGTGCTCGATCGGGTCCAGCTCGGTGATCGACAGCGCGTAGGCGACCAGCGACCCGGCGGCAGACCCGCGGCCCGGGCCGACGCGGATGCCGGCGGACTTGGCGTAGCGGCACAGGTCGGCGGTCACCAGGAAGTACCCGGGGAAGCCCATCTGGCAGATGACGTCGACCTCGTAGTCGGCCTGCACCCGATGCCCCTCGGGCACGCCCCCGGGGAAGCGCCGGCGCAGTCCGGCGTGCACCTGCTCGCGGAGGTAGGTCTGCTCGTCGTAGCCCTCGGGGACCTCGACGCGCGGCATCAGGTCGGCGCCCTCGTTGAAGGAGACGTCGCAGCGCTCAGCGATGAGCAGCGTGTTGTCGCAGGCCTCGGGGAGCTCGCGCCACAGGTGCCGCATCTCGGCGGGCGACTTCACGTAGAAGTCGTGCGCGTCGAACTTGAAGCGCTTGGGGTCGGCCATGGTCTTGCCCGACTGCACGCAGAGCAGCACCTCGTGCGCCTTGGCGTCCGCCGGCTCGACGTAGTGCAGGTCGTTGGTGGCAAGGAGTGGGAGGTCCAGCTCCTTGGCCAGGCGGAGCAGGTCCTTCTGCACCCTGCGCTCGACCGGCAGGCCGTGGTCCATCAGCTCGCAGTAGAAGTTCTCCGCTCCGAAGATGTCGCGGAACTCCCCCGCTGACCGCTTGGCCTTCTCGAAGTCACCGATGCGGAGCCAGGTCTGGATCTCCCCACCAGGGCACCCCGTGGTGCCGATGATGTCCCCCTTGTTCCTGGTGTGCTCGGCCAGGAGCTCCTTGTCCATACGGGGCTGGCGGTAGAAGCCCTCGAGGCTGGCCAGCGAGGACATCCGGAACAGCGCGTGCATGCCCTCGGTGCTCGTCGAGAGCAGCGTCATGTGGGTGTAGGCGCCGCCGCCGGAGATGTCGTCGTCGCCGCCGGCCGCCCACCGGTGCCGCGTCTTGTCGAACCGCGATCCCGGCGCCAGGTAGGCCTCGGTCCCGATGATCGGCTTGATCCCGTGCGCCTTGGACTTCTTCCAGAAGTCGTAGGCCCCGAAGACGTTGCCGTGGTCGGTCATCGCGATCGCCGGCATGCCCAGCTCGGCGGTCTTGGCGAACAGGTCGTCGAGGCGCGCCGCACCATCGAGCATGGAGTACTCGGTGTGCACGTGGAGGTGCACGAAGGAGTCGCTCGGTGCCGATGACATGCGGGGGTCTCCTGCGGGTGCGCCGGTGGTGCAGCTGGCGGTCCGAGGGGAAGGCGGGCCGTGCTCTGCGAACAGCCGTCATCGTCGCACGGCCGCCCGACAGAAGGGGGCAGGACGACCGCGCGCGTCGTGTCCGCCTCGTCCTGTTCACCGGCGATCGGCTTTGATGGGGGGGTGCACATCTCCGCCAAGGCCGACTACGCCGTGCGTGCCGCGATCCAGCTGGCTTCGTCAGCGGAGTTCCCGGTCACCAGCGAATCGATCGCGACCGCCCAGCAGATCCCCGCGAAGTTCCTCGAGGCGATCCTGTCTGAGCTCCGGCACGCCGGGCTGGTCAAGAGCCGCCGCGGCGCCCACGGCGGCTACTGGCTCTCGCGGCCGGCCGCGGAGATCTCGGTGGCCGACGTCATCCGGGCGGTCGAAGGCCCGATGGCGCTGGTGCGGGGCGAACGGCCGGAGCAGGTCGAGTACCACGGCTCCGCCGAGCCGCTCATGGAGGTCTGGATCGCGGTCCGGGCGGCCCTGCGCGGGGTGCTGTCCAACGTCTCCCTGGCCGACATCGCCACCGGCAAGGTCCCGCGCCACATCAAGAAGCTGACCGGCGACCCCGAGGCCTGGGTCGCCCCCTGGTTCGACTGACGACGCGCACACCCGGACGACGACCCGATCCGGACGTTCATGCCCGCGGTACGGCGATGTCCTGCAGCACGCCGGCCGACAGGTCGGCCCAGCCCGCGACCTCGAACACCGCGAGCCCGCAGGTCGGCTGGCCGCCGTTGGTGCGGTCCCGCGCCGCCCCGCTGTCGTCGAGCTCCCACGCGAGCTGCTCGACGCCGGGGTTGTGCCCCACCAGGACCACCGTCCCGGTCCCCGCGGGCGTCTCCCTCAGGACCTCCAGCAGGTCGGCCACGGCGGCCTCGTAGACCCGGTCGTCGTAGACGGGCGGCACGTCGCCGACGGCGGCGCACTCCCAGGTCTGGCGGGCACGCACGGCCGTCGAGACAACCACCCGGTCGGGCGAGATGCCCTGCTGCGTCAGCCATTCCCGCGCGACTGCGGCGTCGGCCCGGCCGCGGGCCGAAAGCTGCCGGGAATGGTCGTCGTCGCGATGGACCTCCGCCTTGGCGTGCCGGAACAGGACCAAGGTCGGCATCTCCCCAGGGTCGCAGGTCCTGGCGATCCCGTGCCACCTCCCCCTCGGGCCGGTCACTAGGTTGGTCCCATGAACCTCCTGGTCCTGGGTGGCACCTCGTTCGTCGGGCGCGCGATCGTCGAGGACCTCCTCGACCGCGGCCACACCCCGACGCTGTTCGGCCGTGGCAGGACGGGCACCGACCTGTTCCCCGGCGTCGAGCGACGGACCGGCGACCGGGACACCGGCGACTACGCCTCCCTGGCGGGCGCTCGTTGGGACGCCGTGGTCGACGTGAGCGGCTACGTCCCGAGGCACGTCGCCGAGGCGGCCGATGCCGTCGGAGACCGCCTCGGCCGCTACCTGTTCATCTCGACCGGCTCGGTCTACGACCGGCTCAGGAACGGCGACGGCATGACCGAGGACGCCGCCCGGCTGGCTCCCCACCGCGACTCGGAGGGGATCACGGGCGACACGTACGGGCCGCTGAAGGTCGCCTGTGAGGACGACGTCGTGGCCCGCTTCGGCGACCGGGCCACCGTCGTCCGGCCCGGCATCGTGGCAGGTCCGCACGACCCGACCGACCGGTTCACCTACTGGGTCCGCCGTACGGCGGAGGGCGGGCGGGTGGCCCTGCCCGGACGGCCGGACCAGCCCGTGCAGGTGGTCGACGCCCGCGACCTCGCGCAGCTGGTCTCGGCCCTCCTCGACGCGGACTCCCCGGGCGCCTACAACGCGGTCGGGCCGCGACCCGCCGTCACGCTGCGCGAGCTGGTCGAGACCTGCGCACGCGCGGCGGGGACGCAGGTCGAGGTCGTCCCCGTCGACCCGTCCGCCGTCGACCCCGGCTTCCCGCTGGTGCTCCCGGACCCGAGCTGGGACGTGATGTTCCGGCGCAGCGCCGCCGCGGCGCACGTGGTGGGGATGCCCTGCACCCCGCTGGAGAAGACCGCCGCCGACACGCTCGCCTGGGACCGCGGCCGCGGCATGCCGCCGCTCACCGCCGGGCTCTCACGGGAGCGGGAGTCCGAGCTGCTCGCCACCTGACGTCGCACCGAAACGCCGTGTCGGGCGCCCAAGCCGTGGAGCCACCGGGCGCGGGCGCGTACCGTCGGGCAGGTCATCAGGGAAGGAGTGCCATGTCGAAGGACAAGCAGGGCCGCGAGGCCAAGAAGCCCAAGAAGGGCAAGGCGGTCGCCACCGCGCCCAAGCCGGTCATCCCCGCGTCGCCGCGCGCGTAGGCGCCGAGCCCGGAGGGCCGGTCCGTCGAGGACCGGCCCTCCCACGGCTACGGTGCACCCCATGGTGACCCCTGTCGTCGACCCGGGCTGGCTGGGCGACCATCCCGAGGCGGTCCTGGCCGACGTCCGCTGGTACGCCGACGGCCGCTCCGGTCTCGAGGCCTACGAGCGCGGGCACCTCCCCGGCGCCGTCTTCGTGGACCTCGACCGCTGGCTCGCCGCTCCCGCGAGCCCGGCGGCCGGCCGGCATCCGCTGCCCGATCCCGAGGTGTTCGCCCACGGCATGCGCGAGGCGGGCATCTCCGACACCGACCTGGTCGTCGCCTACGACGACGACAGCGGCGCGATCGCGGCCAGGCTGGTGTGGATGCTGCGGGTGACGGGCCATGAGGCCGCTCTGCTCGACGGAGGGTTCACCGGCTGGCACGGCCGGCGCGAGCACGGCCCGACGACGCGGCCGCCGGCGGCGTTCACGGCGCGCCCGTGGCCGGCAGACCGGCTCGCGACCATCGACGAGGTCGCGGCGCCCGGGGTCACGCTGCTCGACGCCCGCCCCGGGGAGCGCTACCGCGGTGAGATCGAGCCCCTCGACGCCCGCCCTGGCCACATCCCGGGCGCCACGAACGTCCCCTGCCGCGACAACGTCGACCACCACGGGGCACTGCTGCCCCTGCACGAGCTCCGGGACCGGCTTGCCCAGGCCGGCGTCGGGCGCGACGGCGACTGGGTCTCCTCGTGCGGCTCGGGCGTCACGGCCTGCCACACGCTCCTGCTGGCCGAGCACCTCGGGCTCGCACCCGGACGCCTGTACGTCGGTTCGTGGTCGCAGTGGAGCCACACCGACCGGCCGGCGGCGACCAGCTGACGGACCTCAGCCGGACGACATCGCGGTCATGATGGTCTGCAGGTCGAAGTAGTCGTGCCAGACGCTGATCAGGCCGTCCCTGAGCACGAAGACCCCCGCGACCGGCAGGTCGGTCCAGGTGCCACCCAGCTCGAAGCGGTCCGTCCGCTCGTTCATGACGACGTCGCCCTGGGCGACCTCGCGGTGCACGACCCACTCCGAGCCGGTGCACAGGGCGAGCAGCGCGTCGCAGGTCTCGCGCACGGCGGCCTTCCCGTGGACGGCCGGCAGCATCATGTTCCGGTACTCGACGTCGTCGGTGAGCAGGCCGAGTGCCGTCTCGTAGTCGCGGGCGGCAGCGGCCGCGAGGAAGGCGTTCACGGTGCCGGTGTTGGTCACTGTTGCCGTCATGCCAGCTCCTTGCACATCGACAGGTGCTCGATCCCCGCCTCGAGGTACACCTCACCGAACGCACGGTATCCAGCCTTGTCGTAGAACCCGGTCGCGTGCCGCTGAGCGTGCAGCTCGACACGGGCAAACCCCCGCTCGCGGGCGCGCTCCTCGAGCCGCGCGAGGACCGCGGCGCCGATGCCCCGGCCGCGCGCCGACGACCGGACCGCCATCCGCCCGATGGTGCCGTCGGGCAGCAGCCGGCCGGTGCCGACGACCACGCCGTCGACCAGCGCCGCGGCGTGGTCGGCGACCGCGTCGAGGTCGTCGCGCTCGAGGTCCTCGGGCACGTCCTGGCCGACGACGAAGACCTCGTGCCGGAGGTCGAAGACCGCGTCCATGTCGCCCGCGCCCGCCATCCGGACAATCACGGCTGGGAGGCCGCCGGCTGCTGCCGGGGCACGACGCCGGTGACTTCGGGCGGCAACGGCAGGACCCGGATCCCCTGCAGTACCAAGCCTTGTCCGGCGACCTGGATCGCCCGCACGCCCGGGCGCGACCTGAGCTGCAGCAGCGCGGGCGGTGCGCCGGAGACCACCGCGGCGTACACACAGGCGCAGCCGTTGCGGTACTCGCGGGCCTCGACCCCGGTGGACCTGGCGAACGCGGAGTAGAGGTCCTTGAAGGCCTGGTCCTCCTTCGTGGTGACCGTGAGGCTGTCGACGTAGCCCTGGTAGGCCTTCTGCGCGTCGAGGCGGGCAGGGGCGGCCGGCGCGTACGCCCGCCTCAGGTTCGCGCCGAGCTCGCCCCTGACCTCGACGGGCACCGGTGCCGCCTCCTTGCCCCCGGCCCTGGCACGCAGGAAGACCCGCAGGACCTGGTAGCCCGAGAGCAGCGCCTGCGCCTGCGCCGGCGTCTGGTAGGCGGTGAAGCTGACCAGCGCGACCCGGGAGGTGGTCGGTGCGCTCCCGGCGGCGGTCGCGAGGCCGGCGGCCGCCGCCTTCAGGTAGGCGCGGACCGTGTCCCCCTCGGCCGGGCCGAGGGTGTCGCCGAGCTGCTGGGTGGGGGGTGGGGTGCTCACGACGCTGCCCGGAGGGGCGACGGACTGCCGCTGGACGAGCCGGTTCTTGGCGGCCTCCCGCGTCACCGCCGTACCCGTGCCGGCGAGGAAGACCAGCCCGATGACGACGAAGCCGACCTGTGGCACGTCCCGCAGGAGCGCGAGCGGCCCCGACCGGGCGTACCGCAGGTCGAGCCGGCGCAGGGAGGTCACCTCCACGCCGCGACGCCACCGGACCAGCCGGTCGCGCCGTCCGGCGAGGCGCTCCGCCACGGCGCCGAGCCGCTCTGCCGCGGCGGGAAGCAGACGGGCGTCGAGGTCCCGCAGGCTCACGACGCCTCCGCGATGGCGTCGAGCGCGCGCCGCAGGTCCGGGGCGTACGGGCTCTCGAACTCGACCCAGCGGCCGTCGGCCGGGTGCGCGAACGACAGCCGCACGGCGTGCAGCCACTGCCGCTCGAGCGCCAGCTTCTTGGCGAGGGTGGGGTCTGCGCCGTACGTGATGTCGCCGACGCACGGGTGCTTGATGGCGGCCATGTGGACCCGGATCTGATGGGTGCGGCCGGTCTCGAGGTGGATGTCGAGCAGCGTCGCGTGCCGGAACGCCTCGATCGTCGCGTAGTGGGTGACGCTGTCACGGCCACCGGCGACGACGGCGAACTTGTAGGCCGACGTGGGGTGACGGTCGATCGGGGCGTCGACCGTGCCGGTCAGCGGGTCGGGGTGTCCCTGCACCAGTGTGTGGTAGCGCTTGTCGACGGTCCGCTCGCGGAAGGCGTCCTTGAGCACGGTATAGGCCCGCTCGCTCTTCGCGACGACCATCAGGCCGCTGGTGCCCACGTCGAGCCGGTGCACGACGCCCTGGCGCTCCTCCGCACCGGACGTCGAGACGCGGTGCCCGGCCGCGGCGAGCCCTCCGATGACCGTGGGCCCCTCCCACCCGGGTGAGGGGTGGGCGGCCACGCCGACCGGCTTGTCGACGACCACGATGTCGTCGTCCTCGTACACGACACGCAGGCCGTCGACCACCTCGGGCGGCCGAAGAGGGGCTCGCTCGGTCGAGGGCAGGTCGATCTCGAGCGTCGACCCGGCGAGCACCCGGTCCGACTTCCCCCGGACCCGGCCGTCGACGCTCACCCCACCCGCCTCGATGACGGTCACCGCCGCCGTCCGCGAGAGCCCGAAGAGCCGGGACAGGGCAGCATCGAGGCGCAGGCCGTCCAGGCCCTCGGGCACGGGCAACGATCGGCGGTCGGTCACCCCCCTATTCTGCCGTGCGTCGGCTTCCGTCCACCTCGACACCGCGCAACGAGAGCAGTACGGCGAGCACGGCGCCGACCGTGATCGCGCTGTCGGCGACGTTGAAGGTCGCGAAGTGCGGCAGTGAGATGAAGTCGACCACCGCACCGCGGCCCACGCCCGGAGCCCGGAACAGCCGGTCGACGAGGTTGCCCAGCGCCCCCCCGAGCAGCAGGCCCAGGGTCACTGCCCAGCCCGTGCTGTGGAGCCGGGGCAGGGTGCGGACGATCACGACGGCGACCGCCACCGCCACGAGTGTGAACAGCACGGTGGCGCCCTGCGCGAACGAGAACGCCGCGCCGCTGTTGCGGGAGACCGCGAACGTCACCAGGTCGCCGAGGACGTGGAGGCCCTGCTTGCCCTCCAGCTGGGCGACCACGAGGAGCTTGGTTCCCACGTCGGCGGTGATGGTGAGCATCGCGACCAGCAGGAGCACGACCCTGGGCTTGGTCAGCGCCTTTCCTCGCGCTGCTTGCACGCCACGTCGAGGGTGGCGGCGGGCAGGGCCTGCAGGCGCGCCTTCGGGATCGGGTTCCCGCAGTTCTCGCACCTGCCGTAGGTACCCGCGTCCAGCCGGGCCAGCGCCCTCTCGACCTGGAGCAGGAGGTCACGGCTGTTGTTGGCCAGAGACATCTCGTGCTCGCGCTCGAACGTCTTGGTGCCCGCGTCGGCCTCGTCGCCCGTGCCCTCGGAGCCCGCGTCCCGCTTGAGGGCGGCGCTCTGCTCCTCCGCGTCGTCGATCTCGCCGCGCAGGTCCTTGGCCTGGGCTTCCAGCTTCGTCCGGATCTCGGCGAGCTCCTTCTTGGTCCAGGCGTCCTGACCGGTGAGCGGCGTGTCCGCGACCGGCTTCGCCGGGGCCTTGACCGGTGCCGCCACGGCCTTGGGCGGTGCCTTCGCGGGAACCGGGGGGACGGGCGCCGCTACGGCGGGCTTGGCAGGGGCGGGCTGCGCCGCAGCCCTCGCGACCGGAGGCGGCGCCTTGGCCGGCGCCTTCTTCGCCGGGGCCTTCGTGACCGGGGCCTTCGTGACCGGGGCCTTCGTGACCGGCGCCTTCACTGCCGGTCTGGCCGGCGCCTTCTTGGCGGGCGCCTTCACCGGGGCTTTCTTCGCCGGGGCCCTCGTGACCGGCGCCTTCACGGCTGGTCTTGCCGGCGCCTTCTTGGCCGGTGCCTTGGCAGGTGCCTTCTTGACGGGTGCCTTCTTGACGGGTGCCTTGGCGGCTGGTGCCTTCTTGGCGGGTGCCTTCTTGGCAGGTGCCTTCTTGACGGGTGCCTTGGCGGCTGGTGCCTTCTTGGCGGGTCTGGCAGGTGCCTTCGCCGAGGCCTTCTTGGCGGGGGCCTGCTTGGCGGGGGCCTTGGCAGGTGCCTTCTTGACCGGTGCTTTCGCGGCTGGTCTGGCCGGTGCCTTCTTCGCGGGCGTCTTGGCGGGAGCGGCCTTGGCCGGGGCCGTCTTCACGGGAGCCTTCTTCGCTGGTGCGGCGGCCTTGGCCGGGCGGGAGGTGGGAGCAGGAGCCGGCTTGGCCTTCGCCACGACCTTCGGGGCAGGCTTCTGAGCCGCCTTGACCGGAGCCTTGACCGGAGCCGGCGCGGGCGCCTTCGGCGGAGCGGCTGCTCCCCCCCGGGCCGGAGCGGGAGCCTTGTCCTTGCGCGTCAGCAGACCGCGGAGGCCGCGCTTGCGCTCGGTGGCCATGAAAGCTCCCTCATCACGCGTGGACATGATCAGACGGGTCGGGAGGATACGTCTCGCGTCGGCGGCCGCACAAAGCACCACGCCGCGCGGCCGGGTGCGAGGACCCTGGCGACGCGGGCGCGGCCCGGGTACGGCGGTCAGCAGCGTGCCCCGGACGCCGGCCCGCGGGGCGCCCGGCGCGCGCCGACTCGCCGTACAGGACCGTCCTTGGCTGCCGGCGGGCGACCGGGACTAGGCTGGGACGGTCGCGACGACGGGGAGCAGTAGCGCCGGACGCAGCCACGAGCGACCTGGGGACGGTGTGAGCCCAGGGGCCTGGCCGGCGTGAAGATCACCCCCTGAGCGACGCCCGCACGGCCAGAGGGGGGACCCACGGGTCCCAAGGAGGGTGGTACCGCGGGGCTCATCGGGCCTCGTCCCTCCGTCGGAGCACCAGCTGACGGAGGAGCCTCATGGCACGCGGACTGAAGAGACTGCCGGCCCAGGTCGACCTGCCCGCGCTCGAGCACGAGATCCTCGCGCGCTGGGACCGCGACCGGGTCTTCGCCCGGTCGCTGGAACAGACCAAGGACGGCGAGCCCTGGGTCTTCTACGAGGGGCCGCCGACCGCCAACGGCAAGCCTGGCGCCCACCATGTCGAGGCGCGGGTCTTCAAGGACCTGTTCCCGCGGTTCAAGACCATGCAGGGCCGGCACGTGCCGCGCAGGGGCGGCTGGGACTGCCACGGCCTGCCGGTCGAGCTGGCCGTCGAGAAGGAGCTGGGCTTCTCCGGCAAGCAGGACATCGAGGCCTACGGCATCGCCGAGTTCAACGCCAGGTGCCGCGAGTCGGTGCTGCGGCACGTCGGGGAGTTCGAGGAGCTCACCCGCAGGATGGCCTACTGGGTCGACACCGACGACGCGTACCGGACCATGGACGCCTCCTACATCGAGTCGGTGTGGTGGTCGCTCAAGCAGATCCACGGCAGGGGACTGCTCGTGGAGGACTACCGGGTCGCCCCGTACTGCCCGCGGTGCGGCACGGGCCTCTCCGACCACGAGGTCGCGCTGGGCTACCAGACCGTCGTCGACCCGTCGGTCTACGTCCGCTTCCCCGTCACGTCCGGCCCCTGGGCCGGCAAGGCGGCACTGCTCGTCTGGACGACGACGCCCTGGACGCTCGTCTCCAACACGGCGGTCGCCGTGCACCCGGCAGTGACCTACGTGGTCGCGCGCAAGGACGGCGAGGTCCTGGTCGTCGCGGAGCCCCTGGCCCAGTCGGTGCTCGGGGAGCACGAGGTCCTGGAACGCCTGCCCGGCACGGCGCTCGAGCACACGACCTACAACCGGCCGTTCGACTGGGTCGACATCCCAGGGGCGCACTACGTGGGCACGGCCGACTACGTCACCACCGAGTCCGGCACCGGCCTGGTCCACCAGTCCCCCGCCTTCGGCGCGGAGGACCTCCTCGTCGCGCGCAAGTACGGGCTGCCGGTGGTGAACCCGATCCTGCCCGACGGCACCTTCTCCCCCGAGGTGCCCCTGGTGGGCGGCGTCTTCTTCAAGGCCGCGGACCCGGCCCTCGTCCACGACCTCGACAGCCGCGGGCTGCTGTACCTCGAGAGGCCCTACGAGCATCCCTATCCGCACTGCTGGCGCTGCGACACCGCACTCCTCTACTACGCGCTGCCGTCGTGGTACATCAGGACGACCGCGGTCAAGGACCGGCTGGTCGAGGAGAACGCCAAGACCGACTGGCACCCAGCGACCATCAGGAACGGCCGGTACGGCGACTGGCTGGACAACAACGTCGACTGGGCGCTCTCGCGCAACCGGTTCTGGGGCACGCCGCTGCCGGTGTGGCGGTGCGAGAGCCGCCACCTCACGGTCGTGGGGTCGCTCAAGGAGCTGTCCGAGCTCGCGGGCAGGGACGTCACCGATCTCGACCCCCACCGGCCGTTCGTCGACGACGTGACGGTCACGTGCGCGGAGTGCGGGCTCACCGCGCATCGGGTTCCCGAGGTCATCGACTGCTGGTACGACGCGGGGTCCATGCCCTTCGCGCAGGTCGGCTTCCCCCACAGCGGGGCGCAGCCGGCGTACCCGGCGCAGTTCATCGCCGAGGCGATCGACCAGACCCGCGGCTGGTTCTACACCCTGATGGCGATCGGGACGCTGGTGTTCGACCAGTCGCCGTACGAGACCGTGCTCTGCCTGGGGCACATCCTCGACGCCGAGGGCCGCAAGATGAGCAAGCACCTCGGCAACGTCCTGGACCCGCACGAGCTCATGGAACGGCACGGCGCCGACGCCCTGCGCTGGTACATGCTCTGCGGTGGCAACCCTTGGGCCGCAAGGAGAATCGGCCACGAACAGCTCGAGGAGGCGGTCCGCAAGGTCCTGCTGACGTACTGGAACACGGCCGCGTTCCTCACGTTGTACGCCGACGCCAACCACTGGACGCCGGACGGGGCCGCACCGGCCGGGGACACCCTGCTCGACCGGTGGGTGACCTCAGAGCTCCACGCCACGGTCCTCGACGTGACGGAGGCGCTCGAGACCTTCGACTCGCTCCGTGCCGGGAGGCGGCTGACGCAGTTCATCGACGACCTGTCGAACTGGTACGTCCGGACGTCGCGGCGGCGGTTCTGGGACGGTGACCCGGCGGCCCTCGCCACCCTTCACGGGTCGCTCGAGGTGCTCACCCGGTTGATGGCCCCCTTCACGCCCTTCCTGGCGGAGGCCGTCCACGACGCCCTGGTCGTCGGTGTCCGGGACGACCTGCCCGACTCGGTGCACCTGCGGGACTGGCCGCAGGCCGACGCGTCGCAGGTCGACGTCACCCTCGCCGGCCAGGTCGCGCTGACGCGGCGCCTGGTCGACCTCGGCCGTACCGCGCGCGCCGAGTCCAAGACCAAGACGCGCCAACCGCTCGGCCGCGCGCTCGTGTCCGCACAGGGATGGGCGGCGCTTCCCGCCGAGCTCAAGGAGCTGGTGTCCGCCGAGCTCAACGTCGGCGCGCTCGAGAGCCTGTCCGGCGACCTGGTCGACGTCTCGGCGAAGGCCAACTTCCGGGTCCTCGGAAAGCGCTTCGGCAAGGGAGTGCAGGAGGTCGCGGCCGCGATCTCGGCCGCCGACCCGGTCGCCCTCGCGGACGCCCTCAAGGCGGGCACGGCCAGCGTCGACGTCGACGGCACGGCCGTGCCCCTGTCGCCGGAGGAGGTCATCGTCACCGAGACCCCGCGGACGGGCTGGGCCGTGGCGACGGCCGCGGGCGAGACCGTCGCGCTGGACCTCGAGCTGACCCCCTCCCTCCGCCGCGCAGGCCTGGTCCGGGACGTGGTGCGGCTCGTGCAGGAGGCGCGCAAGACCACCGGGCTGGACGTGAGCGACCGCATCGAGCTGTGGTGGGACGGCACGGGGGAGCTGGCCGAGGCGCTGCGGGAGGGGTCGCACAAGCTCGCCGAGGAGGTCCTCGCCGTGAGCGTCGTGCAAGGACACCCGACAGCGGACCTCGCCCACCACGAGGACGCCGACCTCGGGCTGCGCTTCTGGCTCAGGCTCGCCGGCGGCTGAATTCACCCGTTCGGCCGCACAAGAAAGGACTAGGCGCGCGCCGATACTCCTGCTGACACCCCCCTCTGCTCCAGGTGGAGCAGTTGTCACAACCAGGAGGACCGGTGACCATCGACGCTGTGGAGCTCGCCTTGCCCAAGCCGGTGCACCGGTCGTTCCGGCTCACACGGCCCGGTGCGAGTGTTGCGCTGGAGAGCCAGGTCCGTCCGGCGCTCGTCCTCCCCGAGCGCGAGGGGCGGGCGCTGCTGCTCGCGGCACAGCGCGAGGACGTCTCGCGCGGCGGCTGCTACTCCGCCGGCCCGGCAGGCGTCCAGGTGTGGTCGGCGCCGTGGGAGGGCCCGGGAGGCAGCCGCGGCGAGTCGCAGCACCTCGGCTCCGTCGACTGGAGCTACGACACCCCGGTCCGCCACTACATCACCGTCTACCGGGTGCTGGTGACCGCGAAGGGCGTGGAGGCCGACGAGACCACCCACACCCTGCTGGCCCGGGTCCTGGGCCTCGCCGGCCTCGGTGCCGCAGGCGAGATCCTGGCGATGCCGGTCCCGCCGCCGCGCGACCCGTTCCGGAGCGCCCAGATGAAGAACCGGGCCTAGGAGCCACGACACCCGCCGGCCGGACGCAGGCCCGCGGAAACGGTGGGTGCCCGGGGCCTCCCCCTGTGCTCCGGGCATCCACCGCCCGCTCGGTGAATCCGCTGCCCGGCACGATCGAGCCGGGTCAGGGGTTGCAGACCCCGCAGGCCTCGTAGCCCCGACGGGCCGCCGTTGCCTTGGTCAGCTCGACGGCGCCCTCGGCGCCGCGGACGTAGCGGCAGTCCGCGGTGTGGTACTTGCCGCGGTCCGGGATCACGATGACCCCGCCGCGCTTGACGGGCGCGGCCTTCTTGCCGGTCGCCTTGCTGGCAGACGCGCCACCCTTGACGGGTGCCTTCGCCGCCGTCTTCACGGGAGCCGTCTTCACGGGAGCCGTCTTCACCGCGGTCGTCTTGACGGGAGCCGTCTTCACCGGAGCCGTCTTGACCGGAGCGGTCCTGGTGGGCGCCTTGGGCGGCGCCGCCTGCCTGACCGGGACGGTCGCCTTTGCCACCGGGGCCTTGGCCGCCGCCGTGACGGGCACGGTGGCCTTGGAGACCGTGGCACGCGTTGCCGTCGCCGCCCGCGCGGCGCGCACCGGCACAGGGGTCGGCTCGACGACGGTCTCGGGGGCAGCCGCTTCGAGGGTCTCGTCGGGCTTGCACACGCCGCAGGCCGTGAAGCCCTCGTCGCGGGCGTCGCCCACCTCGATCGACGCGGCGTCCTTGCCGATGAGGTAGCGGCACCCCTCGACGTGGTAGCGGGGTCGGCCGGCGACCACGAGGACCTGACCTGTCACGCCACCCGTGACGGAGGTCGCGGCAGGTGCGGCGACGGGCTTGACCGTGGACGCGGCCGACGGCGTGGCCGGGATGATCGCCGTGATCCCCTCGATGGGGACCGGGAGGTCGTCCGTGGCGGGCAGCTCCTCCTTGCGCCGTTGGAGGATGCCGACGACGAGGAACCCGAACGACGCCAGGCTCACCGCGATCGACGCGTACACGAAGCCGAGGTTGGGGTCGATGAGCCCGATGACGAGCAGGACGAGGGCGACCAGGACGAGTGCCCCGCTGATGACGATCACGTGGAGGGTCCTCCGACAAGGGAATGCGCGGACAAGCCTGGGCATCCTACTGATGCCCTGTTTCGGCTTGTCCCGCGTTGGGTCTCAGACGGGCATCGGGGCTAGGCGGGGGGCTCCGGTCCGTCGTCCACCTGCTCGACCCGGCCCGTGGGCGGGACGACCGTGAAGGGTCCGACCGGCTCGGGCTCGACCGAGAGCGACGGCACGGCGCGCAGTGACGGAGGCGGAGCGGTCGCCTCGCGGGGCGGGCCCGACGGCGCAGCGGCTCCGGCATGGGGCGGACGACCCTGGTCGGGGTCGTTGAGCTCGGCCCACTCCGGTGCCAGCACCTCCGGGAAGCCCTCGCCGCTCGCCTCGGGTGCACGGGGGGGCGGCGAGGCCGGGGCGGCAGGGGGCGCGGGGCGGGCGGCAGCGCTGTCGGTCACACCCGGCGGCGTCACTCCGACGGCGGCCGCCCGGGCTGCCGCGGGGACGCCGGCACCGGCACCCTCGGTGACGCCGCCACCGCGGGTGTCGAGGTCCTTGAGCTGGGACTCCAGGTAGGCCTTGAGCCGGAGGCGGTACTCCCGCTCGAACGCCTTGAGGTCCTCGATCCGCGTCTCGAGCTCGCGCTGCCGGACCTGCAGGTCGGCCAGTGCGGCCGTGGTGCGGGCGTCCGTCTCCTGGTCGACCCTGGCCGACTGGGAGCGCGCGTCGGCGAGCAGCTTGTCGGCCTCCGCCCGGGCCTCGGCGATGGCCTGGTCGGCCGTACGCTGTGCCATCAGGAGCGTGCGCAGCGCCGCTTCCTGGGTCTCGCCCGAGGCGATGAGCGCTCCTTCGGGACCGGCCTGGGGCGCGGCCGGCGCAGCGGTGGCGACGGGCTGCGGGGGTGACTGCGGGCCCGCGCCCGCTCGGGCCGCGAGCGCGGCGTTCTCCGTGAGGAGCCTGGTCAGCTCGGCCTCGACCTCGTCGAGAAAGGCGTCGACCTCGTCCATCGAGTAGCCGCGGACCTGCTTGCCGAACAGCTTGTTCGAGACGTCTGAAGGGGTGAGTGGCACCGAGGTCACATCCAGTCGGAGAAGTAGGTCAACGCTGCGCGCCGACGATCTGCATGAGGATGCTCGTCGCCAGGAACAGGACGATGAAGCCCAGGTCGACCGAGATGTTGCCGATCCGGAGCGGTGGAAGCACCTTGCGAAGAGCATTGAGGGGCGGGTCGGTCACCGAGTAGCAGAGCTCCAGTGCGATCGCGACAGGTCCTGCCGGACGATAGCTGCGCGCCAGCATGAAGACGTACTCCATCACCAGCCGGAAGATCAGGAGCAGCAGGAAGACCAACAGGGCGAAGTAGAGGACGGACGCGACAACGTGCACGGGTGGGGGCTCCTGCTGGGGCGGCGGCGTGGGGTCAGGACTGGTTGAAGAACCCACCCTCGACGATGCGCGCCTTGTCCTCGGCTGTCACCTCGACGTGCTCCGGCGACAGCAGGAACACCTTGTTGGTGACGCGCTCGATCCGGCCGTGCAGGCCGAAGATGAGCCCAGCCGCGAAGTCGACGAGCCGCTTGGCGTCGCCGTCGTCCATCTCGGTCAGGTTCATGATGACCGGCGTGCCGGTGCGGAAGTGCTCACCGATGGCGCGGGCGTCGTTGTAGCTGTGAGGGTGCAGCGTCGTGATCCGGTAGCCCTCCTCGAAGGCCGGCACGGCCTGCGGTCGGGGGCTCGTGTCCAGGGCGACGGCGCCGTGGCTCCGGGGGCTGGTGTCGAAGGAGCGCCTGGTCGCGGCCGTCGGCGCCGCGGCGGAGGAGGGCGCGTACCGGCGTACCGCGGGCTCCTCGTACGGCTCGTGCTCGCCGTGCTCGTCGTAGGCGTCGTAACGGCGGTCGTGCTCGTCGTCCTCGACCAGGCCGAGGTAGAGGCCCATCTTGCGCATCACGCCGGGCATGTGGAGCTCCACTTGTGAGGTCGGACGAGGGACACCGAGACTACCGGAGCGGCACGCTCCGATGGCCCAACACCGCCGTACCGACACGCACGTGCGTCGCGCCGGCCGCGATCGCCTGCTCCAGGTCCCCGCTCATCCCCGCGCTGATCACCCGGGCGGAGGCGTGTACGGCGGTCAGCTCGGCCGCGAGGACCCGCAGCCGCCCGAACGCCGCCGCGGGGTCCTGACCGAGTGGCGCGACCGCCATCAGGCCCCGCAGGACGAGCCCGTCCGTGGCGACGACCTGCCCGGCGAGGCCGAGAAGCTCCTCCGGCGACGCTCCCCCGCGGGCGCCGTCCAGGCTGACCTGCAGGAGGACCTCCACGGTGCGGCGGGCGCGGACGGCCCCGTGGCCGAGGGCGTCGACGAGCGAGGGGCGGTCGACCGAGTGCACGACGTCCGCATAGGTGGCGACGCTGCGCGCCTTGTTGGTCTGCACCTGGCCGACGAAGTGCCACCTGACCCCGGGCACCAGGGCCGACTTCTCACGGGCCTCCTGGTCACGGTTCTCACCGAGGTCGTGGACCCCGAGGTCCCGCAGGATCGCTGCGTCGGAGGCCGGCCAGGTCTTGGTGACGACCACCAGGGTGACCTCGTCGCGGGACCGGCCTGCCGCCTGGCAGGCCGCGGCGATCCGCTCCTCGGTGTGGACCAGGTTGTCGGCGAGCTCCTCGTGCCTCACGGGAGCCAGACCACGCCGCCGTGCCGGCCCGTGAGCCCGTCACGGCGGTAGGAGAAGAACCGGTCGGGCTGCTCGAGGGTGCAGCCGCCGACGGCCGTCACGGGGATGCCCTCGGCCGCGAGCTGCGAGGTGGCACCCCTGAGGAGGTCGACGGAGACGGTTCCCTGCCGCGTCGTCGAGCGCGCGCCGGGAACGGCCTTCTCGACCTCGCCCGCCATCGAGGCCGGCACCTCGTAGCACCGGCCGCAGATGCCCGGCCCGATCGTGGCGACGAGGTCGCGGGCCCCCTGCTCCCGCATGACCCGCACGGTCTCGGCGAGGACGCCCTTGACGAGCCCGGGTCGCCCGACGTGGGCCGCCCCGACGACGCCGTCACCGGCGAGCAGGACCGGAAGGCAGTCGGCACCCATCATCACCAGCGCGAGCCCCGGCACGGTCGTGACCAGCGCGTCGGTGTCGTCGAGGCCACGGGAGGTCTTGTTGCTCGCACCCTTGACCACGCGGACGCCGGTGCCGTGCACCTGCTTGCCGAACACGAGCGCGTCGACACCCAGCTCCCCGGCGAGCAGCTCGCGGTTGCGCATCACCTTCGCGTGCGCGTCGTCGACGTGGCGGGCGAGGTTGAGCGCGTCCCAGGGCGCCAGGCTCGCGCCTCCCGCCCTCGTCGTGAAGACGCCCCGTGCCGGCGCGGGCAGACCCGCGTCGAGCAGTTCGAGCACGGCCTACTTCAGGAAGTCGGGGACGTCGAGGTCGTCCTCGAAGACGACGGTGCGACGCGGGCGCTCGGGGTGCGCCGGGGCCGGCGTGGTCGGGGTGTAGCGCGGCTCGGCGGCCCGGACGGGCTCCGGCCGAGCGGACTCCTCGTAGACGGGCTCCGGCTCGGGCTCGACGACGGCCTGACGGCGCGCCTCGTAGCGCTTGGTGGCCGGCGCGCCACCGTCGAAGCCCGCACCGATGACCGTGACCCGGACCTCGTCGCCGAGGGCGTCGTCGATGACGGCCCCGAAGATGATGTTCGCGTCCGGGTGGGCCGCGTCGGCGACGAGCTGCGCGGCCTCGTTGATCTCGAACAGGCCCAGGTCGCTTCCGCCGGAGATCGAGATCAGGACCCCGTGGGCGCCGTCCATACTCGCCTCGAGCAGCGGGCTGGAGATCGCCATCTCGGCGGCGACGATGGCCCGGTCCTCCCCGCGTGCCGATCCGATGCCCATGAGGGCGGAACCAGCCCCGCTCATCACCGACTTCACGTCGGCGAAGTCGAGGTTGATCAGACCCGGGGTGGTGATGAGGTCGGTGATGCCCTGGACACCCGAGAGCAGGACCTGGTCGGCGCTCTTGAAAGCATCCATCACGCTGACCTGCTTGTCGCTGATCGACAGCAGCCGGTCGTTCGGGATGACGATGAGGGTGTCGACCTCGGACCGCAGCGACTCGATGCCT
>FSWJ01000551.1_pt1 | contig 22215 bp, 20 predicted proteins | sample 1637851 | NCBI WGS metagenome assembly FSWJ01 (sample SAMEA3914789, study PRJEB12502) | metagenome | biome: forest; material: soil | place: Canada | collected 2011-07-03 | depth 0.3 m | reverse complement strand
GTCCTTGAGGTACTCCATCTCGCCGGTGAAGAACTCGATGTCCGTGCCGCACACGCCCGCGCAGGCGACGTCCACGATGACCTCGCCCGGTGCGGCGACGGGAGGCGCAACATCTTGAACCCCGGCCTCGCCGGGCCGGGCGATGACGAATGCTCTCACGGTGCCGGGATCACGCTCCAGCGCTTCGCCGAGGTGGTCGTTGACATGGATCCGATCCTGCCAGAGCGGCTCAGCGCAGTCCTGCTGCCGCGTAGATCGCGTCGATCACGACCATGTTCGACACATAGTCGAGCCCTTCCGTCGCCAGCGCCTCGCCCCGCCGGAGGCCCTCGACGACCGCGTCGAGCTGATGATCGTAGGAGTCCGAGCCCGCTACCGTCGAGACGCGAGGGACTCCGCCAGACTCGATCCTGATCGAGTGCCCGTGCGCGGGGAACACGAGGTTGTCGACGTGCAGCGTCCCGAGTTCGGCGACCAGGGTGAGAGCGGACTCGAGCGCCACGCCCGGTTCCATGCTCGCCTCAAGGCGCCCACGCACTCCCCCCGCGAACCCCAGTTCTGCTTCGATACTGAGGTCTGCGCCGAGAGGGTTGCGTTCGGCGGCCGCGGCGGTCACCGTCGGCTCCCCGAACAGGCTGCGCAACCAGTGCACGGGATAGCACCCGAGATCCATCAATGCGCCGCCCCCGAGCTGAGGCGCATGTCGGATCGACGTGGGGTCGAAGGGATTGGCTCCATTGAAAGTAGCCGTCACAGAGATCGGCGATCCGAGCGCTCTTGACGCCACGAACTCGCGGAGCCAACGCTGGAGAGGGTGGTAATAGTCGTGGAACGCCTCGAATGCGCGGCGGCCGGTACGGCCGGCCGTCGCCAGCACCTCAGCGGCCTCGACCGCGTCCATCGTCATCGGCTTCTCGCACAGCACGTGCTTGCCCGCCTCCAGCGCCGCGATCGTCCAGTGAGCGTGCTCGGACGGCGGGAGAGCGATGTACACGAGGTCGACCGAGGGGTCGTCGAGCAGGTCCTCGTAGCGCCCGTACGCCGCCGCGATCCCGTGGTGGGCCGCGAACCCGGAAGCATCGTGGCGCGAGGCGACCGCGACGATCTCCACGTCGTCACGTCGACGCACGGGCGCGATCATCGCACGCGGAGCGATGCCTGCCGCGCCGAGCAGCCCGATGTGCAGCGGATTCACGAACCACTCCTCGATCAGTGCATCCAGTGCTCAGGCGCCGGGAGTAACGTCGCGAGCTCCGCCCAGAGTGCGCCCGGAATCTCCCAAGCCGCGTAGTCGAGCGTCTGGGCCACACGCTCGGGCGAGGAAACGCCGACGACGGTGGCGTCGACGGACGGACCCCGCAGCGAGAACTGCAGCGCGGCGGCCGCCAGCGGCACCTCGTACCGCGCGCAGGCGAGCGCCATCGCGCGCGCCGCGTCGGCGACACGCGCGTCCCGCTCGCCATAGCCGTACTTGCTCTGCACCTCCGGGCCCTTCGCGAGCATTCCCCCTCCGTAGGGCGCGGCATTGATGGTGCCGATGCCGCGCTCGCGCGCTGAAGCGAACAACTGCCCCGCCGAACGGTCCAGAAGCGTGTACCGGTTGTGGCTGAGGACGACCTCGAACTCGCCCGTGCCGAGGTAGCGATCGAGCAGGTCGACCGGGCCGCCGGCGACCCCGAGGTGATCCACCCGGCCCTCCTCGCGAAGGTGCACCAGAGCCGACACCGGCCCGTCCGGCGCCACGGCGTCCTCGAAGGGGATCCGCTCGGGATCGTGCAGGTACAGGAGCGGGACCCGGTCGACACCGAGCCGCAGCAGGCTCTCCTCGTAGGACGCGCGCACACGATCCCCGGAGAAGTCGCGGGTGATCGGATCGGGGTCGACCTTGGTGGCGAGCACCACGTCGGACGGCAGACCGCCACGTTGCGCCAGTGCGCCCCCGATCCGCGTCTCGGCCTCCCCGTTCTCGCCGTAGCCGTTGGAGGTGTCGATGAAACGGATGGGACTGCTGAGCACGGCATCGATCGTCGCGATCGCCTGCGCCTCCGTCACGTCGTAGCCGTACAACTGCGCCATGCCGGCGAGCGGACTCGTTCCGATGCAGAGCGTCGTCACCTCGAGCCCTGTGCTTCCGAGGTGCCGAAGGGGGAGGCTCATCGTGGCGTTTCCGCGAGCACGGGGGCGTGGTCCGCGAACACCTGCCGCGCGCCGTGATAGGCGGCCACGATCCGGTCGAGCACCTCCTCGGTGGAGGCATCGGCCCCCGTCGACTCGGGATGCGCCTGGCGCCAGTCCAGCATCCTGCGCACCGCGCGCTCGAAGGTGAGGACCGGGGCGAAACTCGGCACGAAGCGACGGATCTTGGCGGTGTCGAAGACCGCCGAATGGCCGAGATCGCCGACGAACTCCCCCGACCAGAACCACTCGGGAGCGACGACCGGGTAGAACTCGCTCGCGACATGGACGAGACGGGGCTCCACCCCGAGGGCCGACGCGAACAGGGTGTAGATCTGGTCCCAAGTCAGCACGTCTCCCCCGGTGATGTGGAAGGTCTCGCCGATGGCCCGCGCGCTGCCCAGCAGGCCGACGAGGCCCTGCGCGAAATCCTCAGCGTGCGTGAGAGTCCACAGCGAGGTGCCGTCGCCGTGAACGGGGATCTCGGCCCCGCGGGCGATCCGGTCGATGTCGGTCCATCCCCCGGGAAGGGGCGGGTTCGCGTCGTCATAGGTGTGCGAGGGTCGGATCACCGTGACCGGGAACCCGTGGTCGCGGTGCGCGGCGGCCAGCGCCTGCTCGGCTCGCCACTTGGCCGTCGCGTAGGGCAGCGGCGGGTTGGGACCGGTGGGCGTGGACTCGGTGATCGGCGTCATCAGCACGGGTTTCGCATAGATCGATGCCGAGCTGATGTGGACGTACTGCCCCGTGCGGCCGGAGAACAGCGCGACCCAGCGGGCTACGTCATCCGCGTCGTAGGAGAGGAAGTTGACGACCGCGTCGAAGCGGCGCTCACCGAGGGCGGCGCGCAGGGACGCGTCGTCGGAGACGTCACCGGTCAACTGCTCGACACCGGCCGGAAGGGACCGCCCTGCCGCATTGGCGCCGCGGGTGAGCACTGTCACCTCCATGCCCTGGGCGGCTGCGAGTCGCACGCAGGAGGCGCTGATCGTTCCCGTCCCGCCGAGGAACAGCACCCGGATCCGCGCCCCGTCGGAGGTCAGCAACGGCACGACGCCGACATCCGTGCTCATTTGCCCGCGTACCAGTCTTCGAAGCCGTTCTCCACGAGGGAGATCAGCACGTCCTCATGACGGATGCCGAGCGGCGCCAGTTTGCCGACCAGCGTCTCGAAGAACCGTCGCTTCACCGCGACCGGGTACATGTGCACAGCGGTGACCTGGATGAGCACCAGGCTGCGCCGCTCGACCCCGTTGTAGCCGGGGTCGAAGGAGAGCTCACCCTCGCCGTGCGGCCGGAACACCTGGAACCGGTCGTCGGCGGGGATGCCGAGGGCCTCGATCTGCGCCTCATGGATCGCATCGCCGATCGCGGCATGCGCCGCCTCGAAGAGGCCGCGGTCGAGGTCGACTTGGATCAGTGGCATGTCACTCCTAGGTTGTGGATCATTTGATGGCGCCGGCGGAGAGACCGCGTTCGAACAGTCCCTGCAGGCACAGGTAGGCGATGATCTCGGGAATGGCGGTCAGCACCGCCGACGCGAGGATCTTGGTCTGGTCGTTGCTGAACTCACCGACGAAGAACTGCGGGACAAGCGTGATGGTCTGCATGTCCTGCGACTGCAGGAACACCAGGGGCATCAGATAGTCGTTCCAGGCGCCGATCAGCGTGAAGATCAGCACTGCCGCAGCGATCGGCCTGGTGAGGGGGATGACGAGGTAGAGGAATCCGCGAAAGGACGATGCTCCGTCGACCCGTGCCGCCTCGAACATCTCGTCGGGCAACCCGTTGATGAAGTTGCGTGTGAGGAGCACGGCGAAGGGCACCTGCAACGCCGCAAGGGGCAGGATCACCGCCCAGTAGGTGTTCGAGAGCCCGATGGCCTGCGTGGTGGTGAACAGGGGGGTCAGCAGCACCACCTCGGGGAGGGTGAGGCAGGCCAGCAGCATCCAGAAGTACACCTCGCGGAATCGGATGTGCAGCTTGGCGAAGCCGTAGGCGGCGAGCATCGTCACCGCGTAGACGAGGACGATGACCCCGGCCGAGATGATCGCGCTGTTCAGGAAGAAGCGGAAGAACCCCGGGACCGAGATGACGTCGCGATAGTTGCCCCAGCCGTCGCCGGCCAGCGAGCCCTGCACCATCGCGATCAGCGGGAAGAGGTAGGGGAGCACGATCGCCGTTGCCACGAGCTGCAGCAGCAGCTTGCTCCACCATCTGCGCACCTCGAACATCAGCGCCTCGGCGCTCTCTCGCGGGCCGCCACCTGCAGCACGATCGCCATCGCGAGCGCGATGATCAGCAGAACGATGGACAGTGCTGCGCCGTACCCGACGTGCGCGAGCTGGATCGTCATCTGGTAGATGTACGTCCCCAGGAACTGCGTGGAGTTGTTGGGCCCGGCGATCGTCACCAGCCAGGGGACGTCGAAGGTCTTCAGAGCTCCGATCGCGCTCAGGATGCCCAGGGCGATCGTCGTGCCCCGCAGGTCCGGCCAGATGATGCTCACCAGGGTGCGGATGTTGCCGGCGCCGTCGATGCGCGCCGCCTCGATGAGCGACTGATCGATCTGGCTCATCGCCGCGTAGTAGAGCACGAAGGTGAGCCCGGTCCACTGCCAGATCGTGATCGACATGATCACGGGCAGCGCGGTCGACTCCTGGCCGATCCACGGTTGGGCGAGGAATCCCAGCCCGATGTGGTCGAGGACCCAGTTGAACTGACCGTCGGCCGCGAAGATCTGGCGGAAGACCGGAGCCATGATGGCCGGAGCGAGCACCACAGGCACGAAGATGATGACCTTGTACACCACCGCCAGCCGGATGCGGGAGTGCATGATCACCGCGAAGACGACGCCGACCGCGGTCTGCACCGTGAACGTCACAATGAAGAAGAGAAGCGTGTGCAGGAGCGTGCTCCAGAACAGCTTGTCGTTCACGAGGTTCGCGTAGTTCCGCAACCCGACCGACTGCGGATCGGGGCTTGCCCCGTCCCAGTTGAGCGTGGAGAGGTATCCCGTGTACCCGATGCAGTAGTAGATGAGTCCGGCACCCAGCACGAGTGCAGGAAGGATCCAGGGAAGCCCCGGAGCCAGCAGGCGGCGGCGCGGCCGGCTCGAAGAGCCGACCGCGCCGGTCACCGGTTGGGCGACTGTCATCCGTTTGCTGCCTTCGCCGCATCCGCGGCCTGCTGCAACGTGGTCGCCGCTTGCTGCGGCGTTGCGCCGCCGCTTCCCACCGATTGCGCCGCCGCGAGGAAGGCGTTCTCGAGGTCGGCATTCAGCAGGGCGAAGCGCGGCTCGCTGATGGTGGACGTGCCCTTCAGGTACTTGTTCACCGGATCCGTCTGGAGAGACGAGTCGACGAACTTGATCGAGGTGAAGTCCGGCACGACCCCAGCCAGCACCGGCGTGGTGTCGAGGCGATCCGCCACGACCTGCTGCCCCTTGGCGCTCGTCGCCATCCAGCGCACGAACGTCTCCGCCGCGGCCAGCTGCTTGGACTTGCTCGCGACGGCCAGACCGTAGTCGGCGTCACCGAACATCTCGCTGGTGTTGCCCTTCTGCGCGACATCCGGGAAGTGGATCGGCAGGATGGGGAACGGCTTGGCACCGGCGACACCGGCAGCGCCGATCGCCTGCGTCATGGCGGCCTCGGTGGCGTACTGGGTGTACCAGCTGCCCATCATGACCATGGCGTACTTGCCGGTCAGGAAGGCGTTGTTGATGTCGGGGTACTGCTGAGCACCCAGGGCGCCCTCCTGCATGATCCCGTCATCGAAGAGCTTCTTCCAGATCGACAGGGTCTGCACGATCTGCGGCGAGTCCCACTTGGCCTTGCCCGCAGAGGCCTTGGTCCAGTAGCCCGGCTCCACCGAGTTGGAGATCGACTGCAGGGTGTCCTGGTCGAAGCCCTCCTGCGACGCGCCCTGCGCGAAGCAGCCGACGCCGTTGGACTTGAAGGTGTCGCAGACCTGCTTCCACTCGTCGAGGGTCTTCGGCGGCTGGAGGTTGTACTTCGAGAACAGGTCCGCGTTGTACCAGAGCGACCCCGCGTACGAGGAGCCGATCGGCAGCGCCGTCAGCTTGCCCTTGGCCGTCAGCCCGTCGACGGCGACGCTCGCGATCTTGGACTTCCAGTCGCTGCCGAGCGCCTTGGCGGTGACTGCGGTCAGGTCTTCGGCGTAGCTTCCGAACTGCTGGACATAAGGGCCGGGCTGCAGGTCGTAGACGTCGGGCCCGCTCCCGGATGCCAGAGCCGGTCGCATCGCCGCCTGGTAGTCCGAGATGCCGATCAGTTTGAAGTTGACCTTGATGTTCGGGTACTCCTTGTTGAACGCGGCGATGAACTGTTTCGCTTCGTCCGAGTTGGTCGGGGTCCAGCCCCACCAATTGATGGTGCCGCTCGTCGCCGAGCCGGTCGCTCCCTGGCTCGAGCTCGTGCAGGCGGTGAGGCCGAAGCCCGCCAGGCCTGCGATTGTCAGGGCAGCGATCGACCGCATCGCCACCTTCGCCGTGAACTTGAATCGCATGTCAGTCCTCTTGTCGCGGACAGGTGTCCGGGTGACCGCCTGGCCAACAGACCCGGCGGGTTCGGAGGACGCCAAGGCCGGGTGAGACCTCGTCGTCTTCGCGAGACGCGTCGTGCAACGCGCCGTACCACTGGGGGCGAATATAAGACGAGAGTAAACAGGGTGTCAAGTTTTACACCCAAGTTGGAAATGTTTCGTGCGCTCAGCGATGCAGCGGGGCGGTGCTCTCACGGACGATGAGCGAGGTCGCCATCTCGACCCGGCTGAAGGCCAGCTCCGGCTCGTCGCGCAGCCGGGTGACCAGATGGGTCGCCTGCTCAGCCATTTCGGCGAGCGGCACCCGCACCGTTGTCAGCGGCGGACCGGCCCACTGAGCGATCGCCAGGTCGTCGTACCCGACCACCGAGAGATCGTCGGGCACTCGAAGGCCGAGGATGCGCGCGGCTTCATAGACGCCGAGAGCTTGCAGATCGCTCGAGGCGAAGATCGCCGTCGGCGGTTCCGGAAGGCTGAGCAGATCCCGACCCTCCGTTAAGCCGTCATCGCGATGGAATTTGCCCGCCCGGATGTATTCGCGCCTGACCGCGAGGCCGGCCGACTCGAGAGCAGCGCGGTAACCCGAGAGCCTCGCGGTCGAGGCCATCATGCTGTCCGGACCCGTGATGATCGCGATCCGGTCGTGGCCGAGCGCGATCAGATGTTGCGTTGCCTGAAACCCCCCACTCCAGTCGGCCGATCCGATGGAGGGGATGTCTGAAGCCGGCGCCCCATACGGATCGATGACGACGACCGGGATGGCCCTGCTGCGGAGTCGGGAACCATCCCGCTCTGGCAGCAATGCCGCGACCAGGATCACACCGAGGGGCTGCCGGCGGAGCACTCCGTCGGCCCATCCTGGGCCGGGCAAGTGGGAGTCCTCGGCGCCGGTGACGACCATCCCGATGCCCTGCTCACGGGCGACGCGTTCGACGCCCACGATCGCCGCGCCACCGAAGGGGCTGTCGATCTCGTAGCACAGGACATCGATGAGCGGCGCGGCGCTCTGCGCGCTCAGCCGGCGGTTGTAGTTGCGCTCGTCCAGCAGGGACTCGACGCGGCCGCGGGTCTCATCCGAGACACCGCTTCGACCGTTGAGTACTTTCGAAACGGTCGCAACGGATACTTTCGCGAGCGCCGCCACCTCCGAGAGCGTTGCCCGCCCGGCGGGCGCATCGCCTGCGGCGTCGTTTGCCATGGGCCTCATCGTATCTGCGGCCGCAACTCCCCCGACTCGGGTGTCCGGTGGTTGACGATGCCCCACCGCCTCCCTAACCTTGGATCCGAGATAACTTTCTCTCTGACGCAGAAACTTTACATCTGGCGGCCCATCAATGACGATCACCGACGCAGCTTCCCTCCTGGATTCCCTGTCAAACGACGAAGACCGCACCCGACTTCGTCGCTTCGGATACGAGGAGGCGTGGGCCCTGGGAACGTGGTCGGTCGAGCGGGGGGAGCATGCCCTTGCCGTCGAGGGTCTCGAGATCCTTGCCGCTTCGCAGCGTGGCACCGACGGTGACTGAGTTCGCCCGCTACCCCTCGCTCGCTGGGCGCACGGCGTTCGTCAGCGGCGGCGCGACCGGGCTCGGGGCCGAGTTCGTGTCCCACCTGGCCGCCCAGGGCTCGCGCGTGGCGTTCGTCGACCTCGACGAGGTGGCTGGAGCCGAGCTCGCCGCCGCCATCGCGGGCCGGGGCGATCCCGAGCCGTTCTTCCAGGCGGTCGACGTGCGCGACATCCCGGCACTGCGCGAATCGATCGCGCGGACGGCCCAGCAACTCGGACCGCCCACCGTGCTCGTCAACAACGCCGCGAACGACACCCGCCGCGAGGTCGCCGACATCGACGTGGACGCCTGGGACGACGGGATCGCCGTGAACGTTCGGCATCACTTCTTCGCTGCTCAGACGGTGTGGCCGATGATGAAGGATGCCGGGGGCGGCTCCATCATCAACCTGGGTTCGATCAGCGCGCACATCGATCTCGTGGATCTGCCTGTGTATATCACCGCGAAAGCCGGGATCGAGGGACTCACCCGCACCCTCGCGCGCGAGCTCGGCAAGGACGGCATCCGGGTGAACTGCATCATCCCCGGCTGGATCATGACGCCACGGCAGCTGTCGAACTGGGTCGGCGACGCCGAGCGCGAGAAGATCTTCGCGGCTCAGTGCCTGCCCGAGCTGCTCTATCCTGCGGATGTGGCACGACTGCTGCTCTGGCTGGCCGCCGACGACTCGCGCCTCGCCACCGCGCAGACCTGGGTTGTGGACGGAGGCTGGCAATGAAAGCGGAGCAGGTCACGGCGCCGGTTGCCTGGCACGGCGAGGGGCCGTTCTGGGACCGCAGCAGCCAGCGCCTCCTGATCATGGACGTGCTGGCCGGCACGATCGTCGACCTCGCGTCGTTGACCGACCCCGTCCGCATCCCGATCGGCGGCCCCGTATCCGCGGTCGTGCGCGGTCGGGCTCAGGGGGGCTTCATCGTGGCGACGGAGCATGGCTTCTCGCTCTTCGACGAGGGATTCGCCCTCGAGCGGCAGCTGCCCGACGTGCTGGACGATCCGGCCATCCGCCTCAACGAGGGGGGCTGCGACCCGAACGGGCGGTTCTTCTGCGGATCGATGGCGTATGCCGAGACGCCGGGCGCGGCATCCCTCTACCGCGTCGAACCGGACGGGTCGACCTCGACTGTGCTGGTGGGCGTGACCATCTCGAACGGGCTGCAGTGGAGTGTCGACGGCTCCCGCGCCTATTTCGTCGACACTCCGACGCGGCGGATCGACGTGTTCGATGTCGACGCCGGCGACGGCTCCTTCCACGACCGCCGCCCGTGGGTCCGGCTGGCCGACGACGTCGAGGGATGGCCGGACGGATTGACGATCGACGCCGAGGGCGGCCTCTGGGTGGCTCTCTGGGGCGGAGGCGCCGTGCGTCGCTATGACGCGGACGGAGCACTCAGCCAGGTGGTGGAAGCGCCGGGCGTGACGCACACGAGCGCCGCGGCTTTCGGCGGCGGTGATCTCGACACGCTCTACATCACGTCATCCCGACAACACCTCGCCGCCGACGCCGAGCCTCAGGCCGGCGCGGTCTTCGCCATCCGGCCCGGGGTGCGCGGCACCGTCCTGCCCGACTACGCCGGCTGAGCGGGCGGCAGCTGGATCCCGTCGACGAGACGCGGGATGCCGAGCGGGTTCGCGTCTTGCAGCGCCGGCGGCAGCAGCGCATCCGGTGTGTCCTGATAGGCGACCGGCCGGAGGAAGCGGGCGATCGAGGCGGTCCCGACCGAGGTGAAATGCGGGGCCGTGGTCGCGGGGTAGGGACCGCCGTGCTGCTGGGCGTAACTGACCGAGACCCCGGTCGGCCAGCCGTTCCACAGCACGCGGCCCGCTCTCGCCGCGAGCAGCTCGACGAGCTCCCCGTCGCGGTCGTCGTCCTCGCCGTGGATGGTCGCGGTCAGCTGGCCGTGCAAGCTGCGCGCGACGGCGAGCAGCTCGTCGTCGGAACGGTAGCGCACCAGCAGGGCGGCGGGCCCGAAATGCTCCTCGAGCAGCTCCTCTGGGTGGGCGAGGAACCTCGCCGCGTCGGTGCCGTAGACGCTCGGCGTGGGCTGCTCCCGGTGTTCAGAGGACCCCGCGAGCAGTTCGACGTCGTCCCGGTCGGCGAGGGGGTCGAGACTTCGGTAGTAGCCCGCGAGGATCGCTTCCGACAGCATCGGTCCGCCGGCTGACCCACGCACCGCGCTCACGACGAGTTCCTGCAGCGACGAGGACTCCGGCACGAGGAGCACACCCGGCTTGGTACAGAACTGGCCGACACCCAGGGTCATCGACGCCGCGAATCCCTCGGCGATCTGCTCGGGGCGGGCGGCCGCGGCCGCTGGGGTGACGAAGACCGGGTTCACACTGCCGAGCTCGCCGTAGAACGGGATCGGGACAGGCCGGGAGACGGCGAGGTCGAACAGGGCGCGCCCGCCGGAGAGCGATCCCGTGAAGGTCGCCACGGTGAGCCGGGCATCGAGCACCAGAGCCCGGCCGGCCTCCAGCCCCTCGACCAGCGCGAAGGCCCCGGCGGGCGCGCCCGCGGCCGTCAGGGCCTCGAGCACGCGCGCGGCCACGGCGCGACTCAGTTCCGGATGACCCGGATGCGCTTTCACGACGACCGGTGCGCCCGCGCCGATCGCGGCCGCCGTATCGCCGCCCGCCACCGAGAAGGCGAACGGGAAGTTGCCGGCCGCATACACCGCGGCCGGGCCGAGCGGACGCAGCATCCGGCGCAGGTCGGGGCGGGCGCCCATCGGCCAGCTGGGATCGGCATGATCGATGGTGGCGTCCAGGAAGCGGCCATCCTCCACCGTCTGCGCGATGAGGCGGAGCTGGAAGGTGGTGCGCACGAGCTCGCCGGTCAGGCGGGCAACGGTGAGATGGCTCTCGCGAGCGGCAAGGTCCACGAGGGAGTCGCCATCCGCATCGAGGCGATCGGCGATGGCGCGCAGCCAGGCGGCACGGGAGCGTGGAAGGGAGAGGACGAGCCCGGGCGCGGCGGCCGCAGCATCCGCCATGGCTGTTTCGACGTCGACCGCGACACCCTGGTCGGGGCCGCCCGTCACGCCGCGCTCCCCGGGCCTGCTCCGCCGACCAGTGCGACGTCGTTCTCGAGGCGTCCGATGCCCACGATGTCGACGACGACCCGGTCGCCCGGCAGCAGCGTGAAGTCGGCGTCGGGGACGATCCCGGTCCCTGTCAGCACGATGACGCCATCCGGGAAGCGGAGGCCCCGAAACAGCCAGTCGGCCAGATCCCCGAAGCTACGGGCCATCCGGTCGGTCGACGTCGAGCCCGCCAACACCCGCCGGCCGTCGCGCTCGATCTCGAGAGCGACCTCGAACGGAGCTTCGGCCGACCACGCCGGCACGATCTCGGGGCCGAGCGCGCAGGACGCCGTGTAGATCTTCGCCTGCGGGAGGTAGAGCAGGTTCTCGCCCTCGATCGAGCGACTGGAGGCATCGTTGCCTGTGACGTAGCCGAACAGCGTCCCGCCGCAGTCGAGCACGAGTCCGAGCTCCGGCTCGGGCGCGTTCCACGGCGAGTCGGACCGCACACCGATGCTGTCCCCCGGGCCGACGGTGCGCCATCCCAGGGACTTGAAGAACAGCTCGGGCCGCTCGGCGGCGTAGACGCGGTCGTAGGGAGACCCGTCCGTTGCCTCCTCGATCCGGCCGTCCCGGCTGCGCAGATAGGTGACGCCCGCCGCCCAGACCTCCTGCTGAGGGTCGATCGGCGCGAGGATGCGGTCGGGGATGACGGCAGCCGCGTCCTGCCCGTCCGCCGCCGCATCGACCACTCGGCGTGCCTCGTCGTGCGGAAGGCCCAGCAGCCCGGCGAGCGTCAGGCCGAGCCGCGAGTACCGGTCACCGTTCCGCACCGTCCACAGCGTCTCGCCACCGAGCTCGACCCGGGCAAGAGCCGTCTCGGAGCGGCCCGCTCGCTCGACCGCGATCAATGCGACTCCCGGGTGACGGCGCTGCCGCTCGACCCCACCAGGAAGTCGAGATCGGCACCGGTATCCGCGCCCTGGACGTGCTCGATGTAGAGCTTCTGCCATCCGCGGTCGGCGCGGGCGAAGCCGTCGACCTCGCGCTGGGCCGCGGTGCGGCTCGCGAGCACGTCGTCGTCGACGAGGAGCTCGAGTCGACGGTTCGGCACGTCGAGCGAGATCAGATCGCCATCCTGGACCAGGGAGAGCGGGCCTCCGGCCGCAGCCTCGGGTGCGACATGGAGCACCACCGTGCCGTACGCCGTCCCGGACATCCGCCCGTCGCTGATCCGCACCATGTCGCGCACCCCCTGCTTCAGCAGCTTCTGCGGGATCGGCATGTTGCCGACCTCCGGCATTCCCGGGTACCCCTTGGGCCCGCATCCGCGCAGCACAAGAACGGAGTCGGCGTCGACGTCGAGGTCGGGGTCATCGAGCCGGGCATGGGCGTCTTCGATCGAGTCGAACACCACAGCGCGACCGGTGTGCACCAGCAACTCGGCCGTTGCGGCCGCAGGCTTGATGATCGCTCCCCGCGGGGCAAGGTTGCCGCGCAGTACTGCGATGCCGGCATCGTCCTGAAGAGGCGACTCGCGGGGGGTGATCACGCCGTCGTCCCACACCCGATTGCCGCCGAGGGACTCCACGAACGGACGGCCGGTGACCGTGACCGCGGCCGGGTCGAGCAGATCGCTGAGCCGGTCGAGCACGGCGAGGAAGCCGCCCGCCCGGAACAGATCCTCCATGAGGAACTCGCCGGCCGGCTGCAGGTTGACGAGCAGGGGGACCTGCGCACCGATGCGATCGAAGTCGTCGAGCGTGAGTTCGATGCCGAGCCGCCCGGCGATCGCCAGCAGGTGCACCACGGCGTTGGTCGACCCCCCGATCCCGGCGAGCGCGACGATCGCGTTGTGGAACGACTCCTTCGTGATCACCTGCGAGATGCGGCGATCCTCGAGGGCGAGTTCCACCGCCAGACGGCCCGAGGCGTGAGCGGCCTCGAGCAGCCTGCTGTCGGCCGCCGGCGTTCCCGCCACGCCCGGAATCGTCATCCCGAGCGCTTCGGCCATGAGACCCATGGTCGACGCGGTGCCCATGGTGTTGCAGTGGCCCTTGCTGCGGATCATCTTCTTGTCGGTGGCCTCGAACTCGGCCTCGCTGAGCGTGCCGGCACGCACCTCCTCCGACAGCTGCCAGACCCCGGTGCCGCATCCCATCCGCTCGCCGCGGAAGTACCCGTTCAGCATGGGGCCTCCTGGCACCACCACCGCCGGGATGTCCACGGAGGCCGCCCCCATCAGCAGGGCCGGGATGGTCTTGTCGCAGCCGCCGAGCAGGACGGCCGCGTCGATCGGATTGGCGCGCAGCAGTTCCTCGATCGCCATCGCTGCCATGTTGCGCCAGAGCATCGCCGTCGGCTTCATCAGGGTCTCGCCCAGGGAGACGACCGGCATGTTGACGGGAACGCCGCCCGCCTCCCAGACCCCCTGCTTGACGTACTCGGCGACCTCGTTGAGGTGCATGTTGCACGGAGTCAGATCGCTGGCGGTGTTCGCGATGGCGATCTGCGGACGCCCGTCGAAGGCGTGATCAGGGAGGCCGCGTCGCATCCAGGCGCGATGGATGTACGGATCCCGGCCCTCACCGCCGTACCAGCCCTGTGATCGGCCCATCCGCTGAGTCTCCTTCAGATCGAGTGCTGCTACGGCACGAGTATCCCGCGGCCGACCGCGCCCGCGGTCAATCGCCGGTACGCCTCGCCGAAGTCGGCGAGCGGGAAGCGGTCGCCGAGCAGACGGTCGAGGGGGAGCTTGCCGGCGAGGTACAGCGAGAAGATCCGCGGCAGGTCGAGCTGCGGGTTGCTCGACCCGTAGAGCGAGCCGACGATCCGCTTCTGCCTCTGCACGAGTTGGTTCAGGGGGACGGAGAAGCCCGCGCCCATGGCGCCGAGACCCACGGCCACCAGCGTGCCCGTGGGAGCGAGACAGGCGACCGCCTGCTCGAGCGTCTGCGCCCGCCCGATGGCGTCGATGGCCGACGACACGCCCTCACCGCCCGTGATCTCGAGCACGCGGGTCACCAGATCCTCGTCCCGGCCGTTGATCGTGTGCGTCGCTCCCAGTTCGCGCGCGAGCTCGAGTTTGGCATCGTCGATGTCGACGACGATCAGCGGATGCGCGCTGACCAGGGCGGCCCCCATCACGCTCGACAGACCCACCCCGCCGGCGCCGAGAACCAGCAATGGCCGACCGGCCGCCTCCGTCACCTCGTGGAAGACCGCGCCGACACCGGTGATCACGGCACACGCCGAGATCGCCGCGACCTCGGGCGGGACGCCCTCGGGCACGAGCACGGCCGCGTTCTCATTCACCACGACCTGCTCGGCGAAGCAGGAGACGCCCATGAGATGGTGCAGCTCGCCGCCACCCGGCAGGGACAGCCGCGTCGTGCCGTCCGGCAGGCCGCCGGTCGCGGCTTGCACCGCCCCGAGCTCGCAAAGCACAGGATTCCCCGCAATGCAGGCCGCGCATCGTCCACAGCGCGGCCTCCAGAGCAGGGCGACGCGGTCGCCCACCCTGATCCGGCCGGATGTCCCCTCGCCGACCTGCTCGACGATGCCTGCTCCCTCGTGGCCGAGTACGAGCGGCAGGGGCGCGACCAGGTCCCCGTTCGTGTAGTGGTAGTCGCTGTGGCAGACCCCCGCCGCCTCGATGCGGACCAGTAGCTCGCCCGTTCGAGGAGCGGAGAGCTCGACGTCCTCGAGCCGGGCCGGCACGCCCGGGGATCGGAGGACGACCGCCTTCACGACGCCTGAACCCGTCCCGTCGATTCGGAAGGAACGTCGCGGGGGTCGAGGCCCGCCACCAACTGGTCGCGCAGGCTCTCGCGCACCACGCACTGCTCGAACGAGAAGGAGTCCGCGAGCGCGTCGAGCTCGGCATCGCTCAGGCCCCGGAACAGCTCGGCGTAGTCGTCGGCCAAGGGCTGCGCGAACAGCAGGTTGTTGAGCACGGTCGCTACGGTATCGAACCGGCCCCAGGGATACGGCGTCCAATCCGGGAATTCGCGGGCCATCAGATCCTGAACGGCTTGACTGACCTCGCGGACTCCTTCGCCGCCCAGACGGTCGCTGCCCCACTGGTCGGCGGCAAGGCGGTTCTTCTTGGCGACGAAGTCGTCGAAACGCTGGCGGTACGGCGAGTCGGGCGCGACGTTCACCAGGCCCTGACGTCCGAGGTCCTTGTACATCCAGCTGGTCCACGAGACATGGAACTCGCGGTACAGCTCGAGCTGGTCGTCGAGGATCTGCCGGCGCATCGCGTCGATGCGCTCGTCGCCCGTGTAGATCGGTGCGAACTCACCGACGAAGATCGGAGTGCCGGTGCGCCGCGCGTACTCGGAACGCTGAAGAAACTTTTGCCGCGCGTAGGCCTTGTCGATATAGACCCCGTCGGTGAGTCCAGGATAGTCGCCACCGCGCCCGAGTCCCGCGGCGACGTAGTCGTGCAATGAGTAGACGGTGTTCGGCCACGGTTCGGCATCGAACATGTCGAACTCGGTCGAATAGGTGTTGCCGTCCAGGTAGATGGTGTGATCGGGATCGATCGTGCGGACCGCCTCGAAGAGCCGCCGGTAGAGCGGGCCGACGGCGGCGCGCGATTCGTCGGCCGGTTCGTTCATCAAGTTGTACCCGGCGACCCAGGTGTTGTTCTTGTAGTGCTCGGCGATGGCCTTCCAGATGTTCTCCACCCGCTCCTGGAAGTGCGGATGCCGCCACAGGTGGGCTTCGTGCGTCGAGTTGTCCGAGTGCCAGTGATGGTTCTGCCCGCCCGGAAGGGCGTGAAGATCGATGAGTGAGTAGATTCCGTGACGGCCCGAGGCCTCGATGGCCCGGTCCAGATGATCGAACGCCGTCGGCAGGATCGTGAACGGGTCGGCGTCGGACTCGAAGTGGTGATAGTTCACCGGAATGCGGATGATCGTCATCCCGAGGGAGCCCAGGAACTCGGCGTCGGACTCGCCGTAGAAGGCTGTCAAGAAGCGCTCGAAGAAGCGCTCGACCCGGTCCACGCCGATCACGTTGGCGACCCTGGCCCGCATCAGGGACTCGTTGGCCGGGTATCCGGTGACGAAGTTCTCCATGTTGAGCCATCCGCCGACGCAGACCCCGGCGAAACGAATGGGCCGACCCCACCCGTCGATGAATCGCGACCCTTCGGTGCGCACGAACCCCGGGGGGCGTTCTTCAACCATTGCGACTGACCTCGCTGTCACGAAACATTTCTACGGATTTACGACTTATTTCGTCGCGATCTCAGATTATGGACGAGTCCCCCCGCTGTCAAGCCGGTGGGGCGTTCGCGCCGCGCGGGTGTCACGCGAACACCGCCGGAAACACGCTGGACTCCGACGCGAGCTACCGGGTGCTCATCCGGCCGAGCTCGGCGACCCGGTCGACCGCGCCCTCGGGAAGATCCGGTTGAGGCGCGCCACCGTGTGCGCATGCGCGCTGTCGAAGGCCGAGCGCTTGGCCTCGCGTTGGGCGGCATCCCTGACGGCATCCGCCTCGATCTTCGCGTGCACCTGCGCCAACGAGCCCTTGACCTTGTCAAGCTCGGGCCGCACCTTCGCCAGGCTCAGGAACGAGTTCGCCGCGTCGATGAGCAGGATGCCCAGCAGCACGCTCGCGACGGCGATGGCGGCCGGCTGCGGCAGCCCTGCGATCAGCCCGGACGCGAAGGGCTGCAGCACATAGATCAGGAGCAGCCCGAGCACCCCGAACATCAGCGAGTTCTGCAGGCAGACCCGCCCCCGGATGTTGAAGGGCTTGTCGCTGTAATCCCAGAGCCGGATATGGAAGATCTTGTCGAGCGCGAGGTGGGTCACGAACTCGAGCGCGGTCGTGATCACGAAGCTGGCCAGGAACACCAGGAACGGATTCGTCACGTACGGCAGCACGAGCAGCACCAGCAGCACGGCACCGACCCCGTAGATCGGCAGGAAGGGCCCGGTCAGGAAGCCGCGGTTCTCGAGCTTCTGCGTGGTGGCAAAGACGTACAGCACCTCGACGATCCAGCCGAGGAAGGAGTAGATCGCCAGGTAGAGCACCAGCACGCTGATGTCGTCAATCACCATGGCTCAGGGTATGAGACCGGCGCGTCGGGCCGCGATAACCGCCTCGTAGCGCGTCGAGGCGTTCAGCTTGCGCATCGCGGCAGCGAGGTAGCTCTTCACGGTGGCCTCGGTGAGCGCCAGTTGCGCCGCGATCTGGCCGTTCCGCTTGCCGAGCGCCACGTGGGCGAGCATGTCGAGCTCGCGCGGCGACAGCGGCGTCGGCACAGACACGCTCATGCCCTGCGGCAGGATGCGGCGGCCCACCGCGTCGAGGCGGCGCGCGATCTCGGGGTCGGCGACCGCGCGGCCGAGCTCCCGGAGTTCGGCGTAGAGCTCGCGCAGCTCGAGCCGCTCCCGCGACAGCGGATCGGAATGGCGCAGCTCGGGCAGCTCGGTCTCGAGTACCCCGAGCCGGCGATCCACCTCATCGGCGACCGAGAACTCCCAGGCCAGCGCCTTCGACACCTTGAGGGTGTCGCGCACGATCCCATCGCCGAACTGCGTGGCCTGGCGGTGTCCGCCGTAGAGGATCGCGCGCACGCGTCCGTCGACCGCGACCGGGACGGCGAGCAGCGAGACGATCCCCTCCGCGCTCACCTCGCGGTCGTAGTGGTGCGTGATGGTGGGCGATTCACGGTAGTGGGTCGCGGCCACCGGCTTGCGGCCCGCGACCGCCAAGCCGCCGCAGCCGTGGGCCGGCTCGATGAGAAGGCCGTCGAGGCTGTGCGCGCGTGCGCCCGAGAACGCGGTGAGGGGGGTGCGGTCGGTCGTGGTGAGCCCGCCGAATGCGACACCGCATTTCGTGAGACGCGCGAGTTCCGCGACGCTCCTCTGGAGCAGATCGTGCTCAGCGGTCGCTGCTGATGGGGCCAATGGCTACCTACTTCGGAGGGTAGTTGTGCCTCTCACTGTATCCGTAGCCTGTCACAGCAGCAGCGCGGCTACCGTGGCCTGTGGTGACCGCGCGCGCGGCGCCCGCGAACAGACGAAAGGAACGACGGCTCATGGCGAACCCGTCCCCGACCGATCCCACCGGCGAGACGCTGGAGAACCTTTCGCACGAGAGCAGGAGTTTCCCCCCGTCGGTGGCGTTCGCGGCGCAGGCGAACGTCACGGCGGATGCCTACGCCGAGGCCGCCGCGGATCGCCCGGAGTTCTGGGCGAAGCAGGCGGAGCGCCTGAGCTGGACCACCCCGTGGACGCAGGTGCTCGACTGGAGCAACCCGCCGTTCGCCAAGTGGTTCGTCGGTGGCACCCTGAACGCGGCGTACAACTGCCTGGATCGGCACGTCGAAGCCGGCCTCGGCGACCGGGTCGCCTACTACTTCGAGGGCGAGCCGGGCGACAGCCGCACGATCACCTACCAGCAGTTGACCGACGCGGTCTGCCAGGCAGCCAATGTCTTGACGGATCTCGGAGTCAAAGCAGGCGACCGGGTCGCCATCTACATGCCGATGATCCCCGAGGCCGTGATCGCGATGCTCGCCTGCGCGCGCATCGGCGCCCCGCACACCGTCGTCTTCGGAGGGTTCTCGGCCGACGCTCTGCGCACGCGCATCCTCGACTGCGACGCCCGCGTCGTCATCACGGCCGACGGCGGATACCGCAAGGGCTCGGCGTCGGCTCTCAAGCCCGCGGTCGACGAGGCGCTCACCGAGTGCCCGGACGTCCACTCGGTGCTGGTCGTCAAGCGCACCGGACAGGACGTCGGCTGGGTCGATGGCCGGGACTCCTGGTGGCACGACACGGTCGATCAGGCGAGCACGACGCACGTGCCGCATGCCTTCGACTCCGAGCATCCCCTCTACGTCATGTACACCTCGGGAACGACCGGCAAGCCGAAGGGCATCCTGCACACCACGGGCGGCTACCTCGTCGGGTGCTCGTTCACCCAGTGGGAGGTCTTCGACCTCAAGCCCGAGACCGACGTCTACTGGACAGCAGCCGACGTCGGCTGGGTGACCGGGCACAGCTACGGGGTCTACGGCCCGCTCTCGAACGGAACGACGTCGATCCTCTACGAGGGCACGCCCGACAGCCCGCATCAGGGCCGCTGGTGGGAGATCATCGACAAGTACCAGGCGACGATCCTGTACTGCGCGCCGACGGCCATCCGGACCTTCATGAAGTGGGGCAAGGAGATCCCGGCGAAGTACGACCTCTCGAGCCTGCGCGTGATCGGCTCGGTCGGCGAGCCGATCAACCCCGAGGCGTACATCTGGTACCGCGAGAACATCGGCCACAGCAACACCCCCGTGGTCGACACCTGGTGGCAGACCGAGACCGGCTCGATCATGATCAGCCCGCTGCCCGGCATCACCGCGGGCAAGCCGGGCGCCGCCATGAAGGCGCTTCCCGGCGTCGCCGCCGACATCGTCGATGAGAGCGGCACGCCGGTCCCCGATGGATCGGGCGGCTATCTCGTGCTCACCGAGCCCTGGCCATCGATGCTGCGCGGCATCTGGGGCGACGACGACCGGTTCCGCGAGACCTACTGGTCGCGCTTCCCCGGCATCTACTTCGCCGGCGACGGCGCGAAGAAGGACGAGGACGGCGACATCTGGCTCCTGGGCCGCGTCGACGACGTGTTGAACGTCTCGGGGCACCGGCTCTCGACCACCGAGATCGAGTCGGCCCTGGTGTCGCATCCGAAGGTCGCCGAGGCGGCCGTGGTCGGGGCGGCCGACGAGATCACCGGCCAGGCGGTCGTCGCCTTCGTCATCCTGCGCTCGGAGGCCGGCGACGGCGGCGAGCACATCGTGAAGGAACTGCGCGATCATGTCGCGAAGGAGATCGGCAAGATCGCCCAGCCGCGCCAGGTCATGATCGTCGCCGAACTGCCCAAGACCCGGTCGGGCAAGATCATGCGGCGGCTGCTCCGGGATGTCGCCGAGAACCGCCCGATCGGCGACGTCACGACGCTCGCCGACACCACGGTGATGAGCGCCATCCAGACCGGTCTGGCGAGCGGCGCGCAGGACTAGCGAGCGGCGAGCTCGACCCTCAGCGGCGCCTCCGTCGCGGCGATCACCTCGTCGACCGTGACACCGGCGGCGAGCTCGACGAGTACGAGGCCCGAGTCGGTGACGTCGATGACCGCGAGGTCGGTGATGATCCGGTCGACGCACGCGACCCCGGTCAAGGGGAGGGTGCACTCCTCGACGATCTTGGCGGTGCCGTCCTTGGCGACGTGCTCCATGAGCACGATGACGCGCTCAGCCCCGTTGACCAGATCCATCGCGCCGCCCATCCCCTTGACGAGCTTGCCGGGCACCGCCCAGTTCGCGATGTCGCCGCGCATTGAGACCTGCATGGCCCCGAGAATTGCGGTCTGCACGCGGCCGCCGCGGATCATCGCGAAGCTGAGCGAGGAGTCGAAGAAGCTCGCGCCCGGAACGACCGTGACGGTCTCCTTGCCGGCGTTGATCAGCTTGGGATCGACCTCACCGTCCTCGGGGTACGGACCGACGCCCAGCACCCCGTTCTCGGAGTGCAGCACCACATCGACGCCGAGCGGCAGGTGGCCAGGGATGAGCGTGGGCAGCCCGATGCCGAGATTGACGTAGCTGCCGTCGCGCAACTCGCGGGCCGCGCGCGCGGCCATCTCGTCGCGGGTGAGCGCCATCAGCGGGTCGTCACTTTCTCGATCGGCAGCTCGGCAGCCTGTTCGGCGCTGAGCTGCACGACGCGATCCACGTAGATCCCGGGCAGGTGGATGTCGTCGGGGTCGAGCTCACCGACCTCGACCAGGCGGTCCACCTCGGCGATCGTGATCCGGCCGGCCATCGCGGCCGGCGGGTTGAAGTTGCGCGCCGACTCCTCGAACCGCAGGTTGCCCGCGCGGTCGCCGACCGCGGCCCGCACCAACGCGTAGTCGGTCACGATCGACGGCTCGAGCACGTAGGAGTTCGAGCGGCCGAAGGTCGAGAACTCCCGCACCTCTTTCGGATCCGACGCCAGCTCGACCGAGCCGTCGGCCGCGTACTTGATCGGCATCCCGCCGTCGGCGACCACCGTGCCCACACCGGTCGCCGTGTAGAAAGCCGGGATGCCCGCCCCGCCCGCGCGCATCCGCTCGGCCAGCGTGCCCTGCGGGGTCAGCTCCACCTCGAGCTCGCCCGACAGGTACTGCCGCGCGAACTCCTTGTTCTCGCCGATGTACGAGGCGGTGACGCGCCGGATGCGGTGGGCATCCACCAGCAGGCCGAGCCCCCAGCCGTCCACGCCGCAGTTGTTCGACACGACGTTCAGGTCGGAGGTGCCGCGAGCCAGCAGCGCCCGGATCAGCGTGATCGGCACCCCGACCAGGCCGAACCCGCCGACGACGAGAGACGCGCCATCCGGGATGTCGGCGATCGCCTCCTCGGCGGTCGCGATCGTCTTGTCCATGCTGCCCATCTTGCATGAGGGGTGGAGACTTCACCCCATGACTCTCATCGTCGACACGGTGTTCCCCCTCGATGACCTGCTCACAGACGAGGAGCGCTCCTGGCAGCGGAAGGCGCGCGCCGTCGCGACCGACCGCATCCTCCCGGTGATCGACGACGACTTCGAGAACAAGCACTTCCGGCGCGAGCTGGTCAGCGAACTCGCGGCCGCCGGGTTCCTCGGCATGCAGCTCACCGGCTACGGATGCGCGGGCGCCGGCCCGGTGGCCTACGGGGCGGTGTGCCTGGAGCTCGAGTCGGCCGACAGCAGCTGGCGCACCTTCGTCTCGGTGCAGGGTTCGCTGGCGATGACGGCGATCCACACGCACGGCTCCGAAGAGCAGAATGCCGAGTGGCTGCCGCGCATGGCCCGCGGCGAGGCGATCGGATGCTTCGG
>FSWJ01000057.1_pt1 | contig 22358 bp, 18 predicted proteins | sample 1637851 | NCBI WGS metagenome assembly FSWJ01 (sample SAMEA3914789, study PRJEB12502) | metagenome | biome: forest; material: soil | place: Canada | collected 2011-07-03 | depth 0.3 m | reverse complement strand
TCGCCGTCGACCTTGACTCCCCCGCGGGTCTGGGCGTCCCAGACCTGCCGGATCACGTCGATGGCCTCGGTCAAGGCCTCGACCGCCTGCGCCGGGCCGAGGTGCCGGCCTCCCATGGCCTCGATGGCGTCCCAGAAGCCCCCGGCGCCCAGCCCGAGCTCGATCCGGCCACCGCTGAGGAGGTCGAGGCTGGCGACGCTGCGGGCCAGCACCGCCGGCGGCCGCAGCGGGAGGTTGGTGACGTTCGCGGCGAGCCGGATGCTGCTCGTGCGCGCGGCCACGAAGCTCAGCAGCGTCCACGTGTCGAGGTATCCGGACTGGTACGGGTGGTCCTGGAAGGTCGCGAGGTCGAGGCCGACCTGCTCGGACAGCTGCGCCAGCTCGACCACGCGCTCCGGGCTCGCGTTCGACGGCGTCAGGAAGGAGCCGAAGACGAGGTCGTGTCCGTAGTCGCTCACCAGGCCTCCTTCGTCGTCCCGCGCCGGGGCGCTCCGCGAACAACTGCTGCGTGGCAGATCTTATGCCCAGCAGATGATCGGTCCTACCGAACGTCGGTGCGCGCGCGTACCGTGGGCCCGGTGACCGGCGCCCGCAGGACCGTGGCCGTGCCCGAGGCGCTGGAGCGCGACCTCGGGTGGATGCTCGGCGCGACGTTCCGGGCCTATGTGGAGGCGGCCGACGGCGAGGTCGGTCACCTGCCCGGCGGGCCTCGCGGTTACCAGCTGCTCGCCGCCGCGGTCCGCGGGCAGCCGCGCAACCAGGGAGCGCTCGCCGAGGAGCTCGGCATCGACCGCTCGGTCATGACCTACCTGATCGACGACCTCGAGAGCGCACACCTCGTCGTCCGGCGACCCGACCCGGCGGATCGCCGCTCACGACTGCTCGAGCCGACAGCACCCGGAAAGGCCGCCTGGCGGGAGTGCGAGAAGCGGCTGCGGCGCGTGGAGGCCCACGTGCTCGGCGCGCTCGGGCCGGACGACGCCGCCGCCTTCAAGGCGCTCCTGCAAAGGGTCGCCTGCAGCCTCGAGGTCCGTGACTCCGCCGGAGACCTGTGCGAGGTCGCGGAGTGACGTTCTCCGGCACGCGCTGGCGTAGCCTGGTGGCACGTATGGGCCACCGCCGGTGCGCGGTCTGATTCAGGGAGCAGCGCGCCATGGCAAGGCCTCACACCAGCCCGGTCAACGACCTCGGGACAGCCAGCAGCCAGCACGGCGTACGCGCCGTCACGCGGGCCCTCGACCTGCTCATCGAGCTCAGCACCTGGGAACGTCCGGTGGGTCTGACCGAGCTGGCGCGGCGGGTCGACCTGCACCCCACGACCGCGTTGCGGCTGCTCGAGTCCCTGCGCTCGCGGGGTTTCGTGCGCCAGACCGCCGACCGGTCCTACGTCCTCGGCAGCCAGACGTTCGAGATCGGCAGCGCGTTCCTCCGCAACGTGTCGATCTGGTCGCAGGCGAACCAGCTGGCCGACAAGCTCGCGGAGGCCACGGGCGAGACGGCGAGCGTCGGCGTGCTCGACGGAGGCCAGATCCTCTACATCGCGATCGCCAAAGGGCAGCAGGACATGGGCATCGCCTCGGCGCCGGGCACGAGGCATCCCGCCTACTGCACGTCCCTGGGCAAGGCCATCATGGCGGAGCTTCCCCCCGACGAGGTCGCCGAGATCCTGCAGAACGACCCTCCCGCACGCCTCACGCCGAAGACGCTCGTCGACCGGGAGGCCATCAGGCGCGAGCTGACGACGGTCCACAAGCGCGGGTACGCCGTCGACAACGAGGAGCGCACCCCCGGGGTCGTCTGCATCGGTGCCGCCATCCGCGACCACACCGGCGGCCCCGTCGGCGCTCTGTCCATCTCCGGACCCGCGGCGCGGATGCGTGCGAACGGCACTGCCGAGCTCGGCCGCCTCGTCGCCGCGGCTGCCGGCGACTTCTCGGCGTAGGGCGCGGCTACCGGTACTGGCAGACGACGTCGACGAGTGCGGGAAGGCCTGTGCGGAGCACGTACTCGGCGGCCTTACGCACCTCGGCCTCGACCTCCGACGGGTCGACGACCGGGCCGGAGGCGTACCACCCGAAGCCCTTCGCGATGGCGGCGAAGTCCGGCGCCGGCTCGCTGATGGCCATCCCGATGTGCGCGCGCTCGACCGGCGTACCCCGCTGGTCGGCGATCTTCTCCTGGTGCTCCCAGTCGTTGTAGTACGCGCGGTTGTTGAACATCACGACGAGCAGGGGCAGCTCGTAGCGACTGGCGACCCAGAGCGCGCCGACGTCGAACATGAGGTCGCCGTCGGGCTGGATGTCCACGACGAGCCGGCCGGTGCCCTTGTGGGCAAGGGCCACACCGAGCGAGATGCCGATCTGCGTCGCGGTACCGAGCTGGCGGCCGGGGTGGCGGTGGGGCTGGTCGAAGTCCCACAGCCGGTAGGCCCATTCGGAGGCCGAGCCCGCGGTCAGCACCCAGTCGTGCTCCCGGGCGACCTCCCAGACCGCCGCGGCGAGCTTGGCGGTGGAGATCGGCGAGTCGTCCGCCTTGGACTCGGCGCGCGCGGCCCACGTGGCGAACAGCGCGTCGTGGCGCGCACGCAGGTCGTCACGCCAGACCTGCCGCAAGGAGGCGCGGGCCGGTGACTCCTCCGCCAGCAGGCGGCGGCACTCCTCGACGAGCAGCGGCAGAGCCACGGCGGTGTCCGCGACCACCTGGCAGTCCGCGGGGATCAGCTGCGAGTAGTCCTCGCTCCATGACGAGATACCGACGTCACCGAAGCCGAGGTCGAGGACGCGGCAGCCGGGGCGCAGCCGGGAGACCGACTGCCGCGCCACGCCGTCGGTGGACTGCGTCGACTTGGCCATGTCCTTCACGTCGACGAACAGCACGCAGTCGCTGTCGTCGATCGCGTCGGTGTCGGTCACCGCGAGCGGGTGCCGGTTCGGGAAGTTGAGCCGGTGCCTCGTGTCGATCGCGCCGACCCCGACGAGCTCGGCCAACGTCACCAGGTGACCGAACGAGGCGTGGTCGCGGCCGGGATAGCCGAGCACCATGACCGGACGCTCGGCCGCGCAGAGGGTCTCGGCGAGCCGCCGCAGCTCCGCCGGGTCGGGACCGATCGCCGCGGGCGGGAGTGCCCTCCGGGCGACCTCGTCGACGGGTACGGCGACCTCGAGCCGGTCCTCCTGGAGCCCGGCGTCGAGCGCGATGTAGACCGGGCCCTGTGGCGCGGTCGTGGCGATGCGGTGGGCGCGGGCCATGATGTCGGGGACGCTGGCGAGCGAACGCGGCTCGTGGTCCCACTTGGTGTAGTTGCGCACGGCCTCGCCCTGCACGTTGGCCGAGTGGATCCAGTCGAACCACGGGCGACGGCGCTCGTGGGCCGCCGGCCCCGAACCGCCGAGGACCAGCACCGGCACACGGTCGATGTAGGCGTAGTAGATCCCCATCGTGCCCTGCAGGAGCCCGACGAGGTCGTGCAGGATGACGGCCATCGGTCTGCCGGTCGCCTTCGCGTAGCCGTGGGCGAGACCGACGGCGATCTTCTCGTGGGGACACTCGATCATCGGCATGTCGTCGCCGCCGTAGTTGACCAGCGAGTCGTGCAGGCCCCGGAAGGTGGCACCCGGGTTGAGGGCGACGAACGGCAGGTCGAGCTGCCGGAGGACGTCGACCATCACGTCCGAACCCCAGACCGGCTCGTCGTACGGCGCGTGGTTAGGCACCGGAAGTCCCGCGCACGACCGGCGCCATGGCCAGGAGCACGCTCTTCTCGTGCGTGTAGGTCTGAAGCTCGTCCATCGCCCGCTCCTTGCCGATGCCGCTCTGCTTGTACCCGCCGAACGGCGTGAGCGCGGGCCGCCGGTTGTGGTCGTTGATCCACACCAGCCCGGCCTGCAGGCGGCGGGCCGTGCGGTGGGCCGTGTCGAGGTCCCTGGTCCACACGCTCGCGGTGAGACCGTAGATGACGTCGTTGGCGAGCCTGATGACCTCCTCCTCGTCGTCCCACCGGAACAGGCAGGTCACCGGGCCGAAGATCTCCTCCTGCACCAGCGTCGAGTCGTGGCTCGCCCCCTCGAAGACCGTCGGCTCGATGTAGAGACCGTCGCGGAGGTCCTCGCGGTCGACCGTGGACCCGCCGGTCAGCAACGTGGCGCCGTCCTCGACGGCCTCGCCGATGAGGCGCAGCACGCGGTCGTACTGCAGCCGCGACACGATCGAGCCCATGTCCGCCTGCTCGTCCCACGGGAGGCCGGGAGAAAGGCTCTCCACCCTCGCGACCAGCCGGTCGCGGAAGGCGTCGTAGAGGTCGGCGTGGACGAAGATGCGGGTCGACGACCCGCACGACTGGCCCTGGTGGACGAAGTTCATGCCGATCACGGCGCCCTCGACCGCGCGGTCGAGATCGGCGTCGGGGTAGACGATGAAGGGATTCTTGCCACCCATCTCGAGGGTGACCGGCTTGATGGTGTCGGCGCCTCCGGCGAGGACCAGACGGCCGGTCGGCAGGCTGCCCTTGAAGTGGACCTTGTCGACCATCGGGTGCCGGACCAGGGGCGCACCGGCACCGACGCCGGAGCCGACCAGGACGTTGACGACGCCCGGTGGCAGGAGGTCCTCGGCGGCCTTGGCGACCTCCAGCGTGCTCAGGGAGGTGAGCTCCGACGGCTTGAACACCAGGGTGTTGCCGGCGGCGAGCACCGAGCCGACGACCTGGGCCGCGAACATGAAGGGGTGGTTGAACGGCATCATCACGCCGACCACGCCCCACGGCTCGCGCACCGTGTAGTTGAACGTGTCCGCGTCCAGGGGAATCGTCCGGCCGCCGATGGTGGGGATCAGACCGGCGTACGTGCGCATCATGTTGACACCGGCCGCGACGTCCGACCGCATCTTGCGCATCGTGCTTCCGTTGTCGACGACGTCGATCAGCGCGAGGCGCTCGCTGTCGCGCTCGAGCCGGTCCGCGAGCTCGAACAGCAGGTCGGCGCGCTGCTTGGGCGAGGTGTCGCACCAGGTCGACGTGAAGGCCGCGGAGGCGGCGAGCACGGCGGCGTCCACGTCAGCGGGACCCGCCGACGGAAGGGTCGCGATCAGCTCGCCCGTGGCGGGACACCAGGCCTCGAGGGTGTCGCCGTCGGCCGCCTGCACCCACCTGCCTCCGATGAACATGGCGTCGGGTGCGCGCCGGTCCAGTACGGGGTGTCGGGTTGTCACGGTTCACCTTTCGTCCTGTGGACCTGGACCGGGAGGCTCTCACCTCGAAGGCGCGCGTCGTGCGCCCTCATACCCCGGGGTCCGCCATCGGGATGGAGGCCTCGTGGGACGCTCGTGAGGCCCTCCTCGTCGTGGTCCGATCCTACAAGGCTACTGCACTGTGTGCAATTAGCGTTCATCTAGTGAAACGACGGAAACCTGGTCCTGGTCGTCCCTTTCGGCGACCCGCACGATCACCAGGAGGAGCAGCCCCAGCTGGGCCGCCGGTACCCAGACAGGAGCGTGCAGCCCGAGGAGACTGCCCAGCACGGCGCCCGCGATCAGGCCCCCGAGGAGGAGCAGGCTGTGCCCGACGTCGCGCACCGGCCGGCCCGACGTCACCCGGATCACCGCGGTCGTGAGAGTGCCCGTCAGATAGGTCGTGGACAGCCCGGCGACCCCGAAGCGCTGGACGGCGCTGCTCTGCACGCCGAGCGCGAACGCGTTCGCCGCCAGCATCGCCAGCTGCAGCGACCGGCCAGGGGTGCCCGCGGTGGCCCACCACCCGACCGCGTAGACCGCCACCGCACCGGCCTGCAGGATGAGCGCCCTGGTGACGGCCTGCGGCCAGACCGGGTCGCCGGGGCGGGCGGTGCCGGCGACCTTGCTGCCGATCGCGCAGCCGCAGACGAAGGCCAGCACGGCCGCGCCCGCGTGCAGGGCAAGAGTGCCCGCCGCCGAGCCGAGGGACAGGCCGAGCAGCACCATGTTGCCGGTCATGACGCTGGAGAACGCACCACCCAGCACCAGGTATCCGGCCGCGTCGGTGAGCCCGCTGTTCACCGCCAGCACGACGACCATCGCGTTCCGGTCCCGCACCGTGACCTGCCGCTCAGAGAGCACGGACCATGCCGCCGTCCACGGTGACCACCGAGCCGGTGAGGTAGGACGCCGCGGGCGAGAGGACGAAGGCGGCCACCCGTCCGAACTCGGCGGGCTCACCCAGGCGACGCAGCGGGATCATCGCCTCGCTGCGTCGCCTGGCGTCGGGGTCGCCGGCGTCGAGCGCGGCGGTGCGTTCGGTGAGGATCCGGCCGGGCAGAAGGGCCATCGCCCGCACCCCGCTCGGACCGAGCTCGTCGGCGAGCTGCTTGACCAGCATGGCCAGCCCGGGGCGGAACGCGTTGGAGAGCGTGAGGTTGGGGATGGGCGAGCGCACCGAGCTCGACAGCACCAGCGCGATCGCCGCACCCGGCTGGAGCACCGGAAGCGCGGCCCGCACGATCCGCACCGCACCGAGGAACACCGTCTCGAACGTCTCCCGCCACTGCGCGTCCTCGACGGTGCTGAACGCGCCGCCGGGAGGGCCCCCGACGCTGACCAGCAGGCCGTCCAGCCTGCCGAAGGCCGACACGGCGCGCTCGACCAGGAGCTCCGGGGCCTGCGGGTCCGCGTTGTCCGCGACGACCCCGACCGCCCCGGCACCGAGCTCGGTCACGGCCTGCTCGACGGAGCCTGCCGTCCGGCCCGAGACCACGACGTTCGCGCCGTCGTCGACGAGCGCCTGTGCCGTGGCCCTGCCGAGCCCGCGGCTCGCCCCGGTCACGATGTAGGCGCGGCCGTGCAGTCCGAGATCCATCCGTTCTCTCCCGTCATGAGTTGCGCCCGGCGGACGTTCCGCCCGGCCGCGGTCAGCGCAGTACCAGCCGTCGCAGGCTGTCCAGGGGTGGGGCGACGTCATCAAGGCTCTCGAGGACGTCGACCATGTCGAGCAGCGCCGCCGCGACCCCAGGGTCGGCGCCCGCGCCTTCGGTGAGCTCGCCGTACCGGATGACGGCGTCGGACCATCCCCATCGCAGGGCGGGGTCGCGTCCGTCCCCGGGGTAGCCGTCGGCCTCCCCGAACCACGTCCGCCCGTCGGCGAGGACGAGGGTCACCGTCCCCGTCGGTCCCTCCGGGGGGAGGTCGGCGCTGACGGTGATGCGCCCTGCCAGCGCGAGCGTGCCGACGTCGGAGAGCCGTTCGGTCGAGAAGGCGTCGAGCAGCGCCGAACCCCTGCCCGACCGGTGGGCGGCGACGACACAGCTCGCGAGGGCGAACCGGCCGGACCGCTTGGCCTGCTTGGGGTTCTCCGGAGGGAACACCTCGGACAACCGGGACGCCACCCGGGGCGTCAGACGGACGCGGATCGCCTCGACCTGCTCCGGGGGAATGCGCTGGTCACCCAGCATGCCCACCAGGACGGCGGAGACCGGATGCAGGTCGCTGAAGTGCGGGTACGGCTTGAAGCTCACCTGCTCGATGTGCCAGGGCGGAGCGGTCAGCAGCTCCGCCGAGGCGGTCGTCCCGGCCGTCCGCGCCTCCCTGCCGACCAGCCCGCCCGGTGCCTCGAGCGCGGCCGGCGAAGGACGGAACGCGGCCGCCGCGAGCTGGGCGGCCCGCAGTCCGCTGCTGGCGGCCCACGCCGTCTGGACCGCGCGCATCACCTCCCGCTCGTCGAACTCGGTGATGCCGGAGGACAGCGAGGCGGCGATCCCGATGGCGGCACTGGACGTCGCGACGTCGGAGCGCAGCAGCCGGGAGACCGCGAGCGCCGCGCTCGGAACACCGAGGAACGTCGACGGGTGGTGCCCCCGCAGGTGCATCTGGCCGGCGTCCACGAGCGCCCCCAGCCCGCCGAACAGCTGGTACCCGGCGACGAGCGCGGCCGCCAGGTCCGCGCCCCGCACCTCGCCGCCCGCGGAGAGGGCCGCCGCCACGAGAGCGGGTACCAGCACCGCCCCCGGGTGAGCCCGCGTCGCCTCATCGAAGTCGTCGAGGCCGAGCGCGCCACAGGCCAGGCTCAGCACGAACGGTACGTCGGTGGGACCGCTCACCGAGAGCGCACGCGTGACCCGGTCGTCGGCCGCCCCCGCGAGGATCATCCCGAGGCAGTCCAGCAGGTGCGTCTTCACGGCCACGAGGACGCCGGGGTCCACCGCGGCGACCTCGAGGCCCACCGCAACCTGTGCCGCCCGGGACGCGAGCCCGTCCGGGGCGGTCGGCGCCGTCACAGCCCCAACCGGGTGGCTTCCTGCCACGCCCAGTGCGCGAACAGCACGTCCTGCGACGCGAGACCTTCGGTCCGCACGATGATCGTCTCGTCGGGCCGCCGGCGGCCGGGCACCGTGCCGCCGACCAGCCCCGACAGCTCCCCCGCCAGCCGTTCCCTCAGCGGATGGCCCTCCGCGAGCAGGGCGGCGATGTCACCGGCCTCCTCCGTCTGCGCCCAGTCGTCGACGATGAGCCGGTCGCACGAGCTGTACGCGGCACCGTCGAGCTCGTTGGAACCGACAGCGCAGAGCAGCACGCCCGGACGCAGCGGTCCCCGGACGATCGGCGCGCGCGCGGTCGTGGCGGTCACGACCAGGTCGGAGCTCTCCAGCACCTGCTCGACCGAGTCGCACACCCGCACCTCGGCATCGGAGAGCCCACGGGCGAGCTCGGCGAGCTCGGCGCAGCGCGCCGGGGTCCGGGACGACAGAGCGACCTCGACGACCGGTACGGCGGACAGCAGCACTGCGACGCTCGCCCTCGCCACCACGCCGGCGCCGACGACGCCCAGCCGGGCGGGGGTGTTCGCCAGCCGCCGCGCGGCCACGCCGACCGCTGCCGCCGTTCGCAGCGAGTAGTTGTAGTGCTCGTCGACGATCGCCAGGGGCACGCCGGTCTCGAGGTCGATGAGGACCACGAGGCGGGTCGCGTCCTCCGCCCCCGGCCGGCTCCCGTCGGGCTCGGCCCGGTAGCTCACGATCCGGCACCCGGCGACGCCGAGCTCAGGCAGCGCGACGGCCTTCGAGTGGAAGCGCAGGGCCTGGCCCGGAGGTCTCATCCGCAGGGCCCGAGGGGTCGGGTAGTGCACCCGCTCGCCCGCTTCCCAGGACAGGGCGAGCTCGGCGAGCTCGACCGCGCGAGCCGGGGTCAGGACCTGCTCGCAGACGGCGCTGGAGACGTAGTGCGGTTGCTGCATGGTGGGTGTCTCTCCGAGGACGGCGGATCAGATGTCGAGGACGGTCAGGACGTCACAGCCCTGGGAGATGGGCTCGTAGCCGTCCTCCGTCACCACCACGACGTCCTCGACGTGGATCTTCTCGCCGGACGGCAGCAGGAAGCGGGGCTCGACGCAGATCACGACGCCCGGCTCGAGCACCGTGGTGTCCTGCAGGCTCAGGGACGGCGACTCGCCCGCGTTGAGGCCGAGGCCGTGGCCGATCCGCTTGCGGCCGCTCAGCGGTGGCAGGCCGGCGTCGACCATCGCCTCGCTGCACGCGCGGGCGACATCGCTCGCGAGCGCTCCCGGCCGGACCGCCTGCAGCGTGCGCGCATGCAGGGTCGCGATGCGCTCCTGGACCGCCAGGTGCTCGGCCGTGGGCTCACCCAGCACCGCGCGCCGCGCCACATCGGCCTGGTAGCCGTCGAGCGTCGCGCCGAAGTCGCACCAGATCGTGTCGCCCGGACGGAGCGGGGCCGTGCGGTCACCGAGGCTCGTCGCGCTGGTGATGTGACCCGCGACGTCGAAGCTGCTGCCCACGCGCGACAGCTCGACCGCCATCGCCGTCACGAAGTCCGCTTCGCTCGCACCGAGCTGGAACTGCTTGGTCGCCTCCGACCACGCAAGCAGGCTCATGTCCGCCGCGGCGCGCAGGGTCGCGACCTCGTAGTCGCTCTTGTGCAGCCGCAGGTCGTCCAGGATCGGTCCGGCGTCGGCGATCCGCAGGCCGGGGAGGGCTGCGAGCACGGACTGCAGGGCGGTGTAGGGAAGGCCCAGCCGGTGGTTGTCGCCGAGCTCCATGCCGAGGCTGGCCCGCTCGAGGCCGCTCTCGCGCAGCGCCTGCTCGAGCAGTGCGACGTCGAAGGGCACGTCCTCGTAGCCGTAGATCCGGGCCGTCGGCACGGTGGCCTGCACCTTCGCGCCCTGCTGACGGTAGACCACCGCAACCGGGTCGCCCTCGAGGGGGACGAGGAAGAGCATCGGGCGCATGACCTTCTCGATCTCGCGCGTCTGATGGCCGCTCAGGTACCAATAGTTGTACTTCTCACCGACGAGGACGGCGTCGAGGCCGGCCGACTCCATGCCGCGGCGGAGCCGCTCGTGCCGAGCCGCGACCTCTGTCGAGCTCACTGCCATGACTTCTCCGATCCAGGTTTCATGCGGACGGTCAGAGCTCCTCGCCGCTGCCGCTCAGCCGGCGCAGCACGATGGCTGCGGTGACCGTGACCGCGGTCAGGATGACGCTGAGTACGGCGGCACCTGTCACGTCGCCGTAGTCCCAGCGGTCCCAGATCAGCGTGGACATGACCACGTTGTCGGACGACTGCAGCATGAGCGGGAGGGTGAGGTTCTTGATGGTTGCCAGGAAGACGAGCAGGAACCCGTTGAGGAGCACGGGCCGCAGCAGTGGCAGGAGCACGTGTCTCCAGACCTGGGAGGCCCGCGCACCGCTTGCCCGCGCCGCCTCCTCGAGGCCCTGCTGGATCTGGGTGATCCCGCCGGTGGTGAGCCGGGTGCCGAGGCTGATGTACTGCGTGGCCATCGCCACCACGATGATCCAGACCGTCCCGTAGAGCGGCAAGGGGAGCAGCAGGTAGATCAGCAGCACGGCCAGGCCGATCACGACGCCGGGGATGGCGTGCGGGATGAAGGCGAGCACGTCCGCCATCCAGGAGAACCGGGACTTCGACCGGACGATGATCCAGGAGAGCAGCACCGACAGCAGCATGGCCGCGAAGGAGGCCGCGAACCCGACGACGAGCGTGTGCCAGAGGCTGGCGGCGAACAGGTCCGTCGAGAGCGTCTTGCGGTAGCCGTCCAGGGTCATGTGTTGCAGGCTCGAGACGCTCAGGGTCCCGATGTAGGGCTCGAGGCTCGCGTAGACGAGCACGAGCATCGGCAGGACGAACGACACCGCGGCGTAGAGCATGCTGGCGCCGAACGCGACCCAGCGCCACCGGCCGAGGCGCTGCCGCCTGGGCCGGAAGGCCTTTCCGGTCACGGTGGCGAAGTCCTGCGCCCGGCGGACGGTCCGGTTGTAGACGAGCAGCGGGACCACGGCCAGCGTCAGCAGCATGATGCCGTAGGTGCTGGAGGCGCCGTAGTCCGGCAGGCCGAAGGCCGGATGAGTGACCCGGTACACCTGCGTGCTGAACACCGTGACGTGGCCTGGCAGGCCCAGCACGAGCGGCACGTCGACCGCCTCGACGACGGTGACGAACTGGTAGATGCCCGCGCCGATCAGGACCGGCCGGAGCAGGGGAAGGCTGATCTTCCGAAGGACGGTCAGAGGACCGGCCCCCGACGTGCGTCCGGCGTCCTCGAGGCTCGCACTCATGTTGCGCATGGACGCCGTGATCAGCAGAAACGTGAGCGGTACGAGCGCGAGGCCCTGGACGAAGATCATGGCCGGGAGCGAGTACGCGTTGAGCGGGCCGTGCCCGTGGAGGTTGAGCATGCTGTGCAGGGCGACGTTGACGTACCCGTTGGTCGGGTTGAGCAGCAACCCCCACGCGATGGCCGAGATGAGCCCGGGCATGCCGGTCGGAGCGACGAGCAGCACGTACACGAGCCCGCGGGCAGGCAGGTCGGTGCGCTCGACGAGCCAGGCGAACACGAGGCTGACGATGAACGCGAACAGCAGGCTCGCACCGGAGAACACGATCGTGGTGCCGAGCACCCGATAGGTCTGGGCGTCGCCGAGCACGCCGGTGAAGTTGGCCGTCGTCCACGGGAACGGCGGCCGGATCGTCACGCCGCCGCGGGTGTCCTCGAAGCTGCTCAGGAGCAGCATGAGGATCGGCCCGGCGACCAGGTACAGCAGGACCAGCACCGTGACGACGTTGACCGCTCCGTGCACGCTGACGTGCCGCCGCCGCCGACGGCGGCCACCGCTGCCCGCGGGGACGGCCGGTGCCGGCGGGGCGTCCATCCGGAGCTCGGTCACCGGCCCGGCCCGGCGTCAGCCGCGGCCATCGGCCGACCCGGTGTCGGCGACGCGGTCGGCGAGGAGCACCACGCAGTCCTCGGCGGCCGCGTTGACGTAGACCTTGTCGCCGGCGTCGAACTGCGCACGCGCGCTGCCCCGCGCGCGGACGGACTGGCCGCCCACGCGGATCCGGTAGTCGACGCCCTCGCCCACGAAGAGGCTGAGCTCGACCTCGCCGGCGAAGCAGTTGTCGCTCTCACCCGGTACGTCGGTCACCACCAGTGACTCGGGCCGCAGCGCGATGAGGGCCGCCGTCCCGACGAGGAGGGTGGGGTCGGGTCGGCAGTCGAAGGTGCCGAGCTCGGTCTCCAGGGTCAGCGCGACCGAGCCCGACGTGACGACCCGGCCGGCGACGAAGGACGTGGCGCCGACGAAGTCGGCGACGAACTCGCTGTTGGGCTCCAGGTAGATCTCCCGCGGGGTGCCCTCCTGGACCACCCGTCCACCGCTCATGACGGCGATGCGGGTGGACAGCGACAGGGCCTCCACCTGGTCGTGCGTCACGAAGATGGTGGTGATCCCGATCCGCTGCTGGATGAGGCGCAGCTCGCTGCGCATCTGCTCGCGGAGCTTGGCGTCCAGGTTGGACAGCGGCTCGTCCAGGAGCAGGACCTTCGGCTGGCGCACCAGGGCACGTGCGAGCGACAGCCGCTGCTGCTGGCCGCCGGACAGCTGGGTCGCGCGACGGTCGATGTAAGGCGTCATGTTCACGAGGTCGAGCGCCTGCTCCACCCGCGACGCGATCTCGGCGCGGCGCAGCTTCGGCCCGATCCGCAGGGGGAACGCGACGTTGTCGAAGACCGACATGTGGGGCCAGACCGCGTAGTCCTGGAAGACCATGCCGATGTCGCGCTTGTGGGTCGGGACGAGCACGTCGTCGGACACCACCACGACGCCGCCCATCTCGATCGAGCCGGACGTCGGCTGTTCCAGGCCCGCGATGCACCGCAGGGTGGTGGTCTTGCCGCACCCGCTCGGCCCGAGGAGGGTGAAGAACTCGTTCTCGGCGACCTCGAGCGTGACGCCGTCGACGGCCGTGACGGTCTTGTCCTTCGTGGCGTAGGTGTGGCGGAGCTGGTCGATCCGGATCGCGCTCATGGAGCCCTCCGACGGTGGTGGTCGGGATGCGGGCGGCTGCCGGTGGTCGAGACCACCGGCAGCCGCCCGTCCACTACTTGGACAGGGCCTTGCTCATCGTCGACGCGACCGAGTTCTGGACGTTCTGGTTGTCGACGGTGGTGGCGACGGACAGCGTCGCACCTGACGGCATGGTGGCGGGCAGGTCGGCGTTGTCCTTAAACTCGACCTTCAGCTGCTGGGCCTGTCCCTCGGCACTCCCGAACCAGCTGAGGAAGCAGGCGGCGGCGTTCGGGTGCTGGCCCTTCGCCAGGATCACGCCGTACTTGTCCTGGGACGGGACCAGGTCGAGGTAGGCGATCGCGATGGGCGTTCCGCTCTCCTTCGCGGAGGTGACGGCCGAGGTCGTCGCACTGGTCGTGAAGAGGGCCTCACCGCTGACGACCTTCTGGATGCTGGACGTGGCGCCCTTGACGACCTGCGGCTTGGTGGTCTTCAGCAGGCTGTCGAACCAGGTGGTCGTCTTCGACTCGCCCCAGGCGACCGCCAGGCCGGACAGGTAGATGCCGCGCGGGTCCACGATCACCCGGCCGGAGTACTTGGAGCTCACGAGCTGGTCCCAGGTGGTCGGGACGTCCACCGGGGCGACGACCTTCGGGTTGTACCCGATTCCCAGGAAGTCGCGGAACGTGCGGAACGTGCCGACACCGCCGTACGTCAGGAGCAGGTTCTTCGGCACCCCGAGCGCCGACCAGTCCACGTTCGTCACGAGCTTCTGGTCGAACAGCGGCTGGGAGGAGCCGAAGTCGGTCGACGTGGCGTCGACGTCGAGGGCGTGGTTGGCCTGCACCTCGGTGATGATCTTCTGGGTCGCGTCGGTCGGCGTGACCGAGGTGAAGTTCACCTTGATCCCGGGGTACTTCGCCCTGAACGGCGCGATCTCCTTGTCGAAGTCGGCCGCGTCGGTGCGCGACCAGTAGTTCAGCGTTCCCTCCTTCGCCCCAGCCGTGCACGCCGCGCTCGTACTGGGGGCAAAGGCTCCGGAGGCGACCGGGCCCGCCGGCTTGGAGGACCCGCACGCGGTGACGCCGAGAGTGACGCACACCGCGCCGGAGAGGACCTTGACCACACGCTTGCCCGTTGTACGCCGTGACATCGTGCCTCCAGTTCAGGAATGAGGATCCGCGATGCCCGGACGGCATCGGTGAGAGCAAGTTGAGCGAGCCTGGGAGGGCTCGACCATCGGCGACGCTGCCGGCATGGGTGATGGTACCCACATGTTGCGCTCTACGGAAACTATGTTGCACACAGTGCAATAGATGGGCCTCCTAGGGGCCCAGGGAGCCTCACCACCACGACCGGACGGGGCGCCGGTCCACCGCCGACGGCGCCCCTGTGTCCTGGAGGAACCCGCGCGGCGGACGTCCGGCGGCACAGGTCCGGAGTGGTCGCGCCACGTGCCCGGTCCGTGTACGCTTCGATCGTTGCGCAGTATGGATTGATGTTTCGCGTGGCGAAATTTGCGCGATGGCGTGCCTCCGACGCTGCGCGAGCCGCGTCCCCTCCACAGACCCGGGCGTCAGACCGTCCGCCCGAGACAGGTGACCAGAATGGAACAGCTGCTCAAGGCCGGGACGGCCGTGATCGCCGACGTCTTCGACACCCTCGGGGTGCTGCCACCGGTGCTCGCGGACGCGATCGCACCGATCGGCTCCGCGACCCGCTTCGTCGGCCCGGCCTACACCGTCGTCGGAGCGTCCGTTGTGACGGCCGACACCGGCGACCGGGCGAAGCTGGCCGCGATCGACGGGATGCCCGACGGGGTGGTCCCGGTGTGGGCCGGCACCGACATCCACGGCGTCTGCTGCTTCGGCGACCTGCTCGCCGAGGCGATGACCGCCCGGGGCTGCGCCGGAGTCGTCGTCGACGGAGGCGTGCGCGACATCGGCTACCTGCGGGGGCTCGACCTCCCGGTCCTCGCCCGCTACCGGACACCGGCGCAGGCCATCGGACGGTGGAAGGTGAGTGCCCACCAGGTGCCTGTCCAGGTCCGGGGTGGCCTCGAGGACTGGGTCACGGTGGCGCCGGGAGATATCGTCGTCGCCGATGAGGACGGTGTCATCGTGATCCCCACCGACTACCTGCAGCGCGTGCAGGACCAGGTGACCGCGTGGGCGGGCACCGAGGCGACCTCGCGCGCCGCGATCCGGGACGGCATGCCCCTGCTCACAGCCCTCGAACGCTTCGGCCACCTCTAGCCGTGGCCGTGCCGCACGCTCCCGTCACCTCCTACGCGCCACGGGCGATGGTCAGCACGGTCGACGCCCTCGCCACCGAGGCGGGGCTTGCCGCACTCCGGCGGGGCGGCTCGGCGGTCGACGCGGCGATCGCCGCCAACGCGGTCCTGACGGTCACCCTGCCCAGCCAGTGCGGTCTCGGTGGTGACCTGTTCGCGATCGTCCAGCGGCGCGGCGAGGCACCCGAGGTGCTGGTCGCCGCGGGCCGGGCCGGGTCCGGCGCGGACGCCGAGGCGCTGCGTTCCGAGGGACACCAGCACATGCCGTACGACGCCGACATCCGCAGCGTGACGGTGCCCGGATGCGTCGACGGCTGGCTCGCCCTCCACCGCCGCTACGCGCGCCTCGACCTCGCGGAGCTGCTCGCGCCGGCCGGCCGCTACGCGGCCGACGGGTTCACCGCCTCCCGCTACCTCGCCGAGGCCGTCACGCGGCGCGCCACCTCCTCGCCCGACGCGGCCGCGATGACCACGGACGGGCACCTCCGCGAAGGAGGGACCGTCCGCCGGCCCGGTGCCGCACGGGTGCTGGCCTCGATCGGCGAGCTCGGCCGCCGGGGCTTCTACGAGGGCGAGTTCGGGACGGCGCTGGTCGAGCTGGGCAACGGGCTGTTCACCGAGGACGACCTCAGAGCCGACCAGGCCGCATGGACGACGCCGCTGTCCCTCGACGTCTGGGGACACCGCCTGTGGACGCCACCGCCGCCGAGCCAGGGCTACATCACGCTGGGCGCGGCGTGGCTCGCCGAACAGTCAGGGCTGGGTTCCGACCCCGAGGACCCGCGCTGGCCGCACCTGCTCATCGAGGCGATCCGGCAGGCGTCCCACGACCGTCCCGAGGTCCTCTTCGAGGGCGCGGACGGCCCGGCGCTCCTCGACGGTGGCCGGCTCGCCCCACGCCTGGCCGGCATCGCGCCCGACCGGGTCGCCGACCTGTCCGACTCCTACCGTCGCGGCGGCACGACGTACCTGTGCGCCGTGGACGACGACGGCACCGTGGTCTCCCTCATCCAGTCGAACTGCATGAGCTTCGGCTCCGGGCTGGTCGCCGGGAGGACCGGGATCTGGCTGCACAACCGCGGCATCGGGTTCAGCCTGGTGCCCGGGCATCCGGGCGAGTACCAGGCCGGCCGCAAGCCGGCACACACCCTCGCCCCGGCCCTGGTCACGGACGAGGCGGGGGAGTTCCGCGCCGCGCTCGGCACCCGGGGCGGCGACTCCCAGCCGCAGATCGTCCTGCAGCTGGTCGCGCGGCTGGCCGGCGGCGAGCAGGACCCGGCGACGGCGCTCGCCGCCGGGCGCTGGGTGCTGCGCGGTGCCGGGGACGAGACCTCGTTCGACACCTGGGGGTACGAGGGACGGGTGCGGGTCTCCGTCGAGGGCCACGCCCCCTCGGGGTGGGCCGAGGGCCTGCGTTCGCGCGGGCACGAGGTACGGATGGAGGCGCCGTTCTCCCACGCCTTCGGCCATGCCCAGCTGATCGTGTCCGACGGCTCGCGGCTCGCCGGGGCGGCGGACCCCCGCTCGGACTCCGCGGCCGTGGGCGGCTACTGAGCCACGTCCACCGCAAGCGTCACGTCGATCTCGACCGGCGCCCTCCGGGGAAGCGCCGCGACCCCGACCGCCGTCCGGGCGTGCCGGCCGCGCTCGCCGAGCCGATCGAGGAAGACGGCACTGGCGGCATCCATGATCTGGGGCTGGCCTTCGAAACCTGCCTCGCAGGCGATGTACCCGGTCACCCTCAGCACCTGCCGGACGCCCTCCAGCCCACCGAGCTCGGCGGACACGACGGCGAGGACGTTCAGCGCACACAGCCGGGCAGCCTCTTTCGCCTCGTCGAGGGTGACCTCGCGACCGACGGTTCCGGTCACCTTGATCGCGTCGCCGTCGTACGGCAGCTGCCCGCTCAGGTGCATCACGCCGTCGAGGACGACGTTGCGCAGGTAGGGCGACGTCGAACGACGCGGAACGGGCAAAGATGGCTGGGAATCAAGGGGATCAGACACCCCCGCAGTATAGGTAGCGGGGTCGGTCAGCCGGTCGCCGCGCGCGGACGCCGGGCCGCCGGCTGGAGCAGGCCGCCCCGTCGCTTGCACTCGTACAGCGCCGCGTCGGCACGGTGCAGCGCCTGCCCGGTCGGCTCGCCGGCACGCAGCTGTGCGATGCCCGCCGACACGCCCGCGTCGACCCTGCTCAGGACCTGCGCCGACGCCGCCACCAGCCCGTCGACGATCCCGCGCGCACCGGCGTGGTCGACGCCGTGCATGAGGACGACGAACTCGTCGCCCCCGAGCCGGAAGACCATCTCGGCCCCCGCCCCCAGCGCCCGCGCGAAGTCGCGGAGGACCTCGTCCCCCGTGCCGTGCCCGTAGGTGTCGTTGACCTGCTTGAAGCGGTCGATGTCGAAGAGCGCCAGCCAGACCGGCTCGAGTACGGCGTCGCCCGTCGGGTCGTGCTCGGCGAACCGCGCGGTGACGTGCTCGAAGTGGGCACGGTTGGCGACCCCCGTGAGCGGGTCGCGGTAGGCGAGGGACTGCATCCGGTCCAGCCGATCCTGGGCGGCGAGCGTCGTACCCACCCAGAGCCCCAGGAGCTCGACGGCCTCCACGGCCTCGGAGGACAGCGTGGCCGCCTTGCTGCCCGTGACGAGCAGCAGCCCGCGGTTGAAGCCGTTGGCCCGCACCGGGACGACCAGCACCGAACGCGCACCGCGCTCGCGCAGCGCCCCCATCGGGCCGAAGGCCACCTCCAGCGAGCCGCCGCTGGTGTGCGCCGACGCGATCCCGCCGATGAGCTCGAACAGCGCCCGCGCCTCACCCGGCGCGAGGTCGCTCACCACCTCGCTGTGGGAGCCGGTCACGGCCACGACCCGCGGCGCCCCCTCGTCGAGCACCAGCGCCGCCGTGTCCAGCCCGGACAGGCGGATGGCGCTCGCGACCGCCTGCTCCGCGACAGGAGCCAGCTCCCGTTCGCCCGTGGTACGGCGGGCCACCCAGCTGAGCTCCTGCAGGGCCGAGGTGCGGTCCAGGCCGGTGCCGATCAGCTCGAGGCGCTCTCCCAGCGCCTGTGCGCACGACCGGACGGCGTCGATGTCGCGGGGTGACAGCGGCGACCGGCTGTCGACGTTCAGGACGCCGATGACCTGCTCGTGCACCGTCAGCGGCAGGGCGATCTCGGCCTGGACGTCGGGGATCGCGGGACGGTAGCTGGGGTGCGCCAACGCGTCGTTGGCGAGGACCTCGTGCCCGAAGGCGAAGGCCTCGCCGGTGATGCCTGCCCCCGGGGGCAGGCCGTCCAGCACCTGCCACTGCCCGCGCCGGGCGAGACAGCGCAGCCGCCCCGCCCGCATCACGTAGACGCTGGGGAGCAGCCGCCGGTGCTCGAACAGGTAGCGGCAGACCGCGTCGGCGGCAGCGGCCGGCTGGGTCGCCTCCGACACCGCGACGCGCATCCGGTGGAACGAGGCGGAGATGCCCGGCGTGCTCGGGGCCGGACCGTCGTACCGGACCGCGTCGGCGGGTGCGGGCCAGCCGGGGCCGGGCCTGGCGAGCAGGTAGCCCTGCGCGAGATCGATCCCGATGTCGTGCAGGACCTCGAGCTCCTCGCCGACCTCGACGCCCTCGGCGATGCACATCGCGCCGACCTGCGCGGCGAAGGCGGCGAGCGCCGCGACGATCGCTCGCTGCTCGCGCTCGACGTGCAGCCCCGCGATCAGCGCGCGGTCGATCTTGATGAACGCCGGGGCGAGCCGGACGACGTGCGCCATCGTCGCGTAGCCGGCACCGACGTCGTCGATGGCGACCAGGGTGCCGCTGGCCTGCCAGCTCTGCAGCCGCTCCCGCAGCGGCTTGTAGTCGTCGACCCGCTCGTTCTCCGTCACCTCCAGCACGTGCGGAGGAAGGTCGCCCAGCAGCGCCTCGAACCGCGGGTCGAGCAGCAGCGCCGGCGACGTGTTGAGGAACAGCAGCGCTCCGCCCGGTGCCGGGCCCTCCGCCAAGGCGGTCCGCAGGCACGCCAGCTCGAGCTCTATCCGCGAGCCGGCCGCGTCGGCGGCCGCGAGCCACCGGGGAGGGTCGGCATGCGGGGCCGACGACGTCCGGGACAACGCCTCCCAGCCGAGCACCTCGCCGTCCCGCAGCCGCACGATCGGCTGCCGGACGGTCGTGATCGCCCCGGGAGTGAGAACCCTCCGCAGGAGCTCACGATCGTCCGGGGATGCGGGCACACGTACAAGATCGGTGGTCCGGCCGGGAACTGTGTTTCGGCCGGGTGAACTTTCCCCGGTCCCGCGGGACGTATGTCCGGCTCCGTCCTGGTTGCGGCGGGCCCCAGGGGCCTTAGAGGGCGCCCAGCGACCCGTCGCTCGAGAAGACCAGCCCGACCTGGATCCGGCCCGTCTTGAGGGCCGTCTTGGTCAGGGGGCCACCGGCGTCGAGCGACACGAACGAGGAGAACGTCAGCCCGTACGTCTTCTCCAGGCCCAGCTGGCAGAACGGCCGGGTCGGGCACTCCGCCGGGCCGCCGAGGACGAGCTGCGTCTTCACGTTCTTCAGGTCGCTGAGCTTGGTGAGGTTGTTGGCGGTCGCGAAGGTCTTGGTGACCGCGAAGGCGTTCTGGTCGGCCGCGGCGGACGGCGTGAGCACCGAGAGGCCCTTGGGTCCGGCGAGCCCCTTGAGGGCCGTCAGCGTGGCGGCGAGGTCGCCACTGGCCTTCGCCGGGGCGGAGGGACCGCCCACCTTCTTGTTGAGGAACTCCGTCAGCGTCCCGACGTACTCGGGGAAGGCGTCGAGCTGCCCGTGCTCGAGCGCCGGCTCGTATACCTCGCGGTTGGTGACCGGCTTGACCGACGCCTGGAAGCCGGCCGCCTTGAGGGCGAGGACGTAGAGGTTGGCCAGGATCTGGCTCTCGCCGAAGTTGGCCGCGCCGACCACGATCTTCCCGGAGCCGCCGGAGACCCCCGTCGCGAGCGCCTTGGTCGCGGCGTAGTCCGCGGCGACCTTCGCGGGCGCCTGCCGGTCGACGTCCACCAGCTTGTTGAGGCCGACCAGGTCGGCGGTCGTCAGGGCCGCCGAGACCTTGTCGAGCGCCTGCGACAGCGCCGGGGTGACCTTGGCCGTCCTGACCACCGGCACCACGTTGTCGACGGTCTGCAGCTTGAGGTCGTCCGGCAGCACGACCAGCACGTCACCGGCCGACGACGAGGGCTTGCCCGTGGTGACCGTCGTACCGGAGCTGCCGCAGCCCGCGAGCAGCAGCGGCGTGAGGGCCGCGGCGGCGGCAAGGGAGGTGCGTACGCGCATGAGAGGTCGCCTCCTGTGTCCCGGCCGGGGTCGGCCGCGTGTCCGGCGGGTTCCCCCGCATGCCCTGGACCCTAGCCAGCCGCCCGCCTTCCCACCACGTGCTGCACGTTGCGGTCCTGTCACACTCCCCGCGGTCCGCGGCTCAGCGAACGCTGGACCAGCGCGAGCCCACCCTCGACCGCAACGGCGAGCGCGGCGACCAGGACGCCGCCAGCCGCGGTCTGCGCCGGGTCGGCCTGCCCGAAGCCGTCGGCGATGAACCGCCCCAGCCCGCCGCCGCCGACGTACGCCGCCAGCGTGGCCGTCGCGACCACCTGGACCGCGGACGTCCGGAAGCCGGCGGCGATCAGGGGGAGCGCGAGCGGCAGCTCCACCCGGCGCAGCACCTGCAGTCCCGACATGCCGTTGCCGCGGGCGGCCTCCACGACGTCGGCGTCCACCCCCCTCACCCCCACGAAGGTGTTGGTGAGAAGAGGGGGTACGGCGAACAGGACGAGCGCGAGCACGGTCGCGCGGTTGCCGAACCCCACCGGTGTGGCGGCGAGCAGCACGAGGACGGCGAACACCGGCACCGCGCGGGAGGCGTTGGACAGCGAGACGACCGCGGCCCCGAGCCGCGTGAACCGGCGTGCGTGCCCGAGCCACACCGCCACGGGCAGCGCCACCACGGCGCCGAGAGCGACCGCGGCGCCGGAGATCCACAGGTGCTCGACCAGCCGGTGCGGGACACCGTCGACCCCCTGGTAATGGGCCGCGTCGCCCAGCCAGGCGAAGGTGGCCTGGAGCAGGTTCATCGGCGCGCCCAGGGGGTGAGGAGCCGTCCGAGGCCGAGCAGCAGCAGGTCCGCGACCGCGGCCACGAGCACGCACAGGACGGTCGCGGTGAAGATCTCTGCGCGGTAGAGGTTGCGGTTGAGGCCTTCGAAGATGAGCTGGCCCAGGCCGCCGTTGGAGACGACCACGCCCACCGTCGCGAGCGCCACCGTCGACACGGTGGCGACCCGCACGCCGGCCAGGATCGTCGGGAACGCCAGCGGCAGCTCGACGCGGACGAACATCCGCAGCGGCCCCATGCCCATCCCGCGCGCCGCCTCACGCACGTCCTCCGGCACGCCCGCCAGGCCGGCCAGGACGTTGCGGACCAGGACCAGCAGCGTGTAGCCGGTCAGGCCGATGACGACGGTCGTGACCGTGAGCCCGGTCAGCGGGGCCAGCACGCCGAACAGCGCCAGCGACGGGATCGTGTAGACGACACCCGTCACGCCCAGCAGGAGCGACTCCGCGCGCGGGTGACCGCGGGCGGCGAGGGCGAGAGGGAGCGCGAGGAGCAGCCCGAACCCCACTCCGAGGGAGACGAGCTGGAGGTGCTGGCGGGTCGCGGCGACCAGCACGTCGGCGTTCTGGCGGACGTAGTCGACACTGATCCACGGGTTGGGCGGCGAACCGGAGGCGATCAGCACATGGCAGACGATCCCATGATCCG
>FSWJ01001042.1_pt1 | contig 22728 bp, 19 predicted proteins | sample 1637851 | NCBI WGS metagenome assembly FSWJ01 (sample SAMEA3914789, study PRJEB12502) | metagenome | biome: forest; material: soil | place: Canada | collected 2011-07-03 | depth 0.3 m | reverse complement strand
GAACTGGAAGGCGTAACCCATCGCGCTCAGTTCGCGCTGGAAGCTCGCGATCTGGGCATCGTCCAGGTGGCGCTTCCAGTTGAAGCTGGGCGAGCAGTTGTACGCCAGCTTCTGGTCGGGGAACTCGGAGTGGATGCTCTCCGCGAAGGTGCGCGCGAGTTCGAGGTCAGGCTCCGCCGACTCGACCCAGAGCAGGTCGGCGTATGGCGCGTAGGCATGCCCGCGCGCCAGGACCGGCCCGATCCCGTTCTGCACCTCGTAGAACCCCTCGGCCGTGCGGGTGCCGGTCAGGAACTCGCGATCGCGCTCGTCGTGGTCGCTCGTCAGCAGGGTCGCGGCGAGCGAGTCGGTGCGCGCCACGATGATGCTCGGCACGCCGGCGACGTCGGCGGCGAGCCGGGCAGCATTGAGAGTCCGGATGTGCTGGCCGGTCGGCACGAGCACCTTGCCGCCCATGTGGCCGCATTTCTTCTCGCTGGCGAGCTGATCCTCCCAGTGCACGCCGGCGGCGCCCGCGTCGATCATCGAGAGCATCAGCTCGTAGGCGTTCAAGGGACCGCCGAAGCCGGCCTCGGCGTCGGCGACGATCGGTGCCATCCAATCGCGCGTGGTCTCGCCGGTCTCGGCGAACTCGATCTGCGCGCTGCGCAGGAGGGCGTTGTTGATGCGACGCACGACGGCCGGCACCGAGTTGGCCGGATACAGGCTCTGGTCGGGGTAGGTCTGGCCGCCGAGGTTGCCGTCCGCGGCGACCTGCCAGCCGCTCAGGTAGATCGCCTGCAGTCCGGCGCGCACCTGCTGCACGGCCTGGTTGCCGGTGATCGCCCCGAGCGCTGCGACCCACTTCCCGGGATTCTCGTCGTTGTCCTGGATGAGCTCCCACAGCTTCTCGGATCCGCGGCGGGCCAAGGTGGGGTCCTCCCGAACGGGGCCGCGCAGGGCGATGACGTCCTCGGCGGCGTAGTCGCGGCGCACGTCGTTCCAGCGCGGGTCGGCGGCCCATTCGGCCTCGAGTTCGGCGGCGGTCTGAGTCTGGTCGCCGCTGCGGTGGATGGTCGTCATGAGGGGGCTCCTTCGGTTGGTCTGCCTCCACCTTGCGGTCGGCGCGAGCGGTCTTCGCGAGATTGGGTCGCAGAAATATTGCAAACTTTCTGTTTTCTCGAATAAGGGGCATGGCATCCTGGGATGCATGGCAGAGACGCACGGCACGGACCTCGACGATGAAGAGGTGCTCGACTCACTGACGATCGGCCGCCGCATCCGGCAACTCCGGGTGGACCGCGGCCTCACCCTCGATGCCCTCGCCGCCGCGATCGGCCGCGCGCCCTCGCAGGTGTCGGTGATCGAGAACGGCAAGCGCGAGCTGAAGCTGGTCGAGCTGCAGAAGCTGTCTCGAGCACTCGGCGCCACGCTCGACGACCTGCTGAGCGCCGAGCCGCCCTCGAAGCGGGCGGCGCTCGAGATCGCGCTGGAGCGCGCGCAGCGCGGGCCGCTGTATGCGAGCCTGCCCCTACCGGCCCTGCCGGTGCGCAAGACCCTGAGCGATGAGGCGATCGAGACGATCCTCGCGCTGCACAACGAGCTGGAGCGACTGCACCGCGAGCGAGCCGCGACCCCCGAGGAGGCACGCCGGGCGAACACCGAACTGCGCGCCGAGCAGCGTAAGCGCGGCAACTATTTCCCCGAGCTGGAGAAGACGGCGCGCGAGCTGCTCGCGGCGGTCGGCCACCGCGGCGGCCCGCTCTCGCAGCGGGTCGCCTCCGACCTCGCCGCGCACCTCGGTTTCACGCTGCACTACGTCGCCGACCTGCCCGCCACGACGCGCAGCGTCACGGATCAGGCCAACGGCAGGATCTACCTGCCGGTCCGTTCGGGCGGCGGAGACCCGCGCTCCGAGCTGCTGCAGGCCCTGGCCGCGCACGTTCTCGGGCGCCCCGAGCCGCAGGACTTCGCCGAATTCCTGCGGCAGCGCGTCGAGACCAACTACCTGGCCGGCGCGCTGATGCTCCCCGAGCAGAGCGCGGTCGAGTTCCTCGCCGCCGCCAAGGAGGCGCGCGAACTGTCGGTCGAGGATCTGCGCGACGCTTTTGCGGTCAGCTACGAGACGGCGGCCCACCGGTTCACGAACCTCGCCACGCAGCATCTCGGACTTCCGGTGCACTTCCTCAAGGTGCACGAGAGCGGCGCCCTCTCGAAGGCCTACGAGAACGACGGCGTGGCCTTTCCGACCGACGCCCTCGGGGCGGTCGAGGGGCAGTTCGTCTGCCGCAAGTGGAGCGCGCGCCAGGTGTTCGACGTTGAGGACCGCTTCAGCCCCTACCACCAGTACACCGACAAACCGGCGGGCACCTCATGGTGCACCTCCAGCATCCAGAACACGGCGAACGGTGTCTTCTCGGTGAGTGTCGGCACGCCCTTCGCGCACGCCAAGTGGTTCCGCGGACGAGACACCGCGCGGCGGATGGTGTCCACCTGTCCAGACCCGAGCTGCTGCCGGCAGCCCCCGAGCGGGCTCGCGGAGCGCTGGGCCGACAAGGCGTGGCCGAGCGCCCGGCTTGAATCATCCCTGCTGGCGGCGCTGCCCACCGGCACCTTCACCGGCGTCGATCTGACCGAGGTCTACCAGTTCCTCGAGGCGCACGCGCCGAGCGCCTCGTGAACTTCTCGATCGACGCCCACTCGGCGACCCCGCCGTTCGAACAGCTGCGCCTGCAGGTGCTTGGCGGCATCACCGACGGGTCGCTGCCCGCCGGGACCCGCATGCCCACCGTACGCGCCCTCGCCGAGCAGCTCGGCCTGGCGGTCAACACTGTCGCCCGCAGCTACCGCGAGCTCGAGGCGGCAGGGGTCATCGAGACACGCGGCCGGGGCGGCACGGTGATCTCGCTGTCGACGGATGCCGCGGCGCACGCCGCGCAGGAGGCCGCCGCGGCCTACGCGTCCCGCACGCGCGCCCTGGGAATCAGCCCTGATGCCGCTCTCGACTACGTGCGTGCGGCGCTCAGAGGCTGAGCCCGATCATCCCGCGGTCCGGATTGCCGAAGCGGTGCGCAGTGATCGACACGGCCTGCTCCCGCAGGAACGGCAGCAGCTCGATGCGGCCGGCGCTCGTGACCGGGCCGGACCAGATCGCGACATCCGGGCTGCCGCCGAGCGCGTCGGCGAGGTCGGCGGCGGCCTTCGAATCCGGCCCGATAACCAGGCGGACGCGTGCGGGCGACTCGCCGCGCGCGCGGGCGGCGAAGGAGGCATCCGACTCGATGGTCACCGACTGGATGCCGAGCAGCAGTTCCCCGCCCAGGTCGGCCGCGCCGACCAGAGGGAGCAGCCCAGCCGGCACCGGGACCGCGGAACTGAGGCGCAGGTCCGCCTGCGCGAGCACCCCCGCCGCGAGCACCCGGACGAACTCAGCGAGCGAGCCGCCCTCGGCCAGCCGGATCGTCACGGGCGCCGGCCGGTAGCGGAACACGTTGCGCTCGACGCCGAGGTCGGAGACGTCGCGGGCGACTGAGAACTCGTGCTCCCATGCCTCGGCGTCGGAGAGGACGCCCCGGCGCACCGTCTCGAACTCGTGATAGTCGAGCGCCGGCTGCGAGGCCTCGATGACGGCCGTCACCCGAGCGTTCACGCCGTCCAGGTGCAGCTCACCACTCTCGGCCCCCGGCACCGGCTGCCACGAACCGAGCGTGAACAGCGTGTTCGGCCCGCCCGCCTTGGCACCCGGTCCGACGGCGGAGCGCTTCCAGCCGCCGAACGGCTGGCGCCGCACGATCGCGCCCGTGATCGGGCGGTTGACGTAGATGTTGCCGGCCTGCACCCGCGAGAGCCAGGCGGACACCTCCTCGGGATCGAGCGAATGGATGCCGGCCGTCAGCCCGTAGGCCACCGCGTTCTGCAACTCGAAGGCGTCGCCGAGCGTTTCGGCCTCCATGATCCCCAGCACAGGACCGAAGTACTCGGTGAGATGGAACTCGCTGCCCGGCGCGACCCCGTCGCGCACGCCCGGTGACCAGAGCCGTTCGGACTCGTCGAGCTGACGCGGCTGGACCAGCCAACTCTCGCCCTCTGCCAGGGTTCCGAGTCCGCGCGCGAGCTTGCCGCGCACCTTCTCGACCACCGGTCCCATCTGCGTGGCGGGATCGCTCGGGTAGCCGACGGCCAGCGTGTTCGTGGCGTCGGCCAGCTGGCGCCGGAACCGCTCGGACTTCGCCACCGATCCGACCAGGATCACGAGCGACGCAGCGGAGCACTTCTGCCCGGCATTGCCGAACGCGCTCTTCACCACGTCGTTCACGGCCAGGTCGAGGTCGGCGCTCGGGGTCACGATGATCGAATTCTTGCCACTGGTCTCGGCGAGCAGCGGCAGCTGCGGATTCCACGAGCGGAACAGCGCGGCCGTGTCATAGCTGCCAGTCAGCACCACGCGGCCGATCTCGGGAGCGGTGACGAGCGCCTGCCCGAGCTCGTTCTCGGCGACATCCACCAGACCGAACACCTCGCGCGGGATGCCACCCTCCCAGATCGCCTCGGCCAGCACCGCACCGCTGCGGCGCGCCTGCGGTGCGGGCTTGAGCAGCACGGCGCTCCCGGACGCGAGCGCCGACAGCACCCCGCCCGCCGGGATCGAGACCGGGAAGTTCCACGGCGGCACCACGAGCGTGAGCGCCTCGGGCACGAACCGCGCGCCGTCGATGGCGTCGAGCTCACGGGCGCGCGCCGCGTAGTAGCGGGCGAAGTCGACCGCCTCGCTGACTTCGACGTCCGCCTCGGCGATGGTCTTGCCGGTCTCGGCCGCCATCACCTCGATGAGCCGACCGCGGAAGACGGAGAGCACCTCGCCGACCCGGTCGAGCAGTTCGGCGCGGGCCACGCCGGTGGTGCGGCCCCAGTCCTGACCGGCAGCCGCGGTATCGTGCACCCGCCGAAGCAGCAGGTCCCGATCGGTGACCGTGGCGGCCGAGAGCGTGGCCACCCCCAAGTCGGTGTGCTCGCTGCGCTCCAGGATCGCCCGCCCCCACTCGCGATTGGCCGCGATGGATGGGTCGGTGTCCGGCTCGTTCTCGAAGGCCAGCTGCGCCGCCGGCAGCTCGGGGTGCAGCCGGTCCTGCACGCGCCGGGGAGCGGGCACCCGGTCGTCGAGGTCGGACAGGGATGCCGCGAACCGGTCGGCCTCGCGGGCGAAGATCTTCGCGTCATCCAGCTCGAACACGCCCGACATGAAGTTCTCGCTCGAGGCGTTCTCCTCCAAGCGCCGCACCAGGTAGCTGATCGCCGAGTCGAACTCGCCCGGCTGCACCACCGGCGTGTACAGCAGCAGCCCGCCGGTCTCCTTGCGCACCGCGTCGGCCTGCGCGGTCGCCATGCCCAGCAGCATCTCCACCTCAACCCGGTGCTGCACTCCGCGCTTCTTGGCGAGCAGCCACGCGAACGCGAGATCGAAGAGGTTGTGGCCGGCGACGCCGATGCGCACCGCGTCCGTGTTCTGCGGGGTGAACGCCCGCGTCAGTAGGCGCTTGTAGTTGGTGTCGGTCTCCTGCTTGCTCGACCAGGTCGCCAGCGGCCACCCGTGCACCGTGGCATCCACGTTCTCCATCGCGAGGTTGGCGCCCTTCACGATGCGCACCTTGATGCCCGCGCCCCCCTCGGCAACCCGATGACGTGCCCATGCAATCAGCCGATCGAGGGCCGCGACGGAGTCGGGCAGATAGGCCTGCAGCACGATGCCAGCCTCGAGGTGGGCGAGGGCCGGCTGCTCGAGCAGCGCCGTGAAGACGGCGATCGTGAGGTCGAGGTCGCGGTACTCCTCCATGTCGAGATTGATGAACTTGGCGCTGCGGGATGCCGCGGCCTGCTCGTAGAGCGGCGTCAGGCGCTCGACGACGCGGGTCACGGTCTCGTCGAATCCCCACATCGAGAGCTGGCTGACGACCGACGAGACCTTGACCGAGACGTAGTCGACGTCATCCCGGGCCAACAACTGCTGGGTGCCGCCGAGCCGGCTGCGCGCCTCGCGGTCGCCGAGCACGGCCTCGCCCAGCAGGTTCACGTTCAGCCGGATGCCGCGCGTGCGAAGCCCTCGCAGCGTCTTGCCGAGGGTCTTCGGGTCGGCGTCGACCACGAGGTGCGCGACCATGCGCCGCAGCACTCCGCGCGAGATCGGGATGATCGGCCAGGGCAGGATCCGCGCGAAACCGCCACCCACCGCGATCGCCGCCCGCAGGTACCACGGAAGGAACCGCGGGATGCGGTGGGCGAGCAATTCGAGGTTCTTTCCGGCGACCCGCAGGTCCTCGGGCCGCACCACCTTGTCGACGAACCCCAGCGTGAACTCGAGGCCGCGGGGATCCTTGAGCACGCCGGCCAGGCGCTGGGCGCTCGGGTCGGGCTTCACATCGGCGCTGGCCTTCAGCCAGTGGCGCACCAGGTCGACCGTCTCCTGCACAGTCGGAAGCCCGGTCGTCGGATGCTCGTTCGGGTCGAAAGTCACGTTCCCAGTGTCCTCCCCGAAAAACAATCGGGAAAAGCGACGTTTTGCACACGATATTATTCGGATGTGCCGATGGGTTCTCTGTGATCGACCTGCGCCGCCTCTCGTTGCTGCGTGAACTGCATTTTCGCGGCACGATCGCCGCGGTGGCTGCCGCCCTCGCCTACAGCCCGTCCTCGGTGTCGCAGCAGCTCTCGCAGCTCGAACGCGAGGTAGGGACGCCTCTGCTGGTCAAGTCGGGCCGGCGCCTGCGACTCACGCCCGCCGCAGAGACCCTCGTCGAGCACACCCACGAGCTTCTCGCGAGGATGGACGCCCTCGAGGCCGCGTTGGCGTCATCGGGAGCGGCCGTCTCGGGCACGGTGCGGGTCGCCGTGTTTCAGTCGGCGGCTCTCGGGATCGTGCCGCGCGCGCTCACCCTGTTCGCCGAGAGGCATCCCCTGCTGCGCGTCGAAGTCACACAGCGCGAGCCCGAAAGCGCTCTGGCCGCGGTCTGGGGACGCGAGTTCGACCTCGTGATCGCCGAGCAGTACCCCGGCCACGCGGCGCCACGCATCTCCGAACTCGATCGCGAACCTCTGTGCGGCGACGAACTCCGGCTGGCGGCAGCGGATGCCGCGATCACCTCGATCGCCTCGGCGCGCGACGCGAGCTGGGTGATGGAGCCACGCGGCACCGCGTCCCGTCACTGGGCCGAGCAGCTGTGCCGGGTCGCCGGGTTCGAGCCGGATGTGCGGTTCGAAACGGCCGACCTGCAGGCGCACATCCGCCTCGTGGAGTCTGGCCACGCCGTCGCGCTGCTTCCGGACCTGGTGTGGGCGGGTGCGGCACCCACCGTGCGCGTCGTCGATCTGCCGAAGGGACCCCGTCGCGAAGTCTTCACCTCTGCGCGTCTGGGCTCGCCCGACGCCACGATCGCGGCTTGCCGATCCGTCTTCTCTCAGGCCGTCGAATCGCTCGGCCTGAGCTGACGCTGTTGGACACTCGGGAGGTCTCCTCCGAGCTGCGTCCGATTCCGTCCAACCGAACGGTCCCGCCACCGTCCGGATTGGACGATCGGCAACCCGCGACACGTCCCGGCACGAAACGCCCCATACTCATCCCGTGACGCCTCCCGAGCCGGACCCACTAGCCCCCAGCCTCGACGGTCGCCGATTCGTGATGGTCTCCTCGACCAACAGCCCGGTGGACCCCGCCACCCCGTCGACGTTCCGCTACTTCCAACGGGGCGGAGTGGTCTGGGGGGACTACGAAGGAGACACCGTCGACTTCGGGCACTTCGTCGGCACCCGGGTCGGGACGGTCTTGACCGTCTCGTTCGCGCACACCATGGCGGATGACGGTGCCCTGGTCGCGGGAACGGGCAGGAGCGTCGTCGAGGCGGGCCCGGACGGCATCCGGCTGATCGAGCGGTTCAGGATCGGGGATGTCGACCACGTGAGCGTCTGCGTCGAGGTCCCGCTGGCCTCGAACTGATCGAGCGTGCGGCTACCGCGCCACGGCGTCTCGGCCGTTGCCCGCGGTCGTGAATCGGGTCATCCCCAAACGATTCGACTGCCCGGATCTGTCCGGGATGTCCGACGGCAGTACGTAGGGCTTGCGGACGACCTCATCCAGGACGACCACGCTCACCACGGACTTCACCTCCGGCCGCGCCGCGACGACTCCGGTCACGAAGTCATGAACCCCGCCGATGTCGAGGGATCGCACAAGCAGCATCGCATCGTGCTCGCCGGTCGTGATCGCGCAGTACTCCACATCGGGCATCTCCTGGATCCCCTCCCGGAAGCGGTGCCAGCTCTGCGGATGGACGGTGACGAAGACCAGCGCGCAGACACCGAGGCCGGCGAGACCGGGATCGACCTGGGCTGAGAATCCGGTGATGATTCCGGCGTTTGTCATCTGCTCGACCCGGTTGTAGGCGCTGGCCCGCGAGACGTTGACCCGATCCGCCAGCGCCGCCATCGAGATCCTGCCGTCCGCACGGAGGATGGCGAGGATCCGCAGGTTGATCTCGTCCATCCCCCCCGCCTTTTGTCCAGTGACCGGCTGCGCGTCACGGTCTGTGTTGAACATCTCATGCTCCAATTCCGGTCACTACGCCGATTCGTCTACGTTTGCCGACAATCGGTGAACGAACTATACGAAATATGCCACTGTTCCTCCATACCGTCCAGTTGCAGGTGCGACGGTAGTCGGCGCGACGGCGGGCCTGCCCCCGTCCGCGACTCATCTCGTCTCATCCCGTTCCGGTCGGCACCGACGGTGCCGACGCCGTCCCTTGGAGGCTTCATGGTGTTCCGCTCAACCAAGACCGCGATCGCCGTCGGTGCAGCAACCGTCGCGCTCGCCCTGCTCGTCGCCGGATGCTCATCCGGCAAGACGGGAACCGCCACGTCGAAGACGTTGACCATCGACAAGGCCTTCGACCTGAAGACCGCCGACCCCGGTCGCATGTACGAGCCGACCGGCGAGATGGTCGACAAGGCGCTGTACGAGACGCTGTTGACCTTCACCGGCGGCGACATCTCGAAGGTCGTCCCGGGTCTCGCCACTCTCGACGAGTCGTCCGACGCGAAGAAGTTCACACTCACGCTCACGGGAACCCACAAGTTCTCGGACGGCACCGCGTTGACCTCGGACGACGTCGTGTTCTCGCTCAATCGCGTCATCGGCCTGAAGGGCAACCCCTCGTTCCTGCTCGACGGCGTGACCGTCACGAAGAAGGACGCGAAGACCGTGGTTCTGACGACGAAGACCGCGACCCCCGCCTTGCCGTCGATCCTCGCGAACCCGGCCCTCGGCATCCTGAACTCGAAGGTCGTCAAGGCGCACGGGGGCAGCACGACCGAGACGGACAGCGCCGAGAAATACCTGAACACGCACTCGGCGGGGTCCGGGCCGTACGTGCTCGAGTCGCTGAACCTGGCGTCGCAGGTCGTGCTCACCACCAACAAGAACTACGACGGCTCGAGCGCGCCCACCTACAGCCGAGTCGTGATCAAGAACGTGCAGGGTGCCACTCAGAAGATCAACGTGCAGGGCGGCGACGCCGATGTGGCGCTCGACCTCTCGGGCACGCAGGCGCAAGGCCTCGGCGGCTCGATCAAGGTGACGAGCGACCCCTCGGCGAACGTGATCTTCCTGCTGCTCAACCAGAACCCGTCCATCTCGACGATCACCAGCAACCCGGACTTCCTGAAGGCCGTCAAGGAATCGATCGACTACAAGGACCTGGTGTCCATCGCCGGATCCGGCACCTCGCAGGCACCGGGAGTCGTTCCGAGCATGTTCCTCGGAGCCCTGTCCAGCGGCGATGTCTTGAAGACGGATCTGGCGGCCGCGAAGGCCGACCTGGCCAAGAGCGGCTACGCAGGCCAGGCGGTGAAGCTCAACTTCCCGAGCGAGATCACCCTGAACGGCATCGAGTTCCCGACCATCGCCCAGCGGATCCAGTCGCAGCTGAAGGCGGCAGGCATCACGGTCGACCTCGCTCCGGCTCCGGTCGCGACCGAGCTCGACGCCTACCGCAACGGTACGGAGACCATCGGACTCTGGTACTGGGGTCCCGACTACCCGGACCCGAGCGACTACCTGGTCTTCACGCCGGGCAACGTCGTCGGCCTCCGGGCCGGCTGGGCGGCCGGCGCGGATTCGGCGATCTCGAAGCTGGCCGATGCGGCCGCTGCGGGTGGCTCCAACTCCGAGCGTGACAGCCAGTTCCAGGACCTCCAGAAGGCGCTGAACGCGTCGGGACCGTTCATCCCGCTGCTTCAGCCTGGCAACAACATCGCGGCGAAGTCGTCGGTGAGCGGCATCATGTACAACGCCGTCTGGACGATCGACATCGCTGCTCTTGGCAGCAAGTAGAGTCCGTTCTCGATGAGCAACCCCGCCGTCCGGTCCCCACGCGCAGCACGACTCGCGCGTCGGGACCGGACGGCGCATCCGTTTCTCCGGTACGCGCTGCGCCGGGTGGTCACCTCGCTGCTGCTCGTGGTCGGGGTGACGCTGGTGACCTTCATCCTCACCAACCTCGTTCCCGGCGACCCAGTGGCGGCATCCCTGGGGCAGCGCGCCGCGGAGGACCCGGCGATCGTGGCCCGCTTTCGGACCGAGTACGGACTCGACAAGCCCCTCGTCGTGCAGTACTTCACCTACCTCGGGAACCTCCTCCACGGCAATCTGGGCACGTCGACCACCACCCATGACGCCGTCACCTCCGACTTGGCTGCGGCCCTTCCCGCCACCCTCGAGATCGCCATCGGAGCCATCGTGCTCAGCGTCATCATCGGCGTGGTCCTCGGAACGATAGCGGCATACCGTCGCGGCAAGGTCTCCGATCACGTGCTCCGCGTGGTCTCGCTGGCCGGCTTGAGTGTTCCGACCTTCTGGTTGGCACTCGTGCTCTACTACGTCTTCTACTTCAAGCTCCACCTCGCGCCGGGATCAGGTCGGTTGAGCTCGGATTTCAACACGCCTCCCACGGTCACGGGGCTCTACACGGTGGACGCGCTGCTGGCTGGGCAGCTCGACACCTTCCTCGACGCGCTGTCGCACCTCTTCCTTCCGGTGCTCGTGCTGACGCTGTACACCGTGGGTCTGCTCACTCGCTTCGTGCGGACCGCTGTGCTCGAGATCCTCGATCAGGACTACGTGCGCGCCGCTCGCGCCAAAGGTCTGCCAACGCGGACGGTCATCTGGTCATACGTGCTGCGCGGAGCGAGCATCCCGATTCTCACGGTCGTCGGACTCGCCTTCGGCAGCCTGCTCAGCGGCACCGTGCTCGTCGAGTCGGTGTTCTCGTGGCCTGGGATCGGCAGCTACGCCTACCAGGCGGCCTCGCACCTCGACCTGCCGGGCGTCATGGGCGTCGGTCTGCTGATCGGAGTGATGTACCTGCTGGTGAATCTCATCGTCGACCTGCTCTACGGTCTGCTCGATCCGAGGGTGAGACTCGGATGACGCGCCCCCTGCTCACGACCGACGAGGTCGAACCGACGAAGCTCCGCTGGCGGCGCCCCCAGGTGCGGCTCGGCCGCTGGTCTGCTCCCCTCGGAATCGCCGGTGCCGCAGTCGCGCTCGCCTGGATCGTCGTCGCGATCATCGCTCCCCTGATCGAGCCGCACGATCCGCTGGCCCAGAACCTGCCGATCCTGCAGGCGCCCGGCAACGGCACGCTGATGGGAACGGATGAGCTCGGGCGGGACGTGTTCTCCCGCGTGGTGGCGGGCGCCGGCGTGACCATCCCGCTCGCGCTCCTGCTGGTCGTCATGGCGGTGCTGGTCGGAGCGATCCTCGGCGCGATGGCCGGATTCTTCGGGCGCTGGGTCGACGAGCTGATCATGCGTGTCACGGACCTCGTCATGGCCTTCCCGACCGTGATCCTGGCGATGGTGATCGCCGCGGCACTCGGCGCCTCCCTGCTGAACGCGGTCTTCGCGGCCCTGATCGTGTCCTGGCCGTCGTACGCGCGTCTGACCCGGGGGCTCGTTCTCGGTCTGCGTCGGTCGAACTACGTTGTCTCGGGTCAGTTGCTCGGTTTCTCACCGCTGCGATCGCTGTCCCGCGACATCGCCCCGAACATCCTCGGCCCGGTGCTCGTTCTTGCCAGCCTCGACATCGGCACGGCGATCCTCCTGCTCTCCGGACTCTCCTTCCTCGGACTCGGCGCGAAGCCGCCGACCGCCGAGTGGGGCTCCATGGTCTCGGATGCGATCCAGAACTTCGACTCCTGGTGGCTCGGACTCTTCCCCGGGCTCGCCATCCTCACCGTCGTCGTGGCCTTCAACTTCGTCGGCGACGCCCTTCGGGACGCGCTCGACCCCCGATCGAACACTCTCCGCGGCGGCGGGCTCACCCTGTGAGCACTTTGGCGATCCGTGCGCTGCGCGTCGACCTTCGAACCCCCGATGGGCCGCGCCCGATCGTCGCCGGCATCGATCTCGCTCTCGAGCGCGGACGGATACACGGTCTCGCCGGTGAGTCGGGCTCGGGCAAGACCATGACGGCGCTGGCCGTCTTGGGCCTCCTGCCCTCCTCGATGACCGCGTCGGGCAGCATCGTGCTGACGTCCGGCGGTGTCGAGACAGAGTTGGTGGGCGCGTCGACTCGGGTGCTCAGCGCGGTGCGGGGACGGCGGATCGCGATGGTGTTCCAAGACCCGTCGACGAGCCTTCACCCGCAACTATCCGTCGGCATGCAGCTCACCGATCACTTGCGGCACCACCTCGGAGTCGACAGGCGAGAGGCTCGCGCACGCGCGATCGCTCTGCTCGAGCGGGTCAGCGTTCCGGATCCCGCTGGCGCGCTCGCCAAGTACCCTCACCAGTTCTCGGGCGGACAGCGGCAGCGCATCGCGGTCGCCGTCGCTCTTGCCTGCGGTCCCGACGTGCTGCTGGCCGACGAGCCCACGACCGCCCTCGATGTGACCGTGCAAGCCGGCGTGCTGCAGCTGCTCCGAGAGCTCGTCGACGACACGGGCCTGAGCGTGCTGCTGGTCACGCACGATCTCGGGGTGATGAGCGCCGTGGCCGACGAGGTGACGGTCATGCGCGCGGGCGCGGTCGTCGAGTCGGCGCCGCGAGGCGAGCTGTTCGCTGCTCCACAGCACGCCTACACGAAATCGCTCTTGGCGGCATTGCCCGGATCGACTCTCGAGCAGCCCCCGACCGACTTGCTGACGCACCTGCGGAACGCCGCAGCGGAACGGGAGACCGAATGAGCCCGGATCCGATCCTGACCGCCGACGATGTCGTCGTCGAGTACCGAGGCCGCCCGCCGTTGCGCGCGGTGGACGGCGTCTCTCTTGCGGTCGCGCCCGGCGAGGTGGTGGCGCTCGTCGGCGAGAGCGGATGCGGCAAGTCGAGCCTTGCTCGGGCTCTGATCGGGATCGAGCACCGAAAGTCCGGTGCCGTGCGACTCGCCGGAGCCGCCATCCCCGCCCTCGGCCTGTCCCGCCGGCCTCTGGCGATGACCGCCATGCAGATGGTCTTCCAGGATCCGAACTCTTCGCTCAATCCACGGCGCCGCGTCGGCGACCAGATCCAGGACGGAGTGCGGACCGCGGTCCGCCGAGGCGAGTCGGAATCGAATCCGGCCCATTGGCTCGAACGGGTCGGCCTCCAGCCCGGCGACGCCCGCCGCTTTCCGCACGAGTTCTCGGGGGGACAGAAGCAGCGGATCGCCATCGCGCGCGCGCTCGCCGCACAGCCCGCGTTCCTGATCGCCGATGAGCCGATCTCGGCTCTCGACGCTTCGACGCAGACCACGGTTGCCGCTTTGATGCGCTCCCTCTGTCTCGACGGGGGCGCCGGGATGCTGTTCATCTCGCACGATCTCTCCGTCGTGCGCCGGATCGCCGATCGCGCGCTCGTGATGTTCGGGGGCCGAGTGGTGGAGTCCGGCAACACCGAGACGATCTGGCAAGACCCCATCCATCCCTATACCCGCGCCCTGCTCGCGGCGATCCCGCTGCCTGACGGCGCCGGACACGTCCCCGTCACTCCCACCGACCACGACCGGCTCGCCTGGATCCAAGAGATCCCGGAGGCACTCGAAAGGACAGCCCTGTGACCACCGTTCCCGACGATCGCACCGTGACGAGCGCCGACGGCCATCCCGCTTCTCAGTATGTCGCGGCCGCTCTCTGGGACATGCCACGCGCGGTGAACCGGGCGCCGCTGCCCGCAAACGGCGACTTCATGCTCTCGGAGTGGGGCGCCGCAGCTCCGGTCCTCGCCTCGGACAACCCCGTGGTGGCATACACAGCCGGGCGGCGGGCCCTGTTGGCTCAAGCCTTCCCCGCTGAGCTGCTGGTGATCCCCTGCGGCGAACCTCACGTTCGGTCGAATGACAACTACTACCCCTTCCGGCCGGGGACCGACCACGTCTGGCTGACCGGCAATACCGGCGCCTCCAGCGTGCTGCTCGTCGACACCACGGGCGGCGAGGCCGGCTCGGTGCTCTACCTGCACGCGCCGTCCGGTCGCATCAATGACGAATTCTGGCAGAGCGACGCGCAAGGGGACCTGTGGGTCGGGCCGCGACCATCCCTCCGCGAGACCCAGGACGCTCTCGGCATCGAGTGCCGCCCGCTGACCGAGTTGCCGGGCGACTTCGCCCGCGCCGCCGACCGAGCACGGACGATCCGGGTCCTGCCCACGCTCGATCGCGCGGTCGACGCGCTGGTGCAGACCGTATGCGGGCCCGGTCTCGCTCCGCACCTGGCACTCAAAGCGGTCCTGGACGAGCTCCGTCTGATCAAAAACGACTGGGAGCTCGGCCAGATGCAGCTCGCCGTGAACGGAACGGTTCTCGGCTTCGAGGACTGCCTGCGCGACTGGGAACGAGCCCGCGCAGTCCCTCGGGGCGAGCGGTACCTCGAAGGGACGTTCGCGCGTCGCGCGCGACTCGAGGGCGAGGGGCCCGCGTACGGAAGCATCGTCGGGGGCGGCAGCCACGCAACGACCCTGCACTGGACCTCGAACACCGGCGGGCTCAATGAGGGGGAGCTCGTCCTGATGGACATGGGCCTGGAACTGTCGACGCTCTACTCCGCCGACGTCACACGCACGATCCCCGTTTCCGGTCGGTTCACGTCGCTGCAGCGCGACGTCTACCTGATCGTGCTGAAGGCCCAGCAGGCGGGCATCGATACGCTGCGCGCCGGCACCCGGTTCCAGGACTATCAGGACGCGTGCGCCCGAGTCCTGAGCGAAGGGCTGATCGATCTCGGAGTCCTCACGTGCTCCCTGGATGAAGCGATGGATCCCTCGGCGCAGTACCAGCGCCGGTGGAGCATCTCGCGGTCGGGGCACATGCTCGGGATGGACCTCCACGACTGCAACCACGCACCGCAGGGTTCCTATCTGACCGGGACGCTGTCCGCAGGCAACGTATTGACCGTCGAACCCGGACTCTACTTTCAGCCCAACGACCTTCGAGTGCCTGACGAGCTTCGCGGCATCGGAATCAGGATCGAGGACGACCTCGCCGTCACCGAGACATCGTCGATCAACCTGTCGGCAGCGCTCCCTCGTGACCCGGATGCCATCGAAGCCTGGATGAACGAACTGGCCGACGCAGCGCGCAGCCACTAGACCGCACCCCCGGAAACGTTGACGGGTAACATCTCCCGCATGACGGCCGATGAGGAACTGAGCGATCAGGACTGGGCGGTCTGGCGCGACTTCATGACGATGAGCGGCCAGCTGTCGCGCGAACTCGATCGGCGCCTGCAGGCCGACGCCGGCATCTCGCATGCCGACTACTCGGTGCTCCTGGTCCTGCAGCAGGCCGCGGACCACCAGCTACGAACCGGCGAACTCGCCGAACTACTGGCGTGGGAGAAGAGCAGGGTCTCGCACCAGGTCGCCCGCATGGAGGCGCGCTCACTCGTGCTGCGCCGCGAATGCGACACCGACGGCCGCGGCACCTGGATCGAACCGACCCCCGAAGGCCGCCGTGTGCTTCTCGGGGCGATGCGCAACCACAACCGCACCATCCGCGAGTTGTTCTTCGACGTGCTTCGCGATGACCAACGGGTCGCGATCGGCGATGCCGCGCTGAACGTGCTCGATCGGCTCAGCCCCGAGGGCTGCGTCATCGCCGAGGAAAAGGGGATGACCACCTCCCGGCCCGCGAAGGCCTCGGCCTGAACGCCGTGCCCCGCTCGGGCGCGGCAGTCAGCGGTACCGCCCGCTACGACGTTGCGATCGTCGGCGGCGGCCACAACGGCCTCACCGCGGCCGCCTACCTCGCGCAGGCCGGCAAGCGTGTCGTCGTGCTGGAGCGGCTCGACGAGTTCGGGGGAGCCGCGGTGTCGGCGCAGGCGTTCCCCGGCGTGGATGCGCGGCTGTCGCGCTATTCGTACCTGGTCAGCCTGCTTCCGCAGCGGATCATCGACGAGCTGAAGCTCGACATCCGGCTCGCCCGACGCCGGTACTCCTCGTACACACCGCTGCCCGGTACGGGCACCGGGCTGCTGGTCGACACCGCGGATGCCGCAGCCACCGCCGCTTCGTTCGCCGCGATCGGCGCCGGAGCGGACGCCGCTGCCTGGGCGTCGTTCTACGACGGCACGGCCCGTCTCGCCCGCAGTCTCTTTCCGACCGTCACCGAGCCGTTGATGACTCGGAACGAGACCCGGCGGATGCTGGGCGACGACACCCTCTGGAACGAACTGATCGAGCAGCCGATCGGCGCGACCATCGAGCGGCTCTTCGCCGACGACCTGGTGCGCGGCGTCGTGCTCACCGACGGACTCATCGGCACCTTCGCGCCGGCCGTCGACCCGAGCCTGGCGGCGAATCGCTGCTTCCTTTATCACGTGATCGGCGGCGGGACGGGCGACTGGGATGTGCCGATCGGGGGGATGGGCGCGGTGAGCTCCGCTCTCCGCGGCGCAGCCAGGGATGCCGGCGCCGAACTCCTCTCCGGGGCCGACGTCACCGCACTCACCCCCGATGGCGAGGTCACCTACGTCACGAACGACGTCGAGCACCGCCTGGTGGCCGACACCGTGCTGGCCAACGTCGCACCCTACGAACTGGCGCGGCTGCTCGGCCCGGATGCCGGCACCGAGGCACCTCGTCCGGAGGGCGCACAGGGCAAGGTCAACCTGCTGCTGACCCGTCTTCCGCGGTTGCGCGACGGGAGCCTGGATCCGGCGGCGGCCTTCGGCGGGACCTTCCACGCGAATGAGGGCTTCGCGCGGCTGGACGCGGCGTACGACGACGCGGTCGCGGGCCGCATCCCCGATCCGCTGCCCGTGGAGATCTACTGCCACTCGCTCACCGACCCGAGCATCCTGTCCCCCGAGTTGCGCGCGGCCGGCGCGCAGACGCTCACCGTGTTCGCGCTGCAGACCCCCGACCGGCTGATCACCGAGGCGAACAACGACGCCCGGCGCGCCGAGCTCGAGGCCGCCGTACTGCGTTCGCTCAATGGGGTGCTCGCCGAGCCGATCGAGTCGCTCCTGATGACGGATGCCGACGGCCGTCCCTGCCTCGAAGCCAAGACCACGCTCGACCTCGAGCACGCCCTGCGCCTGCCAGGGGGCAATATCTTCCACGGCCCGCTCGCGTGGCCGTTCGCCGAGGATGACGCGCCTCGCGACACCCCCGCCGAGCGCTGGGGGGTCGCGACCGCGCATCAGCGGATCCTGCTCTGCGGGGCGGGCGCGCAGCGCGGTGGAGCCGTCAGCGGACTCGGCGGGCACAACGCCGCCATGGCGGTGCTGGAGGCCGGCTGATTCACGCCGAAACCCGAGGTTCCGGGGGCTATCGCGCGCATTCGCCCAGGTCTACGCTCAGGGCTGCTCGCTCGCTCGGGCGGCACGATCGGAGGTACGCACCGATGGGAATGTTCGACAACCTGGGAGCCGCCGCGGGCGGCGACTGGCAGAAGCAAGCCGCCGAGGCTCAGGCGATGGCCGACAAGGCGATGCAGGACGCCGGCTACGGCAATGCCGCCAGTGACGTGACGATGGCGAACGCAGGCGCGATGGCCGCGACGATGGGCGCCGACCGGGACAAGATCCAGGCCAGTGCCGACGAGAACAACCGGATCCTCACGGTCGGCGGCGCAGCCAAGGCCACGATCGTCAGCAAGACCGACACCGGCGAGAAGGTCGCGGGCAACTCGGTTTACCAGCTGAAGCTCTCGGTGGTCCCGGATGGCGGCAAGGCATACGAGGTCACCAAGACCGAGATCATCCCGCCGCAGACGCTCACCGGCTACGCCGACGGCACCACCCTCGACGCCCGGGTCGATCCCGCGGACAAGAACAAGGTCGCCTTCGGCGACAAGCCCTTCAAGTAGAGAGGAGCGCAACGACCATGGGTGTTCTCGACGACATGGGGCGCATGTGGGATGCCTCCCAGCAGCTGCCGAAGAAGTCGTTCGGCGAGAAGATGAAAGACGCGGCCGACGGCGCTGAGGCTGCCGTCGCGATGCAGAAGGCCGCCGCCGCAGGAATGCCCGCGGGCGCGAACGGCGTCAGCTTCAACCCCTTCGAGAACATGGCGGCGATGAACGCCGGCGTGAAGGGGTCTGCGACGGTGGTGTCGATGGTCGACACCGGGGCCAAGCTGGCGGACACTCCGGTCTACGACGTCACGATGGATGTCGTGGCCGACGGCCAGCCGGGCTTCCGCGCGGTTCACCGCCAAGTGATCGCTGCAGCGGCGCTCGGCAATTGGCAGGTCGGCAAGGTGCTCCCGGTGCGGTTCGACCCGAACGACGCGAGCCATCAGCTGACGATCGGTTAAGCGGGCCACTCGCTGGGCGCCTCGGCGCGGGTCGACGGCAGCGCGACGTCGTCGGCCCAGCGCCGGATCCAGCCCTCAAGCGGAATCAGCGTCAGGTCCTCGCCGGCCAGCGCGTTGAGCTCCTCCACCGAGACCGTCCCGCCCGAGCGCTTGAGGAACCGCGCCTTCACGAACGCGCGCGCGAAGATCTCACCGTCGACCACGAAGCGCTGCTCCACGAAGAGCGCCTTGTCGTGGAATCCCGCCATCCGGGTCTCGAGCACGAACCTCTGGCGCCACTGCAACGACTTGCGGTAGGTGATGGTCTGCGCGGCGACGACCGGGTAGTACGCGGCATCCATCAGGCGCTTCCACATGCCGGAACGCTTCATCAGGTCGACGCGACCGAGATCCATCATCGACAGGTAGACGCCATTGTTGACGTGACGGAGCTGGTCGAGATCGGTCCACCGTGCGCGCATCGGCAGGCGGTCCACGTCGCGGAAGTCGAGGGGCGGCTTGCGCCCGACCGTGAGCCACAGCCAAATCACGCGGAAGACGAGGTTCACTGTGCCATTCTGGCGCGCCGCCGCCTCTGGCGCGCGCGCCGGGTGGGCACGAGCGCGGTCGCGCCCACCCGGCGGCGATCCCGCCTAGTGCCGCCCCTGCCCCAGCAGCGTCAGGAGCGAGAACGACACCTCGCCGATCCCCGTCACGTCGTCGTACTTGGCGGCGGTCGCCAGCGACGTGTCGCGGTTCAACGTGACCAGGTAGCTGTTGCCGCTGACCCTCCCCGTGTAGGCCAGCGCGGCCGGCGGGTCCTGCGGCTTCACGTCGCGGAACGCCGCTGGGAGCACGCGATCGATCGCATACAGCGTCGGGTTGGCGAACCCGATCGTCGAGTGCGTCGCCTGCTGCACGAGAGCGATCATCGCCGCCGTCATCGGCGACGCCAGCGAGGTGCCGCCGTAGGTGGCGTTCGTGAACGGATCGGTGGTCAGGGCGCTGTCGTCGTTGATCGGGCTGATGCCGATCAGGAATCCGGTGTACGGATCGGCGAGCGCCGCGATATCGGGAGAGACCCGCTTGCCCTGCGCCAGGGTCGACGGGACGACCCCGTGCTGGTACGAGGGCTGCGCGAACACGGTGCTGCGACCGCCTCCCGCGCCTCCGCCGAACAGCACGCCCGGCAACGGCGCGATGTAGCCGAGTCCGCCCGGTGCCGTCGGGTTGGCGACGATCTTGTCGAGCGTGTCGCCCCATCCGGTCTCCATGGCGATCTTCCCGTGCTGGTCGATGCCGAGCGAGGTGCCGCCCACCGACGTCACCCACGGTGACGAGGCTGGGAAGTCGGGCTGAGCGGCCAGGCCGTTGGGCGTCTCGTCCCCGTTGTCGCCGCTGGAGAAGTACAGCCCGATGCCCTCGCCGGCCGCCTGCAGGTAGAGGTTGGTCTCGCCGGCGATCACGTCGGCTCCGACATCCTCGCCCAGGTCGCCGTAGCTGTTGCTGACGATGTTCGACAGGTTGCCGTCGAGCACCTTCGACATCGCGACATCCAGACCGCCGCCGCAGTTGTACCCGCCGACGTAGAGGATCTTGGCTCCGGGCGCGAGCCCGTGCACCGACTCCACGTCGAGGGTCTGCTCCGGCTGCCAGCCGCTGGGCTCCTGGCAGGCCTCCTTGTCGACGAACTGGTCGGGCGTCGGCACGATCTGCTGGTACGTGGCCGAGGTCAGGCCAGGCTCGCCGAGCGCGGCCGAGTAGGTGTTGACGTCCGACACGATCGTCGGCGAGGCGTAGGCGTCGATGATCGCCACCGTCTGCCCCGCCCCGTTCTGGGACGCCGGCAGACCCGAGATCCCGTAGGCCGACCGCAACTGAGACGGAACGTACCCGCAGTTGTATGTCGGGTACTGCGTCTTCCCGTAGGCGGCGGGAACGGTAACAGTGTGCTCGCCGTAGTAGTTCGAGCAGGGGGTCGTGACCAGCGGCGCGGCTTGAGCCTGACGGCCGAAGTTCTGGGGCTCCGCCTGGCCCGGCAGATCACCCTGCTTGATCGAGTTGGGATGCGTCAGCAACCGCGCCTGGTCGAGGCTGAGCCCCGACACCTTGCCCGCGATGCTCGCCGGAAGCGACGGCACCGTCGAGGGCGCGAGCAGCGAAGTGCCCCCGTGCGCATAGCGGTGGATGCCGGCGCCGAACGTCGCATTGAACTGGTCGGCCGTTCCGCGGAAGACGACGTATTCGCGACTGGCGGGGACCGCACTGATCGTGAATCCGTTGCCGGTCAGGAATCCTACGAGCGCGTCACTGTCGGCCTTCGACGGGGCGAAGCGGGAGATCCACTGCGCGGCCGACAGCCCCGCGCGGTATCCGACCCCGGGAGTGGACACGATGGTGGCGAGCGCCTGAGCGGCGGCGGCATTGCGCAGCGGCAGATACAGTTCGCCCTCGAAGGTCACGGCCGGATCGGCTGCCCCCTGGTCGTTGGCGGCGGTGGCCCAACTCGGGACGGCGCCCGGATAGCTGGTCGGACCTGCTGGAGTGGCGGCGGATGCCGCGGAGACTCCCGTCAAACCGAGAGCGAGGGCAGCGGCCAGGGAGACGGCGACCGTGACGCCTCTCCTCAGTCCTGCCGGGTGAAGCGAGCGATCGACCACGTTGGGGTCCTTCCCTGCGATTCCCGAAGGGCGGGCGAGTGCCCACCCGGGGTGACGCTAATCCCGCCGGCATACCCCCCACAAGGGGGGTACAGGCACGGTCCCCCTCATCGCCCACCGGCCCAGCGTTGGCCCGGCGGCGGCTCAGCGGCGGCGGTTGTCGACGATCGTCATGCGCGGTCCGTGCCGCTCATAGCCGATTCCCGAGGCCTCGATCAGGCGCACAACGCGCTGCCGGTGGCCGCGCCAGGGCTCGAGCAATTCCATCATCCCGTCGTCGTCGACGCGCTCGCCGATCAGCGCCCAGCCCACCTGCTTGCTGAGGTGGAAGTCGCCGACGCTGACCGCATCCGGGTCGCCGTGCGAGCGCTGCACCGTCTCGGCCGCTGTCCAGGCCCCGATGCCCGAGATGCCGCGGAGCTTGCTCATCGCCCGGGGAATCGCGTCGTCCGCCGCCCGTTCGAGCGACTCCCCGACCCGCGCGATGCGCATCACCGTGTCGGACCGCTGCGGACCGACTCCAGCCCGATGCCACTCCCACGACGGCACCGAGCGCCATACCGCAGGCGACGGCGCCACCCGCATGCCGAGCGGCGCAGGGCCGGGCGCCGGCTCGCCATGCCGCCGCACCAACTCGCGCCACGCGCGCTTCGCCTCGATCGCCGTGACCTTCTGCGCGAGCACGGTCGGGATCAGGAACGGCAGGATGCGCGCCGCCCGCGTGAGCCGCAGCCCCGGGGTGCGGTGGTGCAGCTCCGCGACGAGCGGATGACGGCTCGGATCGAACCCGGTGTCGTCATCCTCGGCTCCGAGCAGCGCCGGGACGCCGGCGATGGCGTGCTCGGATCCGGGGCCCCAGGCGGCCGCGTCCACGCCGCCTGCCCGGGCGGTCAGGTGCAGGCTCGCGGCGCCCGTCGGCGTCGCCATCGTGACCCAGAGGCCCGCGGCATCCCGCTGGATGGTCGGGTCGGTGCTGCCCTGCGCGAGCGGGCCAAGCGTCAGGCGCAACGACACCTCGTGGTGCGGTTCGTAACGACTGCGGATCGGGTCCATCGGGCCGAGCCTAAGCGGCCCGGGCGACCGTCGACGGCGCGTCGGCCGCGCGCGCCGAAACACGGCAGGATGGTGAGTCATGAGCATCGGCATCCTCACGAGCGGCGGCGACTGCCCCGGCCTGAACGCGGTGATCCGCGCGGCCGTCTTCACCGGTATCAAGCGGCACGACATGGAGTTCGTCGGATTCCGCAATGGCTGGAAGGGCGTCATCGACGGCGACATCATGCCGCTCGCGCGCCCGCAGGTGATGGGCATCTCGAAGCAGGGCGGCACG
>FSWJ01000064.1_pt1 | contig 23140 bp, 24 predicted proteins | sample 1637851 | NCBI WGS metagenome assembly FSWJ01 (sample SAMEA3914789, study PRJEB12502) | metagenome | biome: forest; material: soil | place: Canada | collected 2011-07-03 | depth 0.3 m | reverse complement strand
TGTCCAGGTAGCACTCGATCTGAGATGGGTCGAGGGTGCAGCGGCCCGTCTTCACCTCAACCAGCGCGACGAACGACTTCGTGCCACGAACGACACGGATAAGCCCGTCAGGGCGGGCCTTCTTTCCATCGGCGGTGGCGAACGGGACCTCGATGAACGACTCGATCGAGCCAGCGGGGGCTCCGATGACCGAGGCGACAGCGCGCCCGTACTCCTTGACGCTCGACAGCACGGCGAGTAACGCCGACGTCCCTCGTCGCTCTTGCTCATCCGCTCCGTTGATGCCGGACACGGGAATCAGTCGCGCGAGCTCCCATCGACTCTCGTCCATGCGTTTTGCCCCTCGTCACCGTGGTCATGCTCTACACCTTCACGTGGCCGAGGGCAAGGCGCCGAAAAGCGCCTCGGTTCACCGGAAGCAGTGAACCGAGGCGCGGTCGTGCTCTACCGGACACACCCGTGAACGGTTAGGCGCCGTCTCTCACCTCGGCGCGCGGGTCGCCGGTCCTGACGGGCTCGTGCGTGGCGTGCCCTGCCTGCCAAGCCCCCTCGACGCGGCGTGTCCAACTTGGACACGCCGCACGCCTGAGACGTGGGGAATTCCCCCACGTCTCAGGGCGGTTGACCCGGTCGACATCTCGACCGGCATGGTCCTCAGGAGCGCTTGTTCCGGGAGGCCTTCAGCGACATCGCGGTCATGTGCGCGGCTCGGGCTGCGGCGGGGTTCGGAGCGGAGTTCAGTTGCGCGGTGAAGGCGTCCCGGGCGGCTTGCGTCGCAGCTCGGCGCTCCGCGGGGGTCGTGCGAGCCCATCGGGTCTGCGCAGCGAGACGGGCCTGGAGGCGGCGCTCGGCGGGGGTCGTGCGGTAGACCCGTTCACGCCGCGACTTGCCCGGGGTCGGGTCGGGCGACTGAGTGCTCATGCCGTCACCCTGGCGGGTCGGTTCGCGGGGCGCGTGCTTCCGTCGGCGCTCAGCCGTCGGGCCGACTGGTCAACTTGACCAGTCGGCCCGATCTCAGGCGTGGACCGGGACCCAGCAGGCTCGGCGGCTCGAGCCGGCCATGCACGGAGCGTGGACACCGAGACGCCGTCTCAGGGCTGCGGCTGGAAGTAGGGGCGGAGCCGAGCGACGATCCGAGCGACGAGTTCGTCGCTCATGGGCACGTCGATGTCGGACTCGTCGATGAAGTCCTCAGCGGTGTAGGGGCACACCGGCTTCACGCGCACGGTCTTGGGCCGGCGAGGCGTAGGCGGCACCGCTGGCGAGTTGGTCATCCGCCGACCCTAGGAGAAGCGAAGATCGATAGGAATCCCCCAGTCGTCCAGGCAGACCTGGAAGCCCCGGGCCAGCCTCCGGACTGGCCCGGGGCTTTCCTTCACCCGGGGGACTACGCGCTCGATCGCCTGAGGCCACCGCGCTCGTGCCGGCGCCGGCTAGGCAGGCACGTCGAGGCGGAGGAGCCTCGCCCAGTCCGTCACGGTGGTGTGCAGCGACTCGACCGCAAACGGGTCCACGGAGCCAGGCTCGAGGAGCTCACGCACCCGGAGTGCGTGGAATGTCTGCTCGAGCCACTCCAGCCGCCCCTCCTTCACAAGCTCGGCGTGCAGCCGCTCGACGCTCACGCTGTCGCCCATTCGCTGGGGGGGACATGAGGGTTCCGCCGCCAGTCTTCGCTTCTCGCCCATCTCTTGACCGCCGCGCGCATCTGCTGCTTGATACTGAACGACTCGCCGACTGCCAGGGCTGCCGCCATGACCTCGGCCACGGTTCGGTCCTCGGTCACGACGACGAGGGGGATCGCGTAGCCGTGGGCAGACTGCGCGCCGCCGATCGTGTCGGCCCGGGATGGCAACACGAAGAGCACACCCGGGTGCTCGTTGCTCTGCAAGACCTTGCCGAAGCAGACCACCGGCTCGGGTCCGCGGGTGCGGGTGGGAGTGCTGTCCTCGATCATGTGCATGGGTCGGTCTCCTGTCGTTGGGGCTCGCGCCTGGAGGCGCGGACCGTCAGGGTGGTGCTGGCTCGTAACAAGGTTCAGAGCCGCGCGCGGGCCGCTCGTCCCTTCTACGAGGAACTCGACTTGCTCGCGGCCCGGAGCATCTCGTCGAGCGTCGCCTGGAGGCGGGCAGCCTCCGCGAGCGTCATGCACAGGCCGGGCCGATCGTTGACTGAGAGCTCGATCGCTGCTTCGCCTTCGCGCCATCCCTGGCGGAGGTAGCCGCTGAGCGTCGGCGGGTACACGCACGGGGCACCGTCCTGGTCGATCCAACGGTCGCTGGCTTCCTCACACAGCGAAAGCGTCTGCTCGATGAGGGGTCCGAAGTGCGTCCGGTCCTCCGGGTGCTCGGCGGCGTCGTGCCCGCCTTCGCACCACGGCGGGCAAGGCTTGTCCTGCCACCAGGGGCGCTCGATGGACTCGAGGGTCGGTCGCGATGTGTCGATACGGTCAGACATGGGTCGGTCTCCTGTCGTAGGTAGGGGCTCGATCAAGGCCCCGTGCGCTGTTGACGCAGCGTGCGGGGCCGCTCTGTCACCTAGGTGTCGTGAGTACCTCCTCGACTCGCTCCAGGGTCAGCCCGTAGCCGATCTGGTCGCCAGCCACGAGTGCGCCGGTCCGGGCGTCGACCAGCCGGAAGGTCCCGAAGTCGTAGGCACGCTCGTCCCTACGCCGACTCTTCTGCAACACGAGGTTCTGCCGGGCAGCCATGCGCCGGAGCCGGTTCTCGGTCACCTTGTCGGTCATTCTGGAAGCCATGCCCGGGAGCATGCCTGAACCCATGGCGGAAGGCAACGGGCAGTCACACTGTCCCTCCGAGCGCCGATTCGTGGGCACAGTTGTGGTGACAGTTGCTCGGCATCCGGGGGGGTCCGGGAAGGTCCACCGACGAAGGCGCAACACTGTGACCTGCGGTTATGTACTTGTGTGGACCTTGGTGGACCTCACTGCGAGCGACTGTTAATCGAAGGGTTTCTGGTTCGAGTCCAGATGGGGGAGCTTGCTCCTACCCCCTCTGACCTGCGGTAGGGCGGGTGGAGGGGTTCCTGCGTCCCTCGCCCCGCGCCGACCGGCCCGGGGCGGCTGGGCGGCTCTCCTGAATGCCCTTTCCGGGTGACGGGGCGGGAGCCCTTCCCACCGATACATCCGAAATGTTCGACTCGCTTCCCCCCACCCCGCCCGCGGCCGTGGTCCAGGCCGGCAGCCAGAGGCTGTCTGTCTCGATCCCGGTGGTCCTGGCGACCGGGGAGGACGGCCTGGCCCAGCGCGTGCCCGGCGGCCGTCACCTGCTTCGCATCGGCGTGATGCTCGCCGCCGGGGAGCCCGAGCGCTCGGCCCGGCTGAGCGTCAGGGGAGGGACAGCGGCGTGCCCTGCATTCGGCCTGACCGCCACCCGTCTGGTCTGGGCGACCTGCACCGTGGCGGTCGCACGTCAGCGCCATGTCCTGGAGGTCGACCTGGTCTCGAACGGCGCCGTGGTGGGCCACTGGGAGCATCGCGTCCGGTCCTGAGGACCTCGCCGAGTCCGGCCGCGCCGACCCGTTCCGGGACGGCAGCGACGTGAACCGGGACCTTGCGCGGCACGACTGCCGCCCGGCCCGCGGGGTAGCCCTGTAACAGGAGTCCGACTTCACCCGCCTGTTGGTCCGGCGCTTCTCACGTGTTCACCTGCCAGCCCTCAAGAACACGTCTCGGGCCACGAGCATCACCCGGCAGCGTGCGCTGGGGCCGGGGGGTTCCGGGGTGAGATCCAGGAGGTGAGCAGGGCCGTGTCCGCAGTGAAGCCGCGTGCTCTCGTCACGTCCCCCACCGGGGCCGATCGGGTCTTCCGCGCGCTGGTCCGCGGGAGCGGCGTCACCGTACTTCTGATCGAGCTGCTCGTCGGTGCCTTCCTTGCCTACCGGGCGCAGGAGGCGTTGGGTGTCGCGGGGCTGTCGTTCTTCACCACCTCGCAGTGGATCCCGGATGCAGGGCATGGCCATTTCGGCATCGTCGCGGTGCTGCTCGGCACCATCTTGATCGGCCTGACCGCGGTGACGATCGCGACGCCGGTCTCCGTCTCCGTGGCGCTCTACCTCTCGGACTACGCGCCTCTGCAGGCGCGCCGGTTCCTCGTCAGCATCGTCGACCTCATGGCCGCGGTGCCGAGCGTCGTCTACGGGCTGTTCGGGTTCTTCTTCCTCCAGGGACACGTGATCGGCCTCGCCCGCTGGATCTCCACGTACTTCGGCTGGATCCCGCTCTTCCACGTGACCGGCGCGGATCCGCACAACCCGCAAGGGGCCGCGACGGTCTACACCTCTTCCACCTTCGTCGCCGGCATCGTCGTCGCGCTGATGGTCACACCCGTGATGGCGTCCGTCATGCGCGAGGCGTTCGCTCAGGCACCCGTCGGTGAGCGTGAGGGCGCGTTCGCCCTGGGTGCGACGAGGTGGGGCATGGTGCGCACCGTCGTGCTGCCCTTCGGCAAGGGTGGGATCATCGGCGGGACCATGCTCGGCCTGGGCCGCGCACTCGGCGAGACGGTTGCGATCTACCTCATCATCTCGCTCATCGTCGGGATCCAGCCGCACATCCTGCAGTCGGGTGCGAGCACGGTCTCGGCCCTGATCGCGCTGCGTTTCGGCGAGGCCAGCCCGTTCGCGACCTCCGCCCTGATGGCAGCCGGCCTGGCCCTGTTCGTGCTGACGCTCGTCGTGAACTTCTGCGCCTCCTCCATCATCGCTCGTAGCCGCTCCGGTACGGAGAGCGGCGCGTGACGGTCATCGACCTCGACGCCGTCGGTACGACGGTCGTCACCGTCCGGGACGACGGCGCGTCCGCGGCCGTCCCGCGCTCGATCAGCGCATGGCGGGACAGCGACATCTTCGCTCTGCTCGGTGCCGCCGCGACCTCGGTCGCGATGACCGCGCTGCTGTTCACCCAGCTGACGCCTCTCGACGGCACCCTGGGGTTCGTCGTCACCACCTATGTCTTGTTCCTCGTCGTCTACGCCCTGCTCGTCTCGATGGACGAGAGCGCCCCGGCCGTCCGCGACCGGTTGTCGACCGTGGTGGTGCAGGGGTTCGCACTGCTCGTCGGAAGCTGCCTCGTCCTGCTCATCGGCTTCACGCTGATCCGCGGTGGCAAGGCGCTTGTGCACCTGAACTTCTTCACGAAGGACCTCCAGACCGCTGGCCCCCTCCAGCCGCTCGGCGACGGGGGCGTCGAGCACGCGGTCATCGGGACGCTCGAGCAGATCGGCATCGCCCTTCTCCTGACTGTGCCCCTCGGCATGACCTGCGCGGTGTTCCTCAACGAGATCCCCGGCCGGTTCACACGGCTGGTGCGCACGGTCGTCGAAGCCATGACGGCTCTGCCGTCGGTGATCTGCGGACTGTTCGTCTACGCCACGCTGATCCTGGCCCTGGGGGTCGAAAAGTCCGGGGTCGCGGCGTCGGTCGCGCTGGGGCTCGAGATGCTGCCCATCATCATCCGCGCCTCCGACATCGTCCTGCGACTCGTCTCCGGCTCGCTCAAGGAGGCCTCCTACGCGCTCGGGGCGAGCCAATGGCGCACGGTCTGGCACGTCGTGTTGCCGACGACGAGGTCGGGGCTCACGACGGCTGTCATCCTCGGCACCGCGCGTGGTATCGGCGAGGCGGCGCCGGTGCTGCTGACGGCGGGCTACACGTCAGCGGTGAACGCCGACCCCTTCCACGGTCCACAGACCTCCCTCCCCCTGGTGGCGTTCGAGCTCGTGAAGTCGTCGTCCCCGACGTACATCGCGCGCGGGTTCGGCGCGGCCGCGACGCTGCTCCTGCTCGTGCTCGTGCTCTTCGTCACGGCACGCACGATCGGCGGCCGCGGTCCTGGCTCCCTCACGCCTCGGCAGGAGCGGCGCCGCGCCGCGGCCTCGGGACGGGACGCCGCGCGGCTGGAGCGGCAGGCCGCCGCCGACCTCGCGAGACCCGACCCCACCCGACCGGCCGCCTGACCCGATGGAGACCGTTGTGCCTCGCCTGTCCGTCCCGCGTCTCGTGGTCGCCGCACTCGGCGCTCTGCTCGTCGTGCTGTCCTTGGGCCTTCCTGCGCACGCCGCGAGCTATGTGCCGATCAGCGGCGCCGGTTCCACCTGGAGCCAGAACGCGATCGACCAGTGGCGCCGCAACGTCAACCAGTACGGCATGCAGGTGAACTACCAGGGCACGGGGTCCTCCGACGGGCGCAACCAGTTCCGCAACGGCACCGTCGACTTCGGTGTCTCCGAGATCCCTTATGGCGTCAGAGACCTCGGGGTCTACGACCCGCCGCCGTCTCGCTCGTACGCCTACATGCCGATCGTCGCCGGTGGCACCAGCTTCATGTACAACCTGAAGATCGGCGGCAAGCTGGTCACCAACCTGCGCCTGTCCGGCGACAACGTCACGAAGATCTTCACCGGAGTCATCGGCTCGTGGGACGACCCCGCGTTGAAGGCGGACAACCCTGGGCTCGCCCTGCCCGCCAGGAAGATCGTGCCGGTCGTGCGCTCCGACGGCTCGGGGACGACGGCGCAGTTCACCCTCTGGATGAGCAAGCAGCACAGCACGCTGTGGGACAGCTACTGCGCGAACAACAGCCTCCCGACCCCCTGCGGTGAGACGTCGAACTACCCGGTGAAGTCAGGCTCGAGCTTCGTCGCGCTCTCGGGCTCGCTCGGTGTCTCCGGGTACGTCTCGCAGAGCCAGAGCGAGGGCGCGATCACCTACGTCGAGTACTCGTACGCCCTCAACACCGGGTTCCCGGTGGTCAAGGTCCTGAACGCTGCCGGCTACTACACGGAGCCGACGGCGCAGAACGTCGCCGTCGCGATGCTCAACTCGCAGATCAACAGCGACAAGAGCTCGCCGCAGTACCTCACGCAGATCCTCGACGGCGTCTACAACAACGCGGACAAGCGGACCTATCCGCTGTCGAGCTACAGCTACATGATCCTGCCGACCAACGTGGAAGGCTCGTTCAACACGGACAAGGGCCACACGCTGGGCGCGTTCGCGTACTACTTCCTGTGCGAGGGGCAGCAGCAGACTCCCCTCCTCGGGTACTCGCCGCTGCCCATCAACCTCGTCCAAGCAGGGATGGACCAGGTGAAGCGGATCCCGGGCGTCGACGTGCAGAGCATCGACATCAAGAAGTGCAACAACCCGACGTTCTCGGCGACGGGCACGAACCTCCTCGCCACGACAGCCCCTCAGCCGGCGGCATGTGACAAGCAGGGGCCGACGCAGTGCGGGACCGGCACCGGCGGGGCGAAGCAGACGACCACCACCTCCACGGGTTCGGGTCACACCGGCAGCACGACCGGCACGAGCACGGGGACGGCCGGGCCGGCGCCGGCCGGCACCACAGGGGGGGCCGGCGGCGGTACGACCCGGGCCGTGACGTCCGGCGGCGCGTCCGTCCCGGGCACGACGACCACGGACTCGGGGGCGACCGTGCCGGTGGTCACCGGCGGCGCGAACGCCGCCGGTGACCAGGTCGCCGCCGTCCCTGTGGCGGTGTCGCTGGGCCTCAACGGCGGCGGCAGTTCGGTCCTGTACGCCCTCGTCGGCATCGTCCTCCTCGGAGTGGCGCTTCTGCCACCGCTGCTCTCGCGCCGGCTCGTCAAGGGCGGACGGACCTGACGTGACGTCCGAAGCGGCAATCCGGGTCCTGGTGGCGGACCCGCCGGCCCTGCCGGCGCAGCGCGGCCACCGTGCGAGGAGGCCCGACGGTCGGCTACGCCGCGCACCGTCACACGCCGCCCCGGGCAGCGGGGTGGCCCTGGTGTCGACCACCCTGACCATCCTCGGGGCACTGCTGCTCGGTGCTGTGCTCGAGGTCTCGGTCCTCGGTGGTCTCAAGCACGACCGTGCACAGCAGGTGCACTATCGACAGCTGCGCGCTGAGCTCGCGACGGCCACCGCGCCGGTGGGCGCCACGGACGTCAACGGCGCCCTGCTACGCCTGGGCGCCCCGGTGGCTGTCCTCGAGATCCCGCGTCTGCACCTGCGCGAGGTCGTCGGCGAGGGCACCACCTCAGGAGTCCTGGTGGACGGGCCCGGGCACCTCCGGTCGACCGTCCTGCCCGGGCAGGCCGGCATCAGCACGATCTACGGACGGCAGGCGGCGTACGGGGGCTCCTTCGGACACCTCGGGGACCTGCGCCCCGGCGACGCCATCACCGTCGTCACGGGCCAGGGTCGGCAGGTGTTCCGGGTCTTCGGCCAGCGGCGTGCCGGCGACAAGGTGCCGGTCCTGGCGCCGGGTGCCTCACGACTCGTTCTGGCCACGGGCGAGGGAACACGCTACGCACCCAGCAGCGTCCTTCGGATCGATGCCGACCTCACGTCCCCGGTGCAGCCAGCAGTGCCCCGGCCCTTCGGGGCCTCCTCGCTGTCCGCGGCGGAGGGCCCGATGCAGGGCGACCCGTCGGCGCTCGTGCCGTTGCTGCTGTGGTCGCAGGCGCTGCTCCTCACGGCGCTGGCTGCCGTCTACCTCCGGGCCCGCTGGGGTCGTTGGCAGACCTGGACGGTGGCCGTGCCCGTCCTGCTCATCGTTGGCCTGAACCTCGCCGACCAGGGCGCCCGACTGCTGTTTCCCAACATGCTGTGAGGAACTGATGAGCACCTACCTCGACCTCCAAAGCGACCCACGAGGCCTGCCGCACACGCACGGCCGTCCGGGGCAGTTGGACGCCGTCGACGTGACCGCCTGGTTCGGAACGAACAAGGTCCTCGACCGAGTCTCGCTCTCGATGCCTGCCAACCGCGTGACGGCCTTGATCGGTCCTTCGGGTTGTGGCAAGTCGACCTTCTTGCGGACCCTCAACCGGATGCACGAACTGGTGCCGGGTGCCGCCTTCGCCGGAGAGGTCCTGCTCGACGGCGAGGACGTCTACGGCACCGAGCGTCGACTCACCGACGCCCGTCGTTCGATCGGCATGGTCTTCCAGAAGCCCAACCCGTTCCCGGCGATGTCGATCTACGACAACGTGCTGGCGGGCCTGCGGCTCACGGGCGCGAAGAAGTCCGAGAGGGAGAAGGACGACCTCGTCGAGGAATGTCTCACCAAGGGCGGGCTCTGGCGCGAGGTGCGCGACCGGTTGCGTTCGCCCGGCGGGGCGCTGTCCGGCGGGCAGCAGCAGCGGCTGTGCATCGCGCGCGCGCTCGCCGTACGACCGAAGGTCCTGCTCATGGATGAGCCGTGCTCGGCGCTCGACCCTACGTCGACCCGTCGCATCGAGGAGACGATCCGCGAGATCGTCCAGGAGCTCACCATCGTCATCGTCACGCACAACATGCAGCAGGCATCGCGCGTCTCCGACCGCTGTGCGTTCTTCCTTGCCGAGGCCGGCACTCCGGGCTTCGTGGTGGAGCACGGCGACACGACCACGATGTTCACCCAGCCGAAGGACCCGCGCACGAGCGACTACGTCAACGGACGCTTTGGGTGACGGCATCTGTCCAACAGCTCTGCTCACAGCACACACGGGGGATGGGAATGGCAGGTCCGCGCTTTCTCTACATGTTGCACGGCAGTACGACGCCGCTGTACGGATGGCGGCTCGTGGGGGCCAACAACAGGCCGCTCGCGTATGGATGGGACGACCACGACTCGCTCGCAGCGTGTGAGGCCTCGCTGCAGGACCTGCGCGACCACGTGATTGCCGGAGGGGCGACCCTGGTCGCCGACCTCAGCTCGGGCTTGTGGTCGTGGCGCTTCGAGGTCGCCGGGGCGCGCCTGGCCGTCTCGGCCCGGGGCTACCACCGGCGGCGCGAATGCACCTACAGCGCGGACGCCTTCATCGCGGCTGTCCCGCTTGCCACGGCCGCAGCCACCGTCCTCGTGCTTCCGCACCGGGTCACTACCCGCACCCGCCCGGTCGCGGTCTCGTGAGCAGACTGCGCGCGGTGGTCGCCGGAGGGTCGCTCCTCACGCTCGTCGCGGCCGGGCTGCTGCTGTCGGGAAGCGGCGCCGAGGCGACGCTGCTCGGCACGGTGGCGGTGGAACCCGCGGTGGGCACCGCGACCTCGGCCATCACCCTCCTCACCTCTGGCTCCTGCACGGATGCCGCCGCTACGGAAGTCCAGGCCCGCATCCTCGGCGCGGGCTTCCCTGCGCAGGGCCAGGCCATGACGAGCGTGACCAGCATCGACTCACTCACGCTGACGGCGAGCGGCGGCTACGCCTTGCCTGTAAGTCAGACTCTTCGGGACTACGGAAACCTCCAGACACCACCTGTGGTCTTCTCGGGGGCCTACTCGCTCGTGGTCCGCTGCAGGACGAACACCAGCGGGAACAGCCTCGGCGACTTCGCAGGTGCCCTGACGTTCACCTCGTCGACCGACTACACCACGGGGTCCTCTCCGTCTCCTTCCGTCAGCCCTTCCAGTAGCCCGTCGGCCAGCCCGTCGGACACCCCATCCGCCAGCCCGTCCGCCAGCCCGTCCGCCTCGCCGAGCGGATCGCCGTCGCTCCTGCCGAGCGTCTCCGCGTCCCCGAGTGCTTCGCCCAGCGCCTCGGCGTCCCCGAGTGCCTCGGCCTCGCCGTCAGCGAGCGCGAGCCCGACGACGACGCCGAGTGCCAGCGCGTCGGCGACGCCACGCGCCTCCGCCAGCGCGAGCCCGGACCGCAGTCCGACTGCATCGCCGAGCGTAGGGCCGTCTGCCACGACGAGTCCGTCATCCCGAGGCGACACCCTGCTCGCAGTCGACTCCAGCGGCTCGCCGCTGGAGAACAACCCGCTGCTCGTGCATGGTCAGGGCGTGACCGTCACGGCCTCCGGCTTCGGCCCGGGCGAGCAGGCGGAGGTCACGGTGCACTCCACCCCGCGCCTGCTCGGAACCGCAGCCGCGAGCACCAGCGGCGTCGTGAGCTATCGCTTCGTGGTGCCGACCGACCTACCTTCCGGAAGCCACACGCTCGTGCTCCGCGGCAGCACCCGGACGTCCCTCTTCGCGTTCCGTCTCGCAGGCAGCGAGCAGGTTGTGCAGGCTTCCCCGGCGCCGCCCCCGGCTGCGGCGAAGGCCAGTGGATCGACACTTCCCTTCACCGGTTCCAACACGACCCGGCTGCTCCTGATCGCCCTTCTGCTCGCCTGGGCGGGGACGATGCTCATGCTGTACGTCGGACCTCCGAGGGCGGGCGCAGGACGGCATACCCGCAACGGGCGCCACTGCCGCTGACACGTGCTCGTGTTGCGTCCAGTGGTGTCTGGTGTTCATCCTCGCGTCGGAAGTCGTTGACCCCGGAACTGCAGTCTTCGCCCTGTTCCTCGCCACGGTGGCGAGGTGGGTCCGGGGGGTTCGGTGCGAGGGCGTCACGCCAAGCCGCAACCAGCGCTGCGTGTCACCACGGGTGTTGGCGTCGCGATGCTGGCCGTGGTCGTCTTCGGCCAGACGGCGGGAGCGTCGTCGAGAACTCCGAGACAGACCGGCACGGGGACCGAGCTGACGGACGTATCGACCAACCTGTCCCCGCTTCCGCCGGCGGTCACGCAGAGCCTGGTGAACGCGGGCCTCCCCCGGACCGCCGGCGCGTCCTCGCCGGCCGCACCGAACGTCGTGCTTCCCGTCGCAGGTGTGGAAGCCATCGGGATCCCGAGTCCTGTGCTTCTCGCTTACCTGCGGGCGCAGACACGTGAGGCCAGGTTGCAGCCCGGCTGCCACCTGACCTGGCCGGTCATCGCAGGAATCGGCCTGATCGAGTCGGGCCATGCCATCCACCACGGGGCCATGACACCTGGCTGGGACGGCGTTGCGCGCCCCCCGATCCTGGGCCCGGTTCTGAACGGGAACGGAACCGCCGCCATTGCTGACTCCGACGGCGGCAAGCTCGACGGCGACCGCACCTGGGATCGAGCCGTTGGTCCCATGCAGTTCCTCCCGTCAACCTGGCGCACCTGGGGCGTCGCCGCCGACGGACACGGCACTGCCGATCCGCAGAACGTGCGGGACGCGGCCGCCGCGGCCGCTGCCTACCTGTGCAGCGACGGCCGGGACCTGCGCCAGCCGACTGCCCTGGTCGCCGCCGTCTTCTCGTACAACCACTCGGACAACTACGTGCGTGCGGTGCTGGGAGCCGCCCGGACCTACGGCACGGCGACCGTCGACCCGGCTGTCGCCCAGGCGCTCGCCGCCCTCGGGTCCGTGCCGAACGCGTCCGCCACGGTCGCGACTCCAGCGCAGACTGAGGCCAAGCGACCGTCGCCCACGCCGACGCACACCTCTCCGCCTCCCGTGATCGTGCCGTCGCTTGCCCCCTCCCCGGCGGCTAGCGCAACTCCTCAGCCGACGGACTCGTCGACGCCGGCGGCTGCACCTACGCCAACCACTGACGCCAGCCCGTCGGGCGGTCCGTCCTGAACGCCCGGGTCGCCCGTCGTCAGCGGTCGCGCCTGCGCAAGGCAGTGGCTGTCCTCGGCGCGAGCATGTTCGTGAGCGCCCTGGTCATGCTGGCGCCCACCTCCCGTGCCGTCACCGCAGCGACGACGGCCGTCACCGTCTCGGGAACGGGCGCCTTCTCGACGCTCAAGGTGTCGGTCAGCCAGACCACGAACCTCATCGACCAGGTCGTCGAGGTCTCCTGGTCGGGGGGCGTACCGACCGAGCCGACCATCGGCTCCTTCGACAAGAACTACCTGCAGATCATGCAGTGCTGGGGGGACGACCCCACCGGCCCGACCCGAGAGCAGTGCCAGTTCGGCGGGCTCGTCGGCGACGCGCGCGGCGGCAACTTCACCGCGTCGCGCCAGGTGAGCTACGGCGGGCTCGTCGACCCCAAGGAGACGTACCGCAAGTTGCCGGGAAGTCTCGTCAACGTCAACGTCCCGTTCACGTCTGTGAACGGCAAGAGCAGTTCGACGATGCTCAACGAGTTCTACGACGCCTCGTCCACGAACGAGGTCCCCTTCGCACGCACCCGCGTCGACGGCACAGGACGGGAGTTCTTCGAGGTCGAGACTGCGCGCGAGGCGCCGGGCCTCGGCTGCGGTACCCCTGTCGTCGATGCCACGACGGGTGCCCGCACCGGTCGGTCGTGCTGGCTGGTGATCGTGCCGCGCAACGCCACCGAGGTGGACGGCACGGCCGTCACGGGCGGGGACCGCGACATCTCCTCACCCCTGAGCCAGAGCAACTGGGACCACCGCATCGCCATCCCGCTGATGTTCCAGCCCGTCGGCGTCAACTGCCCGATCGGCAGCGCAGAGCGACGCACTGTCGGCCAGGAGTCCCTTTCCGAGGCCATCAGCCACTGGCAGCCTGCGCTGTGCCAGTTGTCCGGCACGGTCTACGGCTTCTCCACGGTCAACGACGACCTCGCCCGCACCCAGCTCCGGGCGACCGATCCCGAGCTCTCCTTCGTCAGCCGCCCGCTGAGTGCCGACACCCCGCCTGCGGCCGGCCCGGCCGTCTATGCGCCGGTCGCGCTGTCGGGGTTGGCCTTCGCCTTCAACATCGACCGGCACGCGCCGGCCAGTGCCTCCGACGCCCAGAAGCTGCACGACGGCGAAAGGATCCCACAGCTCAACCTGAACGCCCGCCTGGTCGCGAAGCTGCTCACGCAGTCGTATGGGCTCGGCGTCCACCCGGAGGCACCCAGCGTTCTGGGCAACCCGCCGGACCTGCTGCGCGACCAAGAGTTCCTCGCCCTGAACCCATCCTTCACACAGCAGTTCAGCCCGGGACTGGGCAGCGTCCTCGAGCCGCTGGGCCTTACGGATGCCAACCAGACGCTCTGGACCTGGGTCAACGGGGACAAGGAGGCCCGCGCGTTCCTCGACGGGACCCCGGACCCGTTCGGCACCAAGGTGAACCCGAGCTACAAGGCGCTGGAGCTCCCGCGCTCCGACCTGCCCAAGAGCGACCTGTACTGCGCGACCATCGCTGACACCCAGCCGCCCCTGTGCACGCTGGATGCCCACCCCTATGCCGCCGACCTGCACGACGCGGCACGTTCGGCGGCGCGTGGCGACACGCTCGCCCGGTCCGTCTGGGACCCGACGGCCAACCCGCCGGTCTACAAGAAGGGCCTACCGCAACTCAGCGGCAACCACCTGGTCATCGCGCTCACCGACACTGCGTCGGCGGCGCGCTACAAGCTGCCGACCGCGAACCTGCTCAACGCTGCCGGAAACCTGGTCGCTCCCACCACGGACTCGCTGCTCGCCGCGGCGCACACGATGACGCGTGCCTCCGGGCTGCCGCTGCCAGACGCGCGGTCATCATCGAGCGCGGCGTACCCGCTGACCGACCTGACCTACGCCGCGACCGTCCCGGCCGCGCTGAGCAGCAGCGCCCGCAAGGACTACTCAGCCCTCCTGCGCTACATCGCGGGCCGCGGTCAACAGTCCGGTCTCGAACCGGGTGATCTGCCGCCCGGCTACGCACCACTCCCCAACGAGCTTCGCGCTCAGACTCTGAACGCGGCGAAGATCATCGCCAGTGCCCCGGTGACGGCTGTGATCCCCACGCCGAAGCCGACGGCGGCGCGCAGGGTCGCCCCCCGGGCCGTACAGCGGCCCGTGACGACCCCGATCGGGCCTTCGACGGCGACGCCGCAGGGCAACGTCCTCCCGGTCGTCAAGGCACCCGCGCCTCTGGCGCCCAAGGCCCCGCTCACGCAGACGGTGCCCTTGCAGAGCCTCACGGCCGGCGCTCCCGTCGGCGGATCGCGCTACCTCGTTGGCGTGATGCTCCTGCTCGGAGTCGCCTGCGTGCTGGGGAGCCTGCTGCTTCCGGCGCTCGCGGCACGCAGGGCAGGTGGTGCCCGGGCCTGACCTCACACGCCAACGACAGGGCAGTCATCTCGCACGAAGCGACCCGGGCACCGGGCGTAAGCCTAACCAGAAAGGTTCAGCAGTGAGTATCTCCAAGCGATTCGGCGCTGTCATCTCCGGAAGCGCCCTCCTCGTAGTGGCGGGCGCGGGGCTGGCGACCGCCGACCCCAGCGGCACTCCCACGTACCGTCAGCTTGCGGGTGTGGGATCAGACACCACCCAGGATGTCGTCAACCAGCTCGCGAAGGACGTGCAGATCAGCGGCACCCCAGTCCTGGGCTCCTACGACGCCACCGGCAGTGCGACGATCCAGACCCAGGCCGCCGCTGCGTGCAGCATCAACCGCCCGAACGGCTCCGGTGCCGGCCGCGCCGCGCTGCTCGCGTCCCTGAACGCGAACGACGGCTGCCTCCAGTTCTCCCGTTCCTCCAGCCTGAACGTCGCGGCCTCCACGCCGAGCCTTACGTACGTGCCGTTCGCCAAGGACGCGGTGAGCTACGCGGTGACGACCTCCAGTGGCATCTCGCGCAACCTGAACCTCAACGACCTGAGCGCGATCTACCACTGCCAGGCGAGCTACGTGGGCACCAGCAGCGTCCCGGCCAGCAACTCGGCGAACACCTTCGACGTCACCCCGATCCTCCCGCAGGCCGGCTCCGGCACCCGGAGCTACTGGGAGGGCAAGGTCGGCATCCTGGACTCCGACGTCGTCGCAGGCACTTACCCGTGCATCCTCAACGGCGCCAAGAACGGACAGACCATCGAGGAGCACACCGGCACCCTCGTCGATGACAAGTCCCTGGCTCCCTTCTCCATCGCTCAGTACAACGCGCAGTCGAACTCCACGATTGCTGACCGTCGTGGCCGTACGGTCCTCGGCTCCATTGGCACCGGCACAGCCGGCGGAGCCCTCACGAACCTCACCTACCCGAACCTGCTGAACACCGGGTTCAACGTGAACCGCGACGTCTACAACGTCATCCCGACCTCGCAGATCGGCACCGCGCCGTACAGCACCGTCTTCGTCGGCGCCAGCTCGCTCATCTGCTCCGATACCGCCGCGATCCTGAAGTACGGCTTCAGCCTCGCGAGCAACTGCGGCGACACGAGCAACCACTCATGACCCTCCTGACTTCGAAAGCGAGCCCAACTGTGCGTACCTCTCGTATCAAGAGGCCGCTGGCCCTTCTCGGCGCGGCTTCGATCCTGGCGACCGGCGCCGTCGCCCTGACGGCCACGGCGGCCAATGCCGCCCTGCCTACCGGTGGTTACCTGACGCCCACCCCGTCCACGGGTGGCCCGAGCAATGCCCTGACGTTCAACACGTCTGGTCCCTGCACCAACACCACTGCGACGAACATCCAGGTCAAGATGTTCGGCAGCGGCTTTCCCGCCGGCGGCCAGACCGTCGTCGCCAACACAGGGATCAGCGCGTACTCGCAGAACGCCAACGGTGGCTACGTCGTCCCCATGGGCCAGACCCTGCAGGACTACGCCAACCTGCAGTCGCCAGTCCCGACGTTCTCGGGTGCCTACAGCTTCGTCCTGACCTGCCGCACCAACACCAGCGGCACCAGCCTCGGCGACTACACGACGAAGATCTTCTTCACGTCGCCCAGCGCCTACACGGTCACGGGCCCGACCGCGGCCGCGAGCGCCACGGTCCTCACCGTCACCGGTGACCAGGGCACGGTGAACCCGCAGACCCTGTCCGCGCAGGTCAACCCTGCGAGCGGTGGCCCGGCGACGGGCTGGGTCGAGTTCTACGACGGCACGACCGAGGTCAGCGGACTCGTGCCGGTCAACGGTACGGGAGCAGCCAGCTACTCGCAGGTCCTTACCGCCGGCACCCACCAGCTCAAGGCGGTCTACACGCCCGATGACACAGCCCTCTTCACGGGCTCGCAGTCGGCCGTGACGGCCTACCCGCCGCCCCCGGCAACGAACACCACCACGACGCTCGCGGTGAGCCCCGCGACGTCTGCTCCGCAGTACGCCAGCGTGACGCTGGCGGCTACGGTCAACCAGCCGGCCGCCGGTTCGGTGGCTTTCAAGGACGGTACGGCGACGCTGTCCAGTGTCACCGTGACGGTTGGGGCTTCGTCCTCGACGGCCAGCTACGTCACCTCCTTCTCGACAGTCGGTACGCACTCGTTCACGGCCGTCTTCACCCCGACCAGCCCGGCGCTTTACAACCCGTCCACCTCCGCGGCGTCGAGCTACAACACCACCACGCAGACGGCGGCCCCGGTCACGGAGAACATCACGGTCGCCATCGCTCCGGGCTCGCTCGTCCTCAGCGTTGCCACCACGACCGACGTGCTGCTGCACGGCCCGACGAACCCGACGGGTCCCGCAGAGCTCAACAGCGCGGGTGACCTGTTCGTTGCCACCGGCACTCTCAACCCGGTGACCATCACGGACACCCGGGCCCAGGACCAGGGTGTGACGCACTGGACCGTCTCCGGCTCGGTGGTCGACTTCAGCGACGGCAACGGCCACGGCATCAGCGCCAACAACCTGGGTTGGGCCCCGAACGTCATCGACAAGGCGACGACGCAGACCGTCGTCGCTGGCGGGTCCGTCGCCCCGGCGCACGGTGTCGCTCCGCTTACGGGGAACGACCCGATCCTCGGACTCGGCACCAGCCGCGTTCTCGCCGCGTCCACCTCGGGCACCTCCACGGGCACGGCGCACGTGACCGCCGGGCTGACGCTGAACGCGCCCACCAGCACCGTCCCCAACTCGACGGCGCACCCGGTCTACTCGACCACGCTCACCATCACGGCCGCCTAGTCCTAGGCGACAGTTGAAGACCTGGTGGGGCGCCGGTGCCCCCGGCGCCCCACCAGCAACTCGAAACCGCACGCCCGTCTCCATGTCACGACCACCGACGAACGGCACCTCATGCGCTTGCTCTGTCTGATCGCCGCCACCGGCCTTGCCCTCGCATCGCCCGGCTCCGCCCTGGCGGCCGGACCCACGCCGACACCGTCGCCTGCAGCAAGGACGGCCTCGGCCGATCCGGGAGTCTCCACGTTCGGCGTGCAGGCGGCGACCCAGCGCAAGGTCGACACCCGGCCGCACTTCGCGTACACAGCGGTCCCCGGGGCGGACATCGTCGACTACGTCGCCGTCTCCAACTACAGCAGCACGCCGCTGTCGCTGAAGATCTACGCCGGCGACGCCTTCACCAACCAGGACGGCGGCTTCGACCTGACCGCGTCGAACGCGAAGCCGCGCGACCTGGGCACCTGGGTGACGATCGCGAACCCGAGCGTCACCCTCGCCGCCAGAACGCGTTCGATCCTGCCGTTCCGGCTCGCCATCCCAGGGAACGCGAGCCCGGGCGACCACGTCGGCGGCATCGTCGCCAGTCTCACCACCACGACTCGCGGCAAGCGTGGGGACCTGGTCACGGTCGAGCACCGCCTGGCGGAGCGGATCTACCTCCGTGTGCCGGGCGCGCTCCGGCCGACCTTGGCCGTCAGCGAGGAGCACACCACGTTCGCGGGGCCGCTCAACCCGTTCGGCCGCGGACAGGCATCGACCAGCTACCGCATCACCAACACCGGCAACGTCCGTCTGGGTGCCAAGGTCGTGGCCTCGTTCCACAACCTGCTCGGAACCACCTCAGCAGGAACGCTTTCGGTGCCCGAGCTGCTGCCGGGCAGTTCGATGGCCTTCACCGGCTCGGCCGGCCTGCTGCCGGCCCTCCGGGCCTCGACGCAGGTGCACGTCACTCCTGTCCGGCTCGCGGCTGACGGCGAGGCAGGTGACGCCTTCACCGTGTCGCGGGGCTTCTGGACCGTTCCGTGGTCCCTTCTCGCGCTGCTCGGCATCGTGACCGTCACGGCTGCGGTTCTGCGCCGTCGGGCGACTCACCGACCCGCCCCCGCCCACGCGGCTGCACGTCACTCGAAGTCCGCCGCCGGGCGCCGACCGGCAAACCTTGAGGTGAGCTGACATGGGAGAGCTCCTGCGGCGCGTCGTTGTCCTGCTCGGGCTGCTCCTCGGGGTCGCGGTCGCCAACGGTCCGGCGGCGCTTGCTGCCCCCGGCCCGGGCAGGCTGGCGATCCTGCCGGCGCACGGAACCGACCAGAGTGCCCTGACCGTCGTCACGGCCTCGCCGTGCCCGGCGGGGACGAACCTGATCGCGTGGATCTCCGGCCCCGGGTTCCCGGCCAACGGCCAGAACATCGTCGGGAACGCCCCGATCAGCGCCTTCGAGCACACGAAGACCGGAGGCGTGGTCATCCCGGTCTCGCTGATCCTTCGCGACATCGCCAACCTGCCCGCCAAGCAGGTCCAATATGCAGGCACCTACTCGATCATGGTGGTCTGCCGTGACCGCGTTCGGCTCCCGGCCCTCGGCTCGTTCGTCGGCACCCTCGCCTTCAGCAACCCGCACACCTACAGCGCCAAGAACCCCGCCACGGTGGCCACAGAAGTTGCCCCGCTCGACCCTGCCGCGGCGCCGCCCGGGACGACCGGTACGACACCCGGGACCAGGCGGGCGTCTCCCGGGATGCCGGGCGCGCAGGCATCGCCAGGCTCCTCCGCTGCCGCTGGGGGCTCCGCAAGCGGGCCGGGAACCCGGGGCTACGCCACAGCCCGGCGCGGTTCGTGGCTCGAGTGGGCCGGCCCGGTCGTGCTCGGCATCGGCGCTGCCGGCCTCCTCCTTTCGGCCGTCGCGGCCCTGCGGCGCAGGGCCGCAACCTCCCCGTCATGACCGACACCGTCAAAGGACCCCGCATGTCTCGCTCGTTCCGTCGTCCGCTCGTCCTCGCCGTCGTGCCCGTCGCGGCATTATCGGTCCTGCTCGGGCTGTCGGCCGTCGACGCCGCCGGCGCCGCGACCCTCGGCTCGGTCGACGTGACGACACCCGGAACGAACACCTCGGCAGTCACGCTGGCGACCTCGGGTACCTGTCCGGCTCCGGCCACCGCCGTGCAGGCGAGGATCACCGGCTCCGGCTTCCCCCCCGATACGGGTCAGTCACTGACAAGCGTCACCTACACCGAGACCCTGGGCACCTCGGCGACCGGCGGATACATCCTGCCGGTTTCGCAGACGCTGGCCGACTACGCCAACATGCAGAATCCCGCTGCCGTGTACTCGGGTGCCTACACGATCACGGTGAAGTGCCGTACCAACACGAGCGGGACCAGCCTCGGCGACTTCACCGGCGTCATCACGTTCAGCTCGCCGACCGCCTACACGCAGACCTCGGCCTCGGCCTCTCCGACCCCTTCGGCGAGCGGCTCCCCCAGTCCCTCGGCGAGCGCCTCGCCGTCAGGCACTGCCTCCCCGTCCGCCTCCGCGAGCGCGAAGCCCTCGGTCTCAGCCAGCGCGTCCGCGTCTCCCTCCGTGAGCAAGACCCCGACCGCCTCTCCGACCGTGACCCAGACCAGCACCGGCGGCACCCTGATGGCCACCGATGCCACTGGCGCGCCGTTGCCGGCCAACCCCGTGCTGGCGACAGGTCAGGCCGTCACCGTCACCGCCTCAGGCTTCGTCGCCGACGAGCGTGTCACCGTCTCGGTGCACTCCGTGACGCGCCAGCTCGGCACGGCAACCGCCGGCAGCGGCGGGATTCTTCGCTACCCCTTCAAGGTGCCCTCGAACCTGGCTGCGGGTGGCCACACGCTGACGCTCGCAGGCTCCGCGCACACGTCGCTGTTCGCCTTCAGGATCGGTGCGGCTACGACCCCCGTCACGGTGACAGGCTCGGGAACCGGAGCCTCGACCAGCGGGCACCTGCCCATGACAGGCAGCAACACCGTCAGGCTGCTGCTGCTCGCGCTTGCGCTCGTCTGGGCCGGTGCGATGATGGTCCTGTACCTCGGGCCTGCGTCCAGCGGCACCGGTCGGCACGCCGTCGCCGGCAGGCGGGGCCGCCACAGCCGCTGAGGACCACGGACGCGGGACCGCGGGTCCTCCACTAGCCTCCTGCGGGTGGATCTCGCGGCCCGGCGCCTGCTCGCCGTCGTGCTGGGGTGCGTCGCCGTCCTCACGCTCTCGGGCTACCTGCTCAAGGCCCAGTGCATCGGGCACTACAACGAGCTCCGCGACAGCAACCTGTGCAGCAACGACATCCAGGTGCTCTACCTCGTACGCGGGATGCACGACCACCCGTTCCCCTACGTCCACGGCGACCTGGTCGACCACCAGCTCGTCGGGGGAGCCCTCGAGTACCCCGTCCTGACCGGGCTGTTCGCCTGGCTGCCGGCGCTCGCGGTCCATGACGACGGCGGCTACCTGCGGCTCACGGCGATCCTGCTCGCGCCGTTCTCGTTCCTGACGGCCTGGCTGCTCTCGAGGATGGTCCGGTGGCGGGCGCTGCTCTACGCGCTCGCCCCGCCCCTTGTCTGGTACTCGTTCCACAACTGGGACCTGCTCGTCGTGTGCGCGACCGTCGCGGCCTTCTACACCTGGTGGCGGCAGCGCTACGCCTGGGCCGGCGGCTGGCTCGCGGTGGGTGCGTGCCTGAAGTTCTGGCCGCTGCTGTTCGTGCTGCCCCTGCTCCTCGACCGGTGGGCTGCCCGTGACCGGGCCGGCACCGGCCGCGCGCTGGCGACCTTCGTCTGGGTCTTCGGGGTGGTCAACGGCGCGTTCCTGCTGGCCGGTCCGAAGGGCTGGTGGGCCCCGTATGCCTTCCAGCAGGAGCGTGCGGCCGACATCACCAGCAACAGCATCTGGTTCTGGGGCTTCCCTTCGCTGACCACCGACGACCTCAACACCCTGGTCCCGGTGCTTCTCCTGCTCGGTACGGCGATCGCCTGCGGGTTCGGGTGGCAGCGGGCACGGACCGAAGGGCTGTTCCCCTTCGTACAGGTGTGCGGGGCAGTCCTTGCCGTGTTCATGCTGACGAACAAGGCCCACAGCCCGCAGTACGCGCTGTGGCTGCTTCCGTTCTTCTGCCTGCTCCGGCTCCGCTGGGGATGGTGGGTGGGCTACATGCTGGTCGACCTGTGCATGTACGTCGGGGTGTTCCGCTGGTACTACGCCCTCTCCCTCGGCCACGACTTCGGGCTGGCCAAGCAGGCGCTGGTCATCGGGGTCTGGGGGCGGGCCGTCATGCTCCTGCTCCTGGTCGGGGCCTTCCTCACGTCCAGGCCGGCCTTCCGGACCGGCCCAGGGCCTGTCCCTGACGACCTCCCTGTCCTGACTGCCGCCTGAGCCTGTTCCGGCCAGGGCTTCCGTCGGGCCGGTCCAGTGCCTAGGTTGGACCCCATGGGGGCGGACATTTCGGGAATCGTGCTGCGTCCCTCGGGGGACCTGGATCTCGCGACCGTCGAGGCGTTCCGGGACTCCGTGCAGGCGGCGGTCGCCGAGGAGCCGGACGCCCTGGTGATCGACCTGACCGGCGTGGACTTCCTCGACAGCTCCGGGCTCGCGGTGCTCGCCCTCGCGCTGCGCGCCCAGCGTGGCCGCGGAGCCGCGTGCGCGGTCGTCAACCCGCGGAGCATCGTGCGGCGGGCGATCGAGCTGGTCGGGCTCGACATGCTCTTCGACGTCGCGGGTGTCCCGCCGGAGCTGCTGGTCGCGGCCGGGGGACCGGGGTCGTCGACCACCCGGCTACGGCTCGACCCGGGCTGACGTACCGTCCGCGCCATGACTGTCAGGGACCGGGCTGCGCCGGTGCGGCGCCTGTACACCGAGAAGGACCTGCTCGCCGAGGCGCAGAACGCCCTGCTCGCCGGCGGGTCACTGCCGGAGGGTGCGCGCGTCCCCGGCTGATGCGGTGGTCAACGCGGCTGTTCTGGGCCGCCCTCCTCACCGGCGCGGTACTGCGGGTGCTCGTGGCCCGGTCGGTCGGCGGCAGGCTCGACAGCGACCAGGCCGTCGTCTACCTGATGGCCCGGCACGGTGGTGGCGGCCTGATGTTCTGGGGCCAGTCGTACGGCGGCACGCTCCTCCAGCTCAGCGCGGCCGCCTTCTTCAAGGTCCTCGGTGCCAGCGTTCCCGTGCTCCAGCTGGTCGAGGCCCTGTGGTGGCTCGCCACCGCCCTGCAGCTGCGGGCGCTGGCCACCCGGTTGTGGGGAGCCTTCGCGGGCGACCTCGCCGGCGCGCTGCTCTGGCTGCCGGGACCGACGTTGCTGTGGCTGACGGTCCGCGACCCCGGCTTCTACGGCACCACCCTCGCCCTCGGCGCCGGCGCGCTCCTGCTGGCCCTGGACGACCGGCCGCTGTCGGCCGTCCGCGGGCTGCCACTCGGCCTCGCGGCAGGACTGGCGGTCTGGACCTCGCCCATCGGGATCGCCTTCGCGGCCCCGGCCCTGGCCTACACGCTGTTGCGCCGCAAGGCCACCGTCGTCGGGCACCTGTCCGTCGTCGCGGGGACGGCCCTCGGCGCCCTG
>FSWJ01000119.1_pt1 | contig 23380 bp, 28 predicted proteins | sample 1637851 | NCBI WGS metagenome assembly FSWJ01 (sample SAMEA3914789, study PRJEB12502) | metagenome | biome: forest; material: soil | place: Canada | collected 2011-07-03 | depth 0.3 m | reverse complement strand
GGTCCCCTGGGGACGGGACTGCTCGCGTCCGGGATTCTCGGGTCCATCATCCGCACGATTCAGGCCGAAATTACCAACTCGGAACGACCGGCACCGCGAGTTCCAAGCCACGAATAGTGTGAAAACGGATAACGGTCTTCACCAGTAACCGCATGACGGTGCCCCAGATCCTGCCGATGACCAGCGACTCCATGATCGGTCGCCCGCATGCGAGGTCCGTAACGAAAGGTCACAGACGGTAACCGTTCGTCACCCCCGAGCAGTGCATCGGCCGCCGTCACTAAAGTGACCGAGCGGTCGCATATTGCGGCGCAGTATGAGAGGAACAACTGTGTCAGGTACGCAACAGCCGTCGCCCAAGAAGACTTCGTCCGGCGAAGCGCCGGTGGAGAACGAAACCGGGGGTACAGCGACGTCCGCGAACCGCGGATTCGAGGTGCGGCGACGCCGGCGGTGGCCGATCGTGCTCGTCATCGGCATAGTCGTGGTTCTCATCGCCGGAGGTCTGGTAGCGAAATTCACGATCGACAGTTCTCAGGCAACGGCCGCGGACGACCATTTCGGAACGACTCTGAAGGTCGGATATCTCAGCACCGACTCCGCCCAGCAGGCCTTCGTCGAGTGGGTGGCGAAGAATGTTGCTCCCGCCCACGGGATCACGATCGTACCGACCGGCGTCGGGGACCCCAATACGCTGTCACAGGCCGTCAACGACGGCAAGATCGCCGGGACCGAGTACGCCCACAAGCCGTGGATCGACGAGTCGGATGCCGCAAACCACTGGAAGATCACGTCGACCGAGCCCGTCTTCCAGTGGGCGTACTCCATCTACTCGTCGCGCCACGCGACTCTGAAGGATCTTCCGGACGGCGGCACGATCGGCATTCTGGATGACCCCGCGAACACGGCCCAGGCACTCATCGTGCTCTCCCGTGCCGGTCTCATCGGACTCGACCCGTCGGTCGAGTCATCGAAGGCGACTCTCGCGGATGTCACGAAGAACCCCCACAATTTTGTGCTCAAGCCGATCGCCTTTGGATCCGCGGCGAGGACTCTCGGTGACTTCGACGCGATCGTGACCTACAACTTCGAGTTCAACGCCGCCGGAGTCGGGGCGAAGGAACGCATCTACGCCCCACCGGCTCCCCTGGTGTTCGCGGCCCAGCTGGCTGTCGGAACCCCGTACGTCAAGGAGGCGAACATCCAGAAGTTGATCGCGACCTTCAAGGATCCGAAGATTGCGCACTACCTGGCGACCACCACCGACCCGAAGGTGAAGGGGCAGATCACACCGGTGAGCGCTCGGTGATCGAGGTCAGTTCGGTAAGCAAGACGTACGGCAAGGGCGATTCGGCGGTAACCGTTCTCGATCGGGTCAGCCTCACGGTCGAGCGCGGCGAGATCGCGGCAGTCGTCGGTCCCAGCGGTGCCGGGAAGAGCACCCTCTCGCACTGCATCAACCTCCTGGTCACCCCCACGGCTGGACAGGTCCTGGTCGGTGGTGAGGACCTCACCCGACTCACCGGATCACAGCTGCGGGCCGCCCGGCGGTCGATCGGCACCGTGTTCCAGGGGTCGAGCCTCTTGAGGCGGCGAACGGCAGCGCAGAACATCGCGCTGCCGCTCGAGTACTTCGGAGTGACGCGATCCGGGCAGCGTGCCCGAGTCGGAGAGCTGCTGGAGATGGTCGGCTTGACCGACAAGGCGAACGCATACCCCTCGGAGCTTTCGGGTGGCCAGCGCCAGCGCATCGGCATCGCGCGAGCTCTGGCCCTCCGGCCATCCGTCCTCCTCGCCGACGAGGCCACCAGCGGCCTCGACCCGGCCACGACAGCATCGATCCTGGGCCTGTTCAAGCGGATTCGAGATGATTTCGATCTGAGTATCGTGCTGATCACACATGAGATGGATGTCGTGCGCGAGACGGCGGACAGTGTCGTGCGACTCGAGCACGGTCGCGTAGTCGAGTCGGGAACGATCGCGAGCGTTCTCACGAATCCGAAGTCCGCGCTTGCGCGTGAGCTGATCCCCGACCGGGCACACCAGCACCCTGCGCAGGGCGCCACGGCCTGGGAAATCGTCTACTCCTCCGCCGCCGTGGGGACGGACTGGCTGCTCTCGGTCTCCGACGCGCTCGATACGCGAGTCGGCCTCCTGTCGGCCAGCGTCGAAGAGGTCGACGGCACCACCGTGGGACGCTGTGTCATCTCAATCGACTCCGCGATCTCGCCGGAGAGGGTTCTGGATGCGCTTGCGGCGGCAGGTTTGTCCGGCGGCAGGGTCAGCGCCAGATCGCGCGACCAGAGCGCGGCATGAACACGCCGTGGAACCAGGTCCCCGCGCTCGTACTGCCGGCGCTCGGCGACACGGCGGCCATGGTCGGAATCGTCATGGTCATCGTCGTGCTGCTCGGGACACCGCTCGGTGTCATCCTGCACAACACGTCGCCGCTCGGGCTGTTTCCGCGCCCGTCGATCAACGCGGTCATCTCCTGGATCGCGAACCTGGGTCGGTCACTCCCCTTCCTCGTGCTGCTCGCCGCGGTCATCCCGTTCACGCGGTTCGTCGTCGGAACCAACATCGGAATCCAGGCGGCGATCGTTCCCATGTCGCTTGCCGGAATTCCGTTCTTCGCACGGCTCGTCGAGAACGCCATCCGGGAGGTACCGTCGGATATCACGGATGTCGGTCGGGTGTCCGGCGGCTCGACGCTCCAAATCATTCGCACGGCCCAGCTCTCGGAGGCGCTGCCTGGACTCATCGGCGGGTTCACCATCAACCTGATCGCGATGATCGAATACTCCGCAATCGCGGGAGCCGTAGGCGCCGGGGGTATCGGCTATCTCGCGGTCAATTACGGCTACGAGCGATTCGACGGCAACACCATGCTCGCCTGTGTCGTGATCCTCATCCTGCTTGCGCAGGCCGTCCAGTTCCTCGGTGATCGAGCAATTCGATACGTCTCAGGTGGCGCGCGTACCTAGTTCGTCAAATTCGCCCATCGTTCCCACATGTACAGAAACGTCGATTCGAGAAACCAAGGAGTTTTGCCATGACCGAGCAGACCGAGGTCCCACGCAACACCAGCCGGATCCAGTTCAATGCGTTCGATATGTCGTGCATCATGCACCAGTCCCCCGGGCTGTGGTCACACCCGCAGGACCAGTCGACGCGCTATAAGGATCTCGACTACTGGGTCGATCTGGCGAAACTCCTCGAAAGAGGCAAGTTCGACGGCCTCTTCATCGCCGACGTGCTCGGCGTCTATGACACCTATCAGGGCTCCGCCGACGCCTCCATTCGTCGCGCGATGCAGATTCCCGTGCACAACCCGTTGCTTCAGGTGACCGCGATGGCGGCGGCGACGACGAAGCTCGGATTCGGAATCACCGTGTCCTCGACCTACGAGCAGCCCTACTCGCTCGCACGAACGTTTGGAACGCTCGACCACCTCACCAAGGGCCGAATCGCCTGGAACATCGTGACCAGTTACCTCGACGGGGCGGCACGAAACCTCGGTATGCAACGCCAGATGTCACACGACGAACGCTATGAACTGGCCGAGGAGCTCGTCGACGTCTGTTACAAGCTCTGGGAGGGGTCGTGGGAAGAGGACGCGGTCATCGAAGACCGCGAAACACAGATCTACGCCGACCCCGCGAAAGTCCACGGGATCGAACACCAGGGAAAATATTTCTCGGTTCCCGGCGTCTACCTCTCCGAGCCATCGCCCCAACGGACCCCGGTGATCTGGCAGGCCGGAACATCCGGTATCGGCCGCGCGTTTGCGGCGCGCCACGCCGAGGCCGTCTTCACGGTCGTGCCGACCCCGGCAACCCTCAGGCGCTACGTCGACGACATCCGGGCCGTGGCGGCTACCGCGGGTCGCGATCCGCGCAGCCTGAAGATTTTCACCGAGATCACGATCGTCACGGCCGCCACCGATGAGGAGGCCCAAGCCAAGTACGCCGACTACCTGAGCTACTACGACTACGAGGGCTCGCTCGCGTTCTATGCGGGGATCACCGGAATCGATCTTTCGCAGCTGGACCCGCACCAGCCACTGCAGTACGTCGACACCGATTCGGCTCGATTCGCGCTCGAGATCTTCTCGAAAGCCGACCCCGACCGCACCTGGACCCCGGATGAGGTGGCGAAGTATGTCGGAATCGGCGCAATGGGACCGGTGATCGTCGGTTCGCCGCAAACCGTCTCCGATGAACTGGAGCGCTGGATCGAGGACGCCGACATCGACGGCTTCAACCTCGCCTATGCGATCACGCCGGGAACGTTCGAGGACTTCATCGAGTTCATCGTCCCCGAGCTGCAGGCCCGCGGTCGGTACTGGCACGATTACGACGAGTCGACGACGGTTCGCGAGCGCCTCTACGGAGTCGGCCAGAAGAGGGTTCGGGACGATCATCCCGCCGCCAAGTACCGCCGGGCCCTGGAGCAGAAACGAGCGGACCGTGAACGACTGGAAGCGGATAGCCGCGTCTAGCTGCCCGCCTGGCCAACCGGGAGGTCGTCGGGTCAGCGCGTGAACGTGACGTGGATGACACCGCTCTCGGCGACCTCCGAGGTGACGGTGTAGTCGCGCTCGAGCTCGTGCAGGTCGTCCCAGAGCCGCACGCCGCGCCCGAGCACGATCGGCACGATCGCGACGTGGAGTCGATCCACGAGACCGGCGGCCAGGAAGTCGTGGGCGACGCTCGCTCCCCCGCCGACCCGGATGTCACGACCGCCGGCATGCTCCCGGGCGCGAGCGAGCGCGTCCGCGGGCGTGGCGGCGAGGAACTCGAAGCGCGTTCCGTTGGCGAAGTCGATCGCCGGCCGCTCCCGGTGCGTCAGCACGAGCACGGGAACAGCGAACGGCGGCTCCTCGCCCCACCACCCGCGCCAGTCCGGGTCGTCCGGGAACGCGTGGAGCCCGAACATCCCCGCCCCCATGATCTCGGCGCCCACCTCGTCGAAGTACGTCACGGCGTAGCGATCATCGACGCCGGTGGTCCCCTCCCCCGTCGTTTCATGCAGCACGCGCTCGCGGAAGGTCCTGGTGCCGATGTAGGTCTCCACGAGTCGTCCCCAATCGGCGCCCATCGGATTCTCGGGCGTCTGGTCGGCCGGAGCGGCGATGCCGTCGAGTGAGAGGTTGAGGTCGATACGTACAGCCATGGGGGCCCTTCCCGGGAAATTGATGTGTACAGCGTAGACACGACGGGGAATGACCGTCTATTCAGTGTTGCTAACTAGCGGTAGTCGGCGCTACTATCTAGCGGTAGTCAGCAACACGGAGTAGCTGCGGGGAGGGTTCCATGGCCAAGCAGATGACCGAGATGCTCAAGGGCACGCTCGAGGGCATCGTCCTCGCGATCGTGGCCGTGCAGCCGGCATACGGCTATGAGATCACGGCACGACTGCGCGAGGAGGGGTTCTCCGACATCGTCGAGGGAACCGTCTATGCGCTGCTGGTCAGGATCGAGCAGCGCGGTTTCGTCGACGTGGTGAAGGTTCCGTCCGAGAAGGGACCGCCGCGCAAGGTCTATTCCCTCAACGCACTCGGCGGCGAATACCTCGACGAGTTCTGGAGGAGCTGGACGTTTCTCGCCGAACGGATCGAACAGCTCCCCCGCCGCATCGAACACACGAAGGAACGAGGAGAGTAGTCATGGCAGCGAAGTGGATCGAAGCCCTCACCGGGTCACTCGAGCAGAAGAAGCAGTACAAGCAGGACAAGGCCCGCATCGACGCGCTCCCCGAGCCGTATGGAAGCGCGGCAAAGGCGATCCACCGGTACTTCATGTACTACGGCGGCATCACCTACGACGGTGACACCCTCATCACGATGTTCGGCGATTTCGCCGACCTGTGGGAGCGCGCCGCCGCCGACGGCACGCCCATGCGCGACATCGTCGGTGACGACCCGGTCGAGTTCGCCGAGAATTTCGCGTCGGCCTACATTGGCACGCGGTACATCGACAAGGAGCGTGAGCGCCTCACCAGGGCGATCGAGGACGCCGAGCGAGAGGGCCAGAAGTGACCACGGACACAGCCATCAGCGTGCGCGGTATCGAGAAGTCCTTCAAGAAGGTTCGTGTGCTGGATGGCGTCCACTTCGACGTCATGGCGGGGAGCATCTTCGCCCTGCTCGGTTCGAATGGCGCTGGCAAGACGACGTTGGTACGGATTCTGTCGACGCTGCTGAAGGCCGACGCGGGAACCGCGACGGTGCATGGCTTCGATGTCGAGACGAAGCCGGGCGATGTGCGCGAGTCGATCAGCCTGACCGGCCAGTTCGCCGCGGTCGATGAGATACTCAGCGGCCGGGAGAACCTCGTATTGGTTGCCAGGCTGCATCACCTGAAGAGCCCGGGTGCGATCGCCGACGAACTGCTGGCTCGCTTCGCACTCACCGAAGCGGGTAACCGCAGGGTGGGGACCTACTCGGGCGGCATGCGACGCCGGCTCGACATCGCGATGAGCCTGATCGGCAACCCGCCGGTCATCTTCCTCGACGAACCGACGACGGGGCTCGACCCCGAGGGGCGCATCGAGGTGTGGCAGACCGTGAAGGACATGGCCGGCCAGGGCACGACGGTGCTGTTGACCACGCAGTACCTCGACGAGGCCGAACAGCTTGCCGACCGCATCGCGATCCTGCACAAGGGCACCATCATCCAGAACGGCACCCTCGCCGAACTCAGGCAACTCCTCCCGGCCGCGACGGTCGAGTACGTCGAGAAGCAGCCCTCTCTGGAGGAGGTCTTTCTCTCCCTCGTGGGCGAGACGGGCGACGAGGCGCGAAAGGAACCCTCATGACCACCCACGTCCTCAGCGACACCGGCACACTGACCGGCCGCTCGCTGCGTCACATCCTCCGCAGCCCCGACACGATCATCACCACGGCGGTCACCCCAATCGCATTGATGCTGCTGTTCGTCTACGTGCTCGGCGGAGCCATCAATACCGGATCAGACGAGTCGTACGTCAACTACCAGCTCCCCGGAATCCTGCTCATCACAATCGCCTCCGGCATCGCCTACACCGCCTACCGGCTGTTCCTCGACATGCAGGGCGGCATCTTCGACCGCTTCCAGTCGATGCCGATCGCACGGTCGAGTGTGCTCTGGGCCCACGTGCTCACCTCGCTCCTGGCGAACCTCGTGTCGGTCGGGATCGTCATCGGCGTCGCCCTGCTCCTGGGGTTCCGTACCGGTGCGTCCGTGGGGGCGTGGCTCGCGGTCGCCGGGATCCTCGTCCTGTTCACCCTCGCACTGACCTGGCTCGCCGTTATCGCCGGCCTCTCGGCGAAGACCGTGGACGGCGCGAGCGCATTCAGCTACCCGCTGATCTTCCTGCCCTTCATCAGCTCGGCGTTCGTGCCCACTGGGTCGATGCCCGGGCCGGTGGCGTGGTTCGCCGAGCACCAGCCCGTGACCCCGATCGTGAACAGCATCCGGGCGCTGTTCGCCCGGGAAGCCGTCGGCACTGAGATCTGGATCGCCCTCGCCTGGCTCGTCGGCATCCTCGTCGTCGCCTACGTCTTCGCGATCGTCATCTACCGTCGCAAGCTGCGCTGAGACGAAACGACCGCCGGCTATCGGATGACGCGATAGTCCACCAGCAGGTGTCCTGTCGGTGAGACCACGGCTCGGATCGATTCGAGCCGGGTCGACGGAACTCCCTCGAGCAGTCGTCGTCCGCTGCCGATGATTGTCGGCGCGATCACGAGCCTGAGCTCGTCGACCAGGTCGGCGGCGAGCAGCGTCTGCGCGACCGACATGCTGGCGTGGACGCCGATGTCGCCTCCCGGGCGGTTCTTCAGGTCTCGCACGAATTCGACCAGGCCGCCGTCGACGACGCTCGCGTTGGCCCACTCCCGGTCGAGCGGCGAAGAGGTCGCGATGTACTTCGCAACCTGGTTGATGAAGGTCGCGAAGGGCTGGATCTCGCTGCCGGGCCAGAATTCGGCCCACTCGCGGTAGCTGGTCCGGCCGAGGATGACCGCGTCCTGGGTGGCGATCACGTCGGCGAGGTTCGCGTCCATCACGTCGTCCCAGGCCGTGAAGAACGTGTCGGGATCCTCGGCAACACCGTCGAGGGACAACAACTCGTATACGACGATCTTTCGCATGCTCGACTCCTCCGCTTGGTTCGGTGCCCGCTCTCGCGCGGTCGAGATGTCATCATCGTCCTCACGGCGCGAGGGGTCAACTGTCGTCCCGCCAGAACCCGGTGAGCTGCCCGGCGTGGGCTCTGCCCTGGTCGTAGCCGGCTCGAGCCGCGGCCGGACGTAGCGACAGGTCCATCCCGTTGACTCCGAACAGATGCTCGGCGCCGGCGTCCGGGAAGATCGTCTCGACCCTGCTTCCACCGGCCCGGAGTTCGTCGAGCTGTGTCGCGAGATGGGTGCCCCAGGCCGCGGGAGTCAGTGACCTGCCGCCGAAGGGCGACAGCACGAGCACCCTCCCGTACCCGGCGGCCAGGTCGGCGTTCTCGGCGTTGGCCCGGTAGCCGCCGTCGAGGTACAGGTGGTCCCCGATCCGGTACGGAAGCCCGCTGGAACAGCTGGCGGCGACCGCATCGGCCACGTCGACCCCGCTGTACCGGTCGAACACGACGGGTTCACCGGTGCCGGCGTCAACCGCCGTGATGAACACGGTTCGTTGCGGCCAGTGCCGGCTGGGCAGCCGTGAAGCGACGGTGGCACGCCACTGTGTGGTCCAGGAGCCATCCGAGGCTGCGTCCAGCTCGAGCGCCGCTGCGCCCAATCTGCTGCGAAGGTCGGCGGCGTCCGTCGCGGACGCGATGAGAGAGTTCACCCTCTCCAGGTGGTTCACCACCGGCGCCGCGGGACCACGGCCCGGTGCGTTCGGAGCGGATCGTCGCGGTGGTGCCACGGAAAGGGTGGTGGCGAGCAACGAGTCCGCACTCGCGCCGGCCAGTTGGGCCGCGGCCGTCGCACCGGCCGACGTACCGACGGTGAGGTCGGCGGTGGTGACGTCCAGGCCGGCGTCGAACAGGCCGGCGACGACGCCGATCAGCCAGGCGTTGCCTGTCGATCCCCCACCACCGAGGACCAACGCTGTACTGGAATGCTGAAGTGAAGAATTCATAGCCGTAGCTTTCTGAGAGTGCGTGCAGCGCTCCCCGCGACGGCTACGTCAGTCGCGCGATCGTGAACTCGGAGGAGCGCCCGCCGTGGACAAGCCCGAATGTGGACAAGCACGGAGTGGACAGTGTGTGCATCGGGCTCACCTCCTCGAATCGTGTCACGTTCACCGAGGACTCTATCGGCTCGGGCGCTTCGCCAGAAGGGTGAAATCCACCGCCCTGCCATAATCCAGGCCGGCGACGCCAAATACCCCGCGCTTCTCGCAGGTCGTGTGCCCCGTGCGACGATGGTGGAATGGACGAGCTCATGAGAATCCCGATCCCGGACGGCCGTGAGCTCGACGTGCGTGTGAGCGGGCCGGAGAACGGACTGCCGTTGGTGTTCCATCACGGTACGCCGGGTGCAGCGACTCCCCTCCGTTTCCTGGATGCTGCCGCTGCGGCCCGCGGGATGCTCCTGATCACCGCATCGCGCGCCGGTTATGGCGGCTCGACTCGCCGCCCCGGCCGAAGTGTCATCGATGTGGTCGACGACACCGATGCGATCCTGGACGTTCTCGGCGTGGAGGAATGTGTCGTGGCCGGATGGTCCGGTGGCGGCCCGCACGCACTCGCCTGTGCCGCGCGGCTCGATCGCGCTCTCGCCACCCTGGTCATCGCGGGTGTGGCACCGTATGTCGCCGATGGCCTGACCTTCCTCGCCGGAATGGGCCAGGACAACATCGACGAGTTCGGGGCTGCGCTGGAGGGCGAAGAGAGGTTGCGCTCATATCTCGAGGACCAGCGCCCAGGCCTGCAGGCGGCAAGCGCAGCAGGCATCGTCGAGTCGTTGCGCAGCATCCTGCCGCAGGTGGACCAGGATGTGCTCACCGATGAGTTCGGCGCCGACATGGCCGATTCGTTTCACGAGGCCCTGCGCGTCGGCGTCGACGGCTGGCTCGATGACGATCTCGCGTTCGTGAGGCCCTGGGGATTCGATCTCGACGAGATCGGCATTCCCGTCACCCTCTGGCAGGGCGATCTCGATCTCATGGTCCCGCACGCGCACGGAGAGTGGCTCGGCCGGAACATACCGAAGGTGAGGGCTACCCTTCGCACCGGCGACGGACACCTCTCCGTGCTCCTGGGTGCGGTGGGTGGAATGCTGGACGAGCTCGTGGACGCTGCCCGAGGTTAGGGGATCCCGTCCGCGCGAGACCTAGGACCCGGGCGGCACCGGCTCGGCAACGATCGACATCGTGCCGGCGATCGCCGTCGCCAGGAATGCGTCGACCCAGGCCCGGCTGGCGGGCTGGTCCTTCTGCTCGGTGAACACGAACCGGAGCGAGCTCGCCGGGCTGATCCACAGCGTCACGCCGAGCGGTTCGTCATCGGCCTCCCAGGCGAGGGCGAACCCTTCGCGCCGTCGCAACTTGTCGATGATCGCGAGCTGAAGGTGCCGAAGCTGCCTGTCGGCCAGTTCGATGGCCGCCTGTCCGTCGTAGAACAGAGTGCCCATGACATCCTTTCGTGCGCTCACACGAGCGCACACCCATATTAAGGGTCGCGCAGTTCAGGAGAAGCGAATCCGGCCGCCCTGGGGTTGAATGAGGGCAACGCGAGAGGACGATCATGGCAGACGACACATTCAGCCCCGAGGAACGTGCGGCGATCAAGGAGTACGCCCAGGAGAAGAAGGGCCGTGCCGGCAGGGGCCCGAAGGCGGGCAGGGTCGACGGACTGCAGGCCGTGCTCGACAAGATCGCCAGCATGGGCGACTCCGATCGCGCCATCGCGGAGCGCGTCCATGCGGTCGTCATGGCGGCCGTGCCCACACTCGAGCCGAAGACCTGGTACGGCTCCCCCGCCTACGCGATCGCAGGCAAGGTGGTCTGCTTCTTCCAGGAATCAGGCAAGTTCGCGACGCGATACTGCACCCTCGGGTTCAGCGACTCGGCCGCACTCGACGACGGGAGCATGTGGCCGACGGCCTACGGCATCCTCGCGATCACGGCCGCCGAGGAGAAGCGGATCTCCGAACTGGTCAGCCGCGCAGCGCGAGCCGCGTCCTGAGCGACTCGCCGATGTCGCGGACGGCATCCAGCTGTTCCGGGCTGAGCGCATCGACGAACAGCTCGCGGATGCTGTGGAGATGCGGCGCGTTCGCCCGCCTGAACGCGGTGCGCCCCGCATCCGTCAGGGTGATCTCCGCTCCCCTGTTGTCTGTGGAGCACTCGTCACGCCGCACCAGCCCCCGATGCTCCATGCGGCCCAGGTGATGCGACAGCCGGCTGCGTTCCCAGCCGATGTGGGTGGCGAGTTCCGATGAGCGCAGGGTGTGGCCGTCCGCCTCGGTGAGAGCCAGCAGCACGCCGTAGTCCCCCGACGACAGGCCGGACTCGGTCTGCAGGCGCGATGCCAGTTCCGACTTCAGCTCGTCCGCGGTCTCGATGAACACGCGCCAGGCCTGCAACTCCCCCGCGGTCGGTGACCGCCGTGCCTGTTCGGGCATCCTCGACCTCCCCTTTGTTGACATGTCAATCATATCGAGGATAATTGACGTGTCAATCATTGTGGAGGAACCATGGCCGCCCCGTTCGAACTCGGGCTCAACTCGTTCGGAGAAGTCGCGACGGACGCGTCCGGCAACGATCTCTCGGATGCCGAGACGGTTCGCCTGCTCATCGACGAGGCCCGACTCGCCGAGTCGGTCGGGCTCGACGTCTTCAGCGTCGGCGAGCACTACCGCCCCGGCCAGAACGATTCGGCCACGCCCGTGCTGCTCGCGGCGATCGCCACCGCCACCGAGCGAATCAAGCTGGGAACCTCGGTCACCGTGCTCAGCACCAATGACCCGGTGCGGCTGTACCACGAGTTCTCCACCCTCGACGCGGTGTCGAACGGCCGCACCGAGCTCATCCTCGGGCGCGCCTCCGCCACCGAATCGTTCCCGCTGTTCGGCTACGACCTCGCCGACTACGAGCGCCTGTTCGAAGAGAAGCTCGAACTTTTCATGCGGCTGCAGCGCGAGGAGTCCGTGACCTGGTCCGGGACCGTGCGGGCGCCGCTGGTCGACCAGACGCTGCATCCGCGGATGCCGGCCGGCGGCATCCCGACCTGGATCGGCGTGGGCGGCAGCCCCGATTCGGTCGTCCGCGCCGCCCGCTACGGGCTCCCCCTGATGCTGGCGATCATCGGCGGGCAGCCGCAGCGCTTCGCCGGCCACGTCGAGCTGTACTTCCGCGCGCTGGAGCAGTTCGGGCAGCCGGTGCAGCCGGTCGGCCAGCACTCCATCGGGCTCGTCGCCGAGACGGACGAGGAGGCGCGCGAGACCTGGTGGCGCTACTGGGAGCCGGTGGTGCGTGCCATCTCGGCCGAGCGCGGCTTCTATGCGCCGACCCGCCAGCGGTACGAGGCGGAGGTGGACACCGGGGCGCTGTTCGTCGGTTCGCCGGAGACGGTGGCGGCCAAGATCGCGCAGGTCGCCCGTGACCTGCGGCTCAGCCGCTTCGATCTCAAGTACGACATCATGCACCTGCCGCGGGATGCCCGCGCCCGCACGATCGAACTGCTCGGTCGCGAGGTCGGTCCGCGGGTGCGGGAGCTCCTGGCCGTGGAACCGGTCACCGCGTGACGTCGGTCGGCACGACGACGATCGGAATACTCGGCGCCGGTAAGGTCGGCACCGTGCTCGCGCGGCTCGCCGTCGCCGCCGGCTATCGGGTGTTCATCGCCGGCTCGCGCGATCCGCGGAAGATCGCGCTCATCGTGGAGGTGCTCGCGCCCGGGGCGATCGCGACCACGGCCCAGGAGGCGGCCGAGGCGGACATCGTCATCCTGGCGCTTCCGCTCGGCAAGTACCGCAGCATCCCGGTGGATCGTCTCAGCGGCAAGCTGGTGATCGACGCCATGAACTACTGGTGGGAGGTCGACGGCATCCGGGACGACCTGAACGACCCGCGCACCTCGTCCAGCGAGACCGTGCAGGCGTTCCTGCCCGGGTCGCGGCTGGTGAAGGCGTTCAACCACATGGGCTATCACGATCTCGAGGCCGAGTCGCGACCCGAGGGCGCTGCCGGGCGTAAAGCGATCGCGATCGCCGGCGATGATCCTGCGAACCTCGCGACCGTGGGCGACCTGGTGAACGCGCTCGGCTTCGACCCCGTGGTCGCCGGTCCGCTGGCGGAGGGCGTGCGCATGGAACCGTCAACCGAGCCGTTCGGAGCCGACGTCGACGCCGCCGAGCTCAGGACCATGCTCGAGGACTTCCCCCGCTCGCAGCGCGGGCTGGTCGTAGCGAGGGCGCGAGCGGCAGACTGATCCCAACGTAAGGAGTCAGCATGGCCGAGGGCCTCGGGCGGACGACGCAGTCCACGATCTATCGCGACGGCGCCACCGGGACGCGGCCGCGCATCCCGTCGAACTGGGCGGCACTGGAGGCGGCGGCCCGGCGGGCGATGTCGCGCCAAGCCTGGGCCTATGTCGCGGGGTCGAGCGGCAACGAGAGCACGACGGCCGCGAACCGGGCCGCACTCGACCGCCGGCGGATCGTGCCGCGGGTGCTGCGCGACGTGTCCGTCCGCGACCTGTCGGTCGAGATCTTCGGCCACCGGTACCCCACTCCCCTGCTCGCCGCACCGGTCGGGGTGCTGGGCCTGGTCGATGATGAGGCGGATGTCGCGGTCGGCAGGGCCGCCGCGCGGGCCTCGGCGTGCCCTACATCGTCTCCACGCAGGCCTCGAAACCGATGGAACAGGTCGCCGCCGCGATGGGTGGGTCACCCTGGTGGTACCAGCTGTACTGGTCCATCTCCGACGACCTGGTCGCCAGCCTCGTCGGCCGCGCCGAGAAGGCCGGCGCCCAGGCGATCGTCGTCACCCTCGACACCCACATGCTCGGCTGGCGGCCGCGCGACCTCGACCTCGGCTACCTGCCCTTCGCCCACGGCATGGGAATCGCGCAGTACACCAGCGACCCGGTGTTCCGACGGCTCGTCGACGAGCACATCGCCGCCGCGCAGGTCAACGGCGCGGTCCCCGGCGAGCGGCCGCGCATCACGCCGGCGACGATCCGCACGCTGCTGGACATCACGAGAAACCATCCCGGGCACTTCTGGGCGAACCTGCGCTCGCCGCTGCCGCGGGCATCCGTCGACACCTTCCTCGACGTGTTCTCCCGGTCCACCCTCACCTGGGACGATCTCGCCGCGCTGAGGAAATTCACGTCACTGCCGATCGTGCTGAAGGGCATCCAGCGCCCGGACGACGCGGAACACGCGATCGCCGCGGGGATGGACGGCATCATCGTCTCCAACCATGCCGGACGGCAGGTGGACGACGCGATCGGGTCGCTGGATGCGCTGCCGGCGGTCGCGGACGTCGTGGCCGGCCGCATCCCGGTGCTGTTCGACAGCGGGGTGCGCTCCGGCGCCGACCTGTTCGTTGCGCTCGCTCTCGGTGCGACCGCGGTGTGCGTCGGCCGCGCGTACACCTACGGCCTCGCGATCGCCGGCGAGGCGGGTGCGCGGGAGGCGCTGCGCAACATCGTCGCCGAGTTCGACATCGTGCTCGGCCTCGCGGGCCTGACCTCGGTGAGCGAGATCGACGCGCAGGCGGTGACGCGGGTCTAGCTGGCGCAGTCGATGCAGAGCTCGGCCTCGGGGCGCGCGCGGAGCCGCTCCTCGGCGATCGGACCGCCGCAGTTGAGGCAGCGGCCGAAGGTGCCGGCCTGCAGTCGCGCGAAAGCGAGCTGGATGGCGGTGCGCTGTGCCTCGGCGGAAATGACGATCGCCGCGATCCGGGACCAGTCCGAGGTGAGCGTCGAGCCCTCCGGGTCGTGCTCGTCGTCGGCCACCGACTCGCCCCGGGCTCCGGCGCCCGCGAGCCGCTCCGCGAGGAGTACGGCGAAATCTGTTCCCACCATCACTGTCTACACCCGCCAGTCCGATACCGTTCCAGAACGGACGTCGTTACGCGGAGGTGACATGACCGACTACATCCTGTCGATCGACCAGGGCACGACCAGCACCAGGGCCATCGTCTTCGACCATTCGGGGTCGATCGTCTCCACGGGGCAGCTCGAACACGAGCAGATCTTCCCCAGGGCCGGTTGGCTGGAACACGACCCGAAGGAGATCTGGAACAATACCCGCGAGGTGATCGGCCAGGCGCTCTCGAAAGCGGACATCACACGGCACGACATCGCCGCCGTCGGCATCACCAACCAGCGCGAGACGACCGTGGTCTGGGATCGCAAGACCGGGGAGCCGGTCTACAACGCCATCGTCTGGCAGGACACGCGCACGCAGTCCATCGTCGACCGCCTCGCGGACGGCGACCTCGACCGCTACCGGGAGAACTGCGGCCTCCCGCTCGCCACCTACTTCTCCGGCACGAAGCTCGCTTGGCTGCTCGAGAACGTCGACGGGGTGCGCGAGCGGGCCGACAAGGGCGACCTGATGTTCGGCACCACCGACACCTGGGTGCTGTGGAACCTGACCGGCGGGGTGAAGGGCGGCGTCCACGCAACAGACGTCACCAACGCGTCCCGCACCATGTTCATGGACCTGGACACGCTCACGTGGAACGAATCCACCCTCGCCGACTTCGGGGTGCCCGCCTCGATGCTGCCGGAGATCCGCAGCTCCTCGGAGGTGTACGGCTACGCCGCCCCCTCGAGCCTGCTGCGCGAGACACCGGTGGCGGGCATCCTCGGCGACCAGCAGGCGGCCACCTTCGGCCAGGCCGCCTTCGATCGCGGCGAGACCAAGAACACCTATGGCACCGGCAACTTCCTCGTCTTCAACACCGGTGAGGAGATCGTGCGCTCGAAGAACGGCCTGCTCACGACGCTCGGCTACCAGCTCGGCGACGGCCGGCCGCACTACGCCCTCGAGGGGTCGATCGCCGTCACCGGCTCACTGGTGCAGTGGCTGCGTGACAACCTCGGGATCCTGTCGAAGTCGTCGGATGTCGAGAAGCTCGCGAAGACCGTGGACGACAACGGTGGCGTCTACTTCGTTCCCGCGTTCTCCGGTCTCTTCGCCCCCTACTGGCGCTCGGATGCCCGCGGCGCGATCGTGGGCATGACCCGCTACGTGAACCAGGGCCACATCGCCCGCGCCGCGCTGGAGGCGACGGCCTTCCAGACCCGGGAGGTGCTGGATGCCGTGAACGCCGACTCCGGCGTGGACCTGGCCGAGCTGAAGGTCGACGGCGGCATGATCGCGAACGAGACGCTCATGCAGTTCCAGGCGGACATCCTCGGCGTTCCGGTCGTGCGACCGGTCGTCGCTGAGACCACCGCGCTCGGCGCCGCCTACGCCGCCGGCCTGGCCATCGGCTACTGGGGCGGACTGGACGAGTTGCGCGCCAACTGGAAGGAGAAGAAGCGCTGGGAGCCGTCGATGGAGCCGGCGGAGCGCGACCGCCGGATGCGGCTCTGGAAGAAGGCCGTCACCAGGACCTTCGACTGGATCGACGACGACACTCCCTAGGCGTGCGTGGCGGCCGCCCACTGCTCGAGCTTCGCGCTCGCCGCACCGGAGTCGATGGTCTGGCCGGCGACCGCGATCTTGTCCCTGAACCGCTGCAGGATCGGCACCTGCAGCTGGGCGGGATCCTTCGCGAGGTCGAACGCGACCAGTCCCGCGGCCGCGTTCAGCAGCACGATGTTCCGCACGGGGCCGGCCTGGCCGCCGAGCACCGACCGCGCGATCGAGGCGTTCAGTTCGGCGTCGCCGCCGAGCAGGTCGGCGATGTCGGCCCGCGGGATCCCGAGTTCCAGCGGCTCCAGGTCGTGCTCGGTGACCGAGCCGCGCGACACCTCCCAGATGTGGCTGTGCCCGGTGGTGGTGAGCTCATCGAGCCCGTCGTCACCGCGGAACACCAGGGCCGTCGCCCCGCGGGTGCGGAACACGCCGACGATCAGCGGAACCTTGTCGAGGCTGGCCACGCCGACCGCGTTCGCCTCGCAGCGGGCCGGGTTGCAGAGCGGACCGAGGAAGTTGAACACGGTCGGGATGCCGAGCTCCGCCCGCACCGGCCCGGCGTGCCGGAAACCGGGGTGGAACAGTGCCGCGAACGCGAAGGTGATCCCGGTCTGCTCGAACACCCGGGCGACGCGTTCCGGGTCGAGCGAGAGGTCGATGCCGAGCGCCCCGAGCACGTCAGACGAGCCCGACTTCGAGCTGGCGGCGCGATTACCGTGCTTGGCGACGGGAACTCCGGATGCCGCGGCGACGATCGAGGCCATGGTCGAGACGTTCACCGTCCCGAACCTGTCGCCGCCGGTGCCGACGATGTCGAGCGCCATCGGATCCACGTGAAGCGGCAGGGAGTACTCGAGCACCGCATCCCGGAAACCGACGATCTCGTCGACCGTCTCGCCCTTCGCGCGCAGCGCGACGAGAAATCCGGCCAGCTGGGCCGGGCTCGCGTCGCCCTTCATCACCTGCTGCATGGCCCATGATGCTTCGCTGATCGAGAGGTCATCGCCCTCTAGGAGCGTGCTGAGAATGGACGGCCACGACAGCTCGGAAGACATGACTGTGATCCTAGCTTTTGGGCCAACTGGCCGCGGCATTGCGAAAACGGCGAACCGATATCGGCCATAATGGAGAAGTGACCAGCACCTCTGTCTCCCACTCCGTCGGGGCTCCCGTCGTCAACAGGCCGAGCGTCGTCGCGGTCGGCACCATCGTGTGGCTCGGCAGCGAGGTCATGTTCTTCGCAGGCCTGTTCGCCATCTACTTCACGCTGCGCTCCACGTCGCCGCAGCTGTGGGCAGTGGTCTCCCCGCATCTCAACGTTCCCTACGCCCTGGCCAACACCCTCGTGCTCGTGTCGTCCTCGTTCACCGCCCAGTTCGGCGTGTTCGCGGCGGAGCGACTGCAGAAATCGCGCACCGGCACGATCTGGCAGTTCTGGCGCTGGGGCATGATCGAGTGGTTCTTCCTCACCTACTTCCTGGGAGCAGTGTTCGTCACCGGCCAGGTCTTCGAGTACGCGAACCTGGTCAGCGAGGGCGTCACCCTCCAGTCCAGCTCCTACGGTTCCGCCTTCTACCTCACCACCGGGTTCCACGCCATGCATGTGACCGGCGGCCTCATCGCGATGTTGCTCATCATCGGTCGTGCGTACGCGGTGAAGGTCTTCACGCACAAAGAGGCGGTCTCCACGATCGTCGTCTCCTACTACTGGCACTTCGTCGATGTGGTCTGGATCGGCCTGTTCCTCGTGATCTACGTACTCAAATAATTCGACACCTGACCCACCACACGACAGTCACCGTTAAGGAACTCCCACAGCACATGGCGAAGAACAGCAGCACGGCGATCCGTCGCACCAGGTCGAAGGGCCGGCGTCATCCGCTGGCAACGGTCGCACTGATCGTCATCGGACTGGTGACCACGGGCGGTGCCTATGCCCTGTTCAGCAGCACCGCATCCGCGGAGACGCAGCCGACCTCGAGCGCCGCGGCCAACCAGTCGAGCGTCGACGCCGGCAAGAAGCTTTTCGCCGCCAACTGCGCCACCTGTCACGGACTCAGCGCCGAGGGCGTCGACGGTGTCGCGCCGAGCCTCTACGGGGTCGGCGCCGCGGCGGTGAGCTTCCAGGTCGGTACGGGCAGGATGCCGCTGGCGAACCAGGGACCGCAGGCCGAGCAGAAGCCGATCCAGTTCACCGACGCACAGATCTCCCAGATGGCCGACTACGTCGCCAGCCTCTCCCCCGGCCCGGGCATCCCGGCGAAGCAGTACCTGACCGGCAATGCCGACGCGGCGACCGGCGCCGAACTGTTCCGGGTGAACTGCGCCATGTGCCACAACGTGGCCGGCGCCGGCGGTGCGCTCACCGAGGGCAAGTTCGCGCCGGCACTGAGCGGAGTCTCGGCCGAGCACATCTACGAGGCCATGGTGACCGGTCCGCAGAACATGCCGGTGTTCAACGACAAGAACATCACGCCCGCCCAGAAGGCCGACATCATCACCTACCTCAAGTACCTCGACAAGAACCCGTCGCCCGGTGGCTTCGACCTCGGCAACCTCGGCCCGGTCGCGGAGGGTCTGTTCATCTGGATCTTCGGTCTCGGCGCGGTGGTCGGCGTGACCATCTGGATCGCCGCCAAGGCCAACTAGGTACCGTTAGCAACGAGCTTGTCGCACAGCACCAACGAAGGGGAACCAATGGCACAGCATGACGACGGCGGCACCAGCGCCGCTGCCGGCTCGGCCGTCGAGAAGACCACGGATCTGTCGGATCCCGGCACCGCGGTCGTCTCATCGGACGCCATCCAGAACCCCGGACTGCCACCGCACCGTCTCCGGATCACCGACATCGACCCGAAGAAGGAGAAGACCGCCGAGCGCAACGTCTACACCCTCTTCTACCTGTCGATCGTCGGCAGCATCTTCGCCGTCGCCGCGTACGTCGCCTTCCCGATCACCCCCGGTGACACCAACTCGGTACGACTCAACACCCTGTTCCTTGGACTCGGCATAGCGCTGGGCCTGCTCGCGCTGGGAATCGGTTCCATCTACTGGGCGAAGAACCTCATGCGTGGTGATGAGCTCACCGAGATGCGCCACAGCACCCGCGGCTCGGAGGCGACCCGCGAGCGTGCCGTCGAGATCTTCAAGGAGGGCAACCAGGAGTCCGGTTTCGGTCGCCGCTCGCTCATCCGCAACAGCCTCATCGGTGCGCTTCTCGCGTTCCCGCTGCCGGGTATCGTGCTGTTCCGCGACCTGGCGCCGGCCGCGGACCCGGCCAAGCTGCTCTCGCACACCATGTGGAAGAAGGGCATGCGCCTCACCCACGACCCGTCCGGTGCGCCGATCAAGGCCGCGGATGTCACGCTCGGTTCCGTCTTCCACGTGATCCCCGAGGGGCTCAACGACAAGGAGGACCGTCTCGAGGAGAAGGCGAAGGCGGCCGTGCTGCTCCTGCGCCTCGAGCCGAACCTGCTGCACGTGTCCAAGGGCCGCGAGAAGTGGAACTACAACGGCATCGTGGCGTACTCGAAGATCTGCACGCACGCCGGATGCCCGGTGGCGCTCTACGAGCAGCAGACCCACCACCTGCTGTGCCCGTGCCACTCCTCCACCTTCGACGTCGAGCACGAGTGCGAGGTCATCTTCGGACCGGCCAAGCGTCCCCTCCCCCAGCTGCCGATCACCGTCGACAGCGAGGGCTACCTCATCGCGCAGAGTGATTTCCACGAGCCCGTGGGCCCGAGCTTCTGGGAGCGTTCATGACCGTCACCGAAAACCGCCCGGTCGAAGCGGAGGTCGAACCCGTCTCGAGCGGTGGCCGCTTCACCGCCGCGGCAGCCAACTACATCGACGAACGCACCAGCATCTCGGGCCTCGTCAAGGAGCTCGGCCGCAAGATCTTCCCCGACCACTGGTCGTTCATGCTCGGCGAGGTGGCGCTCTACAGCTTCATCGTCATCCTGCTGTCCGGCACGTTCCTCACGTTCTTCTTCCAGCCCTCGATGGCGGATGTCGTCTACCACGGCTCCTACGTGCCGCTCAAGGGCATCACGATGTCGGCGGCGTATTCGTCCACGCTCAACATCTCGTTCGACATCCGCGGCGGCCTGCTGTTCCGCCAGGTGCACCACTGGGCCGCGCTGCTGTTCATCGCCGCGATCGGCCTGCACATGCTCCGCATCTTCTTCACGGGTGCTTTCCGCAAGCCGCGTGAACTGAACTGGTTCATCGGCTTCATCCTGTTCGTGCTGGCGATGGCCGAAGGCTTCACCGGCTATTCGCTGCCCGACGACCTGCTCTCGGGCAACGGCCTCCGCATCATCGACGGCCTGATCAAGGGCGTCCCGGTCGTCGGCACCTGGATCTCCTACCTGCTGTTCGGCGGGGAGTTCCCCGGCAATAAACTCGTGGCCGAGTTCTACTCGATACACATCCTGTTGCTGCCCGCGATCCTGGTGGCCGCGCTCGGCGTGCACCTGTTGTTGATGGTGGTCAATAAGCACACCCAGTTCGCCGGCCCCGGCCGCACCAACGACAACGTCGTGGGTGTGCCCATCCTCCCGGTGTTCGCGGCGAAGGCCGGAGGCTTCTTCTTCGTGATCTTCGGCGTGATCGTGCTCATCGCCTCGCTGTTCACGATCAACCCGATCTGGACCTACGGGCCCTACGACCCCTCGCCCATCTCCGCCGGCACCCAGCCGGACTGGTACATCGGCTTCGCCGACGGCGCCCTGCGTCTCGTACCACCGGGCTGGGAGTTCGTGCTCTGGGGCCACACCTGGTCGTTCAACATGATCTCCGTCATCCTCGTGCTGCTGGTATTCCTCGGGCTGGTCGCGTTCTATCCCTTCATCGAGGGCTGGGTGACCGGTGACAAGCGTGAGCACCACATCGCCGACCGTCCGCGCAACGCCCCCACCCGCACGGCGATCGGCGCTGCCGGTGTCACGTTCTACGCGGTGCTCTGGGCGGCGGCCAGTTCCGACCTGATGGCCACGCACTTCAAGATCACCCTCGAGGGCGTCATTCACACGCTCCAGGCGCTGCTCATCCTCGGACCGATCATCGCCTATCTGGTCACCAAGCGCGTCTGTCTCGCGCTGATGAAGAAGGATCGCGAGATCGCCCTGCACGGCTACGAGTCGGGCCGCATCGTCCGCCTGCCCGGCGGCGAGTACATCGAGGTTCACGAGCAGCTCAGCGACTACGAGCGCTGGCGCCTGGTCAGCTACGAGGACTACAAGCCGCTGATGATCCGGCCGAACAGCAAGGGCCGCATCACCGGCGCCGAGCGGTTCCGGGCGAGCCTGTCACGCTGGTTCTTCGAGGACCGCATCTCCCCGATCACCAAGGGCGAGATCGACCAGGGCGGCCACCACTAGCCACAGGCTTCTGCGGAGGAGGCTGTCGGGATGATTGTCGAGCATGCGATTCTTCCGGTTCGTGCGGGCGCGGAGGAGGATTTCGAAGCGGCGTTCTCGCGTGCTCGCTCCCTGATCGGCGTGCAACCCGGATTTCGTTCGCTGTCGCTCTCACGGTCGGTCGAGTCGCCTCGCCTGTACCTGCTGCTGGTCGAATGGGATTCCGTCGAGGCTCACACCGACGGGTTCCGGAAATCACCCGAATACGAGCAGTGGAGAGCGCTGCTTCATCACTTCTATGACCCGTTTCCCGCAGTCGAACACTTCACCGAGGTGAGCGTCAGTCGGCCAGGAAGCTCTTCTTGAGGTAGTCGGACGTGGAACGGTAGTCCATCCGCTCATAGAACCCGGCGCCGCGGAGAATGCTGACGGTCAACTGGGTCACGCCCCGGGCGCGGCATTCCCGCTCGATCGCGTTCACCAGCTGGCTGCCGATTCCTCGTCCCGATGCGGACGTGGAGACCACCAGTTCTTGCAGGTGCGCCGAGTCGCCCGGCGTGTAGAGCGGGTGCGCGATCGTCGCGACGGCGTACGCGACAACGCTGCCCGCGCTCTCGGAGACGAGCATGATGTGATCGTCCGTGTTGCTCACCGTCGAGAGGAACACGGTGCCGAAGGCCGCGCGATCCGCCTCAGCACCGATGCCGAGCTCCCGCACCAGCGCGAAGACCTGGTCGACATCCCGGGGCGTCGCCGCCCGGATGGTGGTGGCCGGTCTAGCGGGCGAAGTTTCCGCGGTAGTACTCATAGATCCACCCAACCACGCTGATACCGAGAATGGTGGCTCCGATGAACGAGATCCAGACCCCGACGGCCAGGCCGAGGAAGACCAGCGCGGCTCCGAGTGCGAGCATCATCGGCCACCAGCTCCACGGGCTGAAGAAGCCCTGCTCGGCGTCGCCGTCGTCGATCTCGGCGTCCTGGCGGTCCTCCGGCAGCTCGCCGCCGACTGAGGCGTGCGAGCGGCCCAGGTAGAACGCGATGAAACCCGACAGGATGCCGGTGAGGGCGATGCCGACGGCCCCGACCCACTCGATCGAGGGTCCGGGGATGCCGCCGGCCGGCTCCCCGGCGACACGCATGCCGTAGTCGATCAGGCTCCAGATGATGTATGCCGCGTCCGCCGCGAAGAAGAACCCGCAGAGGATCCAGAACATCTTGGCATTGGTGTTCATGCCTACTTCACCTCTCCGCCGGCGAGGTCGTAGGTCTTCGCATCAGGCGCGTCCTTGTAGTCACCGACACCGCCGATGCCGACCGGGATGCCGACCTCGGGGTGGTTGAGGTCGAAAGCCGGCGACTCCGAGCGGATGCGCGGGATCGAGTTGAAGTTGTGGCGCGGCGGCGGGCAGGAGGTCGCCCACTCGAGCGAGCG
>FSWJ01000084.1_pt1 | contig 23775 bp, 20 predicted proteins | sample 1637851 | NCBI WGS metagenome assembly FSWJ01 (sample SAMEA3914789, study PRJEB12502) | metagenome | biome: forest; material: soil | place: Canada | collected 2011-07-03 | depth 0.3 m | reverse complement strand
TGTCGGACCCGGCAGGCACGCTGGTCGCTGTCACGCAGTTCACTCTACAGTGGTTGACCGTTTACTGCGCAACGGTCTACGGTTGTTGAGTCAACGTACGTAGAGGGGAAGTTCGCTGTGACCACAGCACACGACATCGCACCCGGATCCAGCGACGTGTTTCACGCCGACGGCCGCACGGTCCACAAGGGACTCGCACTGCTCGTCATCGCGATGAGCCAGCTGATGGTGGTGCTCGACGCCACCATCGTGAACGTCGCGATCCCCGACATCGGCAAGGCCCTCAAGGTCGCCAACACCGGCGACCTCCAGTGGATCGTGACGGGCTACACCCTCACGTTCGGCGGGTTCCTGCTGCTCGGCGGCAAGCTCGGCGACCGCATCGGGCGTCGGAAGGTCTTCATCACCGGGGCCTCACTGTTCGCGTTCGCCTCGCTGCTCGGCGGCATCGCGGGCAACCTCGGGCTGCTCATCACGGCCCGCGGGGTGCAGGGCATCGGCGGCGCGCTCATGTCGCCGTCCGCGCTCGCCCTGCTCACGGTGGTGTTCGCCGAGGGCAAGGAGCGCAACCGCGCGCTCGGCATCTTCTCGGCGATCACCGCGGGCGGGGCCGCGATCGGGCTGATCCTCGGTGGCGTCCTCACCCAGTACGCCTCCTGGCGCTGGGTCCTGTTCGTGAACGTCCCGATCGCCGTGACGGCCATCTTCGGCGCCGTCACTTTCGTGCCGGAGAGCAAGGACGAGCGGGCCAAGGGCTTCGACATCCCCGGGGCGGTGCTCGTCACCGGTGGCCTCATGACGCTGGTCTTCGCGCTCGTCAAGGGCAACCAGTACGGCTGGGCCTCGGGCAAGACGATCGGCCTGCTCGTCCTGGCCGCCGCTCTGCTCGCCGCCTTCATCGTGGTCCAGCTGAAGGCCGCGAACCCCCTCGTGCCCTTCCGGCTCTTCCACTCGCGCAGCGTGCTGGGCGCCGACCTGGGGTCGCTCCTCGTCGGGGCCGGAATCTTCGCGATCTTCTTCTTCCTGATCCTGTGGATGCAGCAGGTCAACGGCTACAGCCCCGTCAAGTCCGGGTTGCTGTTCCTCCCCATGACGCTGCTGATCGGGGTCAGCGCCGGCATCGGGGCCCAGTTGCTCGGGAAGATCGGCCCCCGGCCGCTTCTCCTCGTCGGCCCGTCCCTCGCCGGTCTCGGTCTGCTCCAGCTCGGGCTCCGCCTCGGCCTCCACTCCAGCTACCTCGGCGTCGTCCTGCCGGCGCTGGCCTGCGTCGCCTTCGGCATGGGGATGACGTTCGTGGCGCTGACGAGCTCGGCAGTCGCCGGCGTGCCCCACGAGGACGCGGGGATCGCGTCAGCGCTCCTCAACGCCGGCCAGCAGATCGGCGGCGCCCTCGGCCTCGCCGTCCTCACCGCCGTGTCGGTGGCCCGGACCAACGCCCTCGGCGGCCTGACGGTCAGCAACGGACGGCCCGACTTCACCAATGCGGTGCACGGCTGGAACGCCGGGTTCCTCGTCGGGGCGGCCCTGCTGTTCGGCGCCGCAGCCGTCATGTACAACCTCGTGCACGTCAGCAAGGAGGACGCTGCGGCGGCCCTCAAGGAAGCCGTTCCGGCGTAGGGCCTTCGCCGGAGACCGACGGCCCGCCCTCCCTCGGGAGAGGCGGGCCGTCGCCGTTCCCGGCAGCGGCAGCACTCCGGGTCAGGCGGGGGCGCCCGGGGGGACGAAGGGAAGGCCGGCGGTGGGCCCGTGCTCGAGGAGCCGGATCACGGCGTCGGTGTCGAGGTGGTCGGCCACCGCGTCGCCGAGCACGTCGAGGCGGGCCTGGCGTACGTCCTCGAAGGCCACCGTCCCGGGCTCCCAGGCCCTGCCCACGAGCGCCGCGACCTCCGACAGGTAGGCCCTCCGGAAGCCGTCGCTCTCGAGCGCGCCGTGCCACACCGTGCCGCTGACGGACCCGACCCGGACGCCGTCCAGGAAGGCCTCCCCCGCCGACGCCGTGATGCGGCCGTGGTGGATCTCGTACGCGGTGTCGACGAGCTGGTCCCGCCAGGCGCCGACGGGCCGGCCGAGGACCTTGTCCGCCCCGAACACGGTGTCGACGGGCAGCATCCGGAGGCCGGCCACCGACCCCGCGCCCGACTCGACGTCGTCGCGGATCGTCGCACCGAGCATCTGGTAGCCGCCGCAGATGCCGAGGACCGGGCGTTCCCTGCGCTGGAGCGCCACGTCGAGGCCGCGGTCACGCAGCCAGGCAAGGTCGGCGACGGTCTGCCGGGTCCCGGGGAGCACGACGAGGTCCGCGTCCGCGAGCTCCGCCGGTGTCGTCGCGAACCGCACCAGGACACCAGGCTCCGAGCGCAGCGCGTCGACGTCTGTCCAGTTCGACAGCCGCGGCAGCCGGACCACCGAGACCCGGAGGACGTCACGACCGGCAGGAGGCAGCGCCGCCACCGGGGCCGAGAGCCCCAGGGAGTCCTCGACGTCGAGCTCGAGGCCCTCGGTCCAGGGGATCACGCCGAGGGTCGGCCGCCCCGTGAGGGACCGGAGCATGTCGAGCCCCGGCTGGAGCAGCGCCGGGTCACCGCGGAACTTGTTGACGACGAAGCCGCACACCAGGGCCTGGTCCTCTGCCGAGAGCAGCGCCAGCGTGCCGAACAGCCCGGCGAACACCCCGCCCGGGTTGATGTCGCCGACCACGAGGACCGGAAGTGCCGCGGCCCGCGCGAGGCCCAGGTTGGCGATGTCGGTGTCCCGCAGGTTGATCTCGGCCGGCGAGCCGGCACCCTCGCAGATGACGACGTCGTACCGGGACCGCAGGTCCGACAGGCACTCCAGCGCGACCTGCAACAGCGCCGGCTTGTGCTCGCGGTACGACAGGGCCGAGACCTCGGCGTAGGGCTTGCCGAGCAGCACGACCTGCGAGGTGCGGTCGGACCCGGGCTTGAGCAGCACCGGGTTCATGGCCGCCTCCGGCGCGACACCCGCCGCCGCGGCCTGCATCGCCTGGGCCCGGCCGATCTCGGCGCCGTCCACGGTGACCGCCGAGTTGAGCGACATGTTCTGCGCCTTGAAGGGCGCGACCTTCACGCCCTGCCGCGCCAGCCAGCGGCACAAGCCCGCCGTGAGGACCGACTTCCCCGCATCGGACGTCGTCCCGGCGACCAGCAGCGCGCCCTTCACCGACGGATCCCCCGGGCCGCCACGGCGAGTCCGCCGGCGGCGAGCGAGACCGCGGCAGAGAGCCTGGCTGCCCGTGGGATGTCCGCCACCGACGGAGCCGGGCCGTTGCCGAGGAGCGGCCGGTCCTCGACCCGCCCCGCGTAGGCGAGCGTGCCCCCGAGGGTCCGGCCCAGCGCGCCGGCGAAGGCGGCCTCGACGGGACCGGCGTTCGGCGACGGGTGCTTGCGGCCGTCCCGCGACCAGGCCCGGACGGCTGCCTGCGGACGGCCGCCGACGACCGGAGCGAGGGCCACGGCAAGGGCGGCGGTGAGCCGCGCCGGCAGCAGGTTCGCGAGGTCGTCGAGGCGGGCGGCGGCCCAGCCGAACCGCTGGTACCGCTCCGACCGGTGACCCACCATCGCGTCGAGGGTGTTGACCGCCCGGTACGCGAGGAGCCCTGGTGCGCCGGCGACCGCGCCCCAGAAGAGCGGGCCGACGACGGCGTCGGAGGTGTTCTCGGCGACCGACTCGACGGTGGCGCGTGCCAGGGCGGGGACGTCGAGGTCCGAGGCGTCGCGCCCGCACAGGTGCGACAGCTGGGCGCGGGCCGCGTCCAGGTCTCCGTCGGCGAGCAGCGCGTGCATCGCGGCCGCCTCCTGGCGCAGGGTGGTGCCGCCGACGGCCACCCAGGTGACCAGCGCGGTGAGAGCGGCGAGCCCACCGGGCCGCCGTACCGAGCGGACGAGTCCGACGCCGGCCAGGCCCGCTCCCCCGGTCAGGGCGACCGCGTAGGCCGTCCCGACGGCGCGGGAGTCCTGGTGCACCAGCCGTTCCGCCGCGGCCGCCAGCGACCCGAATCCGGCCACGGGGTGGCCGCGTCGCGGGTCGGCGAGGACGGCGTCGAGGCCGAGACCACCCGCGAGCCCGAGAGCGACGGGCCACGCGCGGGAGGACATGCGGTCAGCCTACGAGTGACGGGCGACCCGCCCCGGGGGCGTCAGCCCTCCGAGCGCGGCGCCTCGGCGCCCGCCGGGACCGTCACCTCGACGGCCGGAGGCGCCGGGGTCTCGGCTGCTGCGGGCGCGGCCGGCTCGGGCACCGACGTCGGAGCAGGCGCGGCCGGCTCGGGCACCGGCGTCGGAGCGGGAGGAGCCGACTCGACGGGAGCGGCCGGTGTCTCCGCCGGGGTCGTGGGTGACGCCGGGCTCTCGGCACTCACCGCGCCCTCGGCGGCCGGAGCACCCTCGGTGGAGCCCTCGGGGGCAGGCTGGTCGGGACGCGGGCCGCGGTCCGGGCGGGGACCCCTCTCGCCCTCGGGGCGGGGACCGCGCTCACCCTCCGGGCGGTCACCGCGGCCAGGACGGTTGCGGCGGGACTTCGGCGGCCGGGGCGTGCGGTCGCCCGCCAGCTCGCGGAGCGGCACGGTCATGTCCATCGCGCCGGCGAGGGCGCACTCCTGCACCAGGAGCTCGATCGCGGGCACGTCCTCGGTGGAGGCGGTCGCCAGCTTGCCCTCCGCCAGGGTCCGCAGCTCGCCGAGCCGGGTGAGGCGCCGCTGCGGGGTGTCGGTGGGGTGCGTCAGCAGCACGGCGTGGGCCATGCAGGCCGCGGTCCCGGACACGGCCGTCACGGCCTCGCGGACGAGGGCCAGGTCGGCAAGGCACGGCGCGCAGTAGGTGGTCATGGGCGACCACGTTACGCGGGACCCGGCCGTACGAGGCTGCCGCCCATGGGACGGGGACTCCCGGGACGGCGAACCGTCCGGCTACGGGCTCGGGGCGACGGTCCACGGCCCGGCCACCGAGGTCGGTGAGGGCATCGTGACGGCGACGGTGCGCACCCCCCAGGGCTCGATCACCGGGTTCATCGTCAACCCGCACGTCGCGGCCGGCTGAACACGCAGAACTCGTTGCCCTCCGGGTCGGCGAGCACCGTCCAGCCGATCTCGTCGTCCTCGGCCCGGACGACGGAGGCGCCCTGCTCCACGAGGTCGGTGAGCGACGCCCCGTCCAGCGTCACGTCCCAGTGCATCCGGTTCTTCACCGTCTTGGGCTCCGGCACCGGGTTGAAGACCCAGTACGGGAATGGGAACCCCGCGGCTCCCTCGAGCCACACCCACGGCTTGCCGTCCTGGTGCTTCACGGTCGCGCCGGTGCGGGCCGCCCACCAGGTGGCGAGGGCCAGGGGGTCGACGGCGTCGACGACCAGCTCGAACGGCCCCTCGGGCGCGTCCGGGTACCGCGGGTGCGGACCGAAGGCGCAGAACACCAGGCCGTCGGGGTCGGCCAGAACCCGCCAGGAGATCTCGTCGTCCTTGCCCCGCACGACGGTCGCACCGGGTACGGCGGTGTCGTCGGCCGCCAGCCTGACGTCGAGGTGCACCCGGCTCTTGGCCGTCGAGGGCTCAGGCACGGCGTTGACCCAGATCGTCCGCTCCTTCGGCACACCGTCGAGCCGGAAGTCGCCGCCCTCCTGCGGCACCGGCTCCTGGCCCAGCAGCGCGGCCCAGAACGGGCCGACCACGTCAGGTCGGCTGGCGTCGATGCAGAGGTCCCTGAAGGTGAGTTCGGCCACGAGGGGACGGTACGACGGGAGAGCGACATGTCACCCGAAAGGCCCTGCGCTCGTTGCGCCGATCAGCCGATAGGGGGGCAGGAGGTAGATGTGTCCCAGGGCATCGAGCACCGGTTGCACGCAGCCGTGTGGGCTTTCCACTCGGCGGTCCAGCGACGGGAGGGTGTCGAGGCCCGGCTGCGGCGCGGCGAGCTCGACGGCGACCTCTACGACCGCAGTCTCACCGCGGCACAGGCCGTCGTACGGGCGAGGGTCGAGCTGTACCGGCTGCTCATCGCCGAGGGCTGGACCCCGCCGCCCGGCGTGGTGCGCGACATCGAGTACGACGACAGCCTGCTGCGCGAGTCCGCCGAGCACCTGGACTGACGCCCTGCCGCGTCTGTGCCACGGGCGCAACACGAGGCAGGACCTGGACGGCGGGCGGCGAAGCAAGCCGCATGCGCCTCCGCCACCTCCTCGTCCTCGCCGTCGCGGGCAGCGCCCTCGCCGGCCCGCACGCCACCGCCTCGACCCCGCAGCCGGCGGGTTCGCCGGCGCGCGACTGCCGAGCCCGGATCGCGGGTCTCGACCTCCAGACGGCGACCGTCGCCGACCTGCAGAAGGTGCTGCGCTCGGGACGGCTGACGAGCCGCCAGCTGGTGCTCGCCTACCAGCGCCGGATCGCGTCCTTCGACGGCCCGACCAACAGCATCCGGGCGCTGTCGCCGACCGCACTCGCCGCCGCCGACCGCCTCGACGCCGAGCGACGCGCCGGCAAGGTGCGCGGCCCGCTCCACGGCGTACCAGTCCTGCTCAAGGACAACATCGGCACCGCCGACCAGCCGACCACGGCGGGCTCGATCGCCCTCGCCGGCATGCGCCCGTACAAGGACGCGACGATCGTGGCGAGGCTGCGCGCGGCCGGCGCGATCGTGCTGGGGAAGACCAACCTCTCCGAGTTCGCCAACTGGGTCGACCTGTCCATGCCGAACGGCTACTCCAGCCTCGGTGGCCAGGTGAAGAACGCCTACAACCTCGGCGATCCGTCGGGCTCCTCCTCCGGCTCGGGGGTCGCCGGCTCGATGGCCTTCGCGGCGGCGGCCTTCGGCTCGGAGACGTCGGGCAGCATCCTGTCCCCCAGCAGCGTCAACGGCCTCGTCGGCATCAAGCCGACCCGCGGGCTGCTCTCCCGCGACGGCGTCATCCCGCTGGCCGAGGGCTTCGACACCGCCGGCCCGATGGCTCGCAGCGTGCAGGACGCGGCGGCCCTGCTGACGGCTGTCGCGGCCTCCGACGCCGCCGACCCGGCGACGGCCGACGCCGACAAGCACCGCACCGACTACCTGGCGGCGCTGCGGGGCGCCACCCTCCGGGGCGTCCGCCTCGGGTACAGCCAGAGCCTCCACGACTCGCTCGCCACGGGCCAGAAGAAGCTGTACGACGCCGCCCTCGCCACCCTGAAGGACCAGGGCGCCGTGCTCGTCGCGACCGATGCCCTCGACAACACCGGCTACCTGGGCCTTGCCGAGCTGGGCCTCATCCCCAACGACTTCAAGGGAAACCTCGACCACTACCTCGCGACCTACGCGCCGACCCCGGCGAGCGGGGTCAAGAGCCTCGCCGACATCGTCCTGTTCAACCAGCAGCACACCGACCGGGTGAAGTACGGCCAGCGACTGCTCATCGCCTCCGCCGCGCAGCCGGGCAGCCGCGAGGCGGCCTCGGCGGCGTCGCTCGCCCTCCGGACCGCGCAGGGGGCGAACATCGACAAGGGGCTGGCCGACAACGGCCTGGCCGCCTTCGTGGCGCCCGGGGCCAGCTACGCCAACATCGGGGCCTCGGCCGGCTACCCGACGGTCGTCGTCCCCTCCGGCGTCACCGGCTCCACAGCGGTCGGGGTGTCGTTCATGGGCACGGCCTGGTCGGAGGCGCAGCTGCTCAGGCTCGCGTCGGCGTACGAGGCCGCGAGCCACAGCCGGGTGCCCCCGACCGTCGTCAACCCCGAGATCCTCAAGGGCTGCTGACGCCACTCGGCGCGGCCCGGGCCGTGCCAGACTCCCCGCATGTCCTTCAGCCTCGGCGAACTGGGGCGCGCACAAGACCTGGTACGCCGGTGGGTGCCGCCCACGCCCCAGTACGCGTGGCCGCTGCTGGGCCGGGCCGTCGGCGCCGAGGTGTGGGTGAAGCACGAGAACCACACCCCGACCGGGGCCTTCAAGGTGCGGGGCGGGCTGGTCTACGTCGACCGGTTGCGGGCACGCCTTCCGAAGGCGACCGGGATCGTGTCCGCGACGCGCGGCAACCACGGGCAGAGCCTCGCCTTCGCCGGCCGGGCAGGGGGACTCGCCGTCACGATCGTCGTCCCCCTCGGCAACAGCCCGGACAAGAACGCCGCCATGCGCGGGTTCGGCGCCGAGGTGCTCGAGCACGGTCACGACTTCCAAGCAGCGTGCGAGCACGCCGCCGAGGTGGCCGGGGACCGGGGCGCCGAGATGGTCGTGCCGTACCACCCCGACCTCGTCCTCGGCGTCGCCACCTACGCGGCCGAGCTGTTCGACGCCGCCGGGGAGCTCGATGCCGTCTACGTGCCCATCGGGATGGGCTCGGGCATCAGCGGCCTGATCCGGGTCCGCGACCTGCTGGGCCTGCGTACCGAGATCGTCGGCGTCGTCGCCGCCGGCGCCCCGGCCTACGCGAGGTCGGTTGCCGCAGGGCAGGTCGTCGCGACCGCCACCGCCCACACCTTCGTCGACGGCGTCGCCTGCCGGGTCCCCGACGCCGCCGCCGTACAGGTCATCCGCGCGGGCGCGGCGCGCGTCCTCGAGGTCGAGGACGACGCGACGGCCGACGCGGCCCGGCTGCTGTTCGCGACCACGCACAACGCACCCGAGCCGGCGGGCGCGATCGCCCTGGCTGGGCTGCTGGCCGACCGGGACGCGGTGCAGGGACGGCGGGTGGCCGTCATCCAGACCGGGGGCAACATCGACACCGCCATGCTCGGCGAGATTCTCGCGGGAGCGACACCGGCCGCGTAGGGCCGTACTCTTCTCCCCGTGACCCGCACACCTCCGTGACCCCGGACCTGCGGCGCGATGCGCCTGGTCCCTTTCGTCACGTCGAGGTTCGTGGAGGATTCCTGTGCTTGCCGCTGACCGCGGCTACGTCGCGCTGCTCAGGTTGCGCGGCGCCGGACCGCTCTGGTTGTGGACGTCCCTGGCCCGGCTCCAGTACGGCGTCCTGCCGCTGGCGCTGCTCCTGCTCCTTGCCGAGCGCCGGCACTCGTTCGCCGAGGCCGGCACCACGCTGGCCGGCTACGGCCTCGCGGCCGGACTGCTCGGCCCCTTCCGTGCCCGCCTCGCCGACCGCGCCGGGGTGCGCCGGGTGCTGGTGGTGCTCGCGGTCCTGCTCGCCCTCGCGCTGACCGGGCTCACGGTCGCCGCGGACGCACCCTTGGCCGTCACCCTTTTCCTCGCGGTCCTCGCGGGGAGCGTGCCACCTCCCGTCGGCCCGGTGATGCGCGCTGCCTGGAGGCGGATGGCGGGCGACGACCAGGACCTGCTGCGTCGCGCCTACTCCTTCGACGCCGTCGGTGAGGAGGTCCTCTACGTGCTCGGTCCGCTGGTCGCGGCCGCGGCTGCCGCGTCCCTCGGCCCGCGCACCGCCGTACTGGGGTCGGCGGGCCTGCTCGTGCTGGCCGCGGCCGGCACGGCGGCCTGCCTACCGAAGGGGCAGCGGCCGGTGGCGCCGAGGTCGCGGGCCGGAAGTCGCCGCCGCGGGGTCGCCGGCCTGGCTCCGGTCGCCGGGCTCGGCTTCCTGCTCGGCGGCCTCGAGGTCGCCGGGGTCGCGGCGGCGCTTGCCGCTGCGCGTCCCTCGGCGGCCGGCCTTCCCGCCGCGGCCGTGTCCGTAGGCAGCGTGATCGGAGGCCTCCTGTACGGCCGCCGTCGCTGGCCCGGCGACCACGGCTCCCAGGCGCGGCTTCTCGCGTGCGCCGCCGCCGTGGCGGTCGCGTTGGCGGCCACCTGCACCGCGAACGTCGACCTCATGGTCGGAGTGCTGAGCCTCGCGGGATTGTTCATCGCGCCGGCGATCGTGTCCTCGTACCTGCTGGCGGACGAGTCCGCCGCCGCCGGGAGCACGGAGGCGACCGCCTGGGTGAACGCCTCCTTCAACGCCTGCCTGGCGCTCGGCTCCGCGGCAGCGGGGGTCGTGGTCGATGCCGCGTCGCCGCGGCTGGCGATGCTGGTCCTCGCCGGTGTCGCGTCCGTGGTCGTCCTCGTGCCCCGTCCCGCCGACTGACGGCCTCACGGTTCCCGATCGGCGTGGGCTCCTACCGCATGCGGCGGCCGACTAGTCACTTCAAGGCATTTCAGGTTTTGGGCTGTTCTTCCTCGGCATCGGCGCCGAAACACCTGTACATGAGAGTCGATGCTGGGCGTCGCTGGGTTGGCTCCGGATCATCGTCCGTCTCGGACGCGTCGGAGGCCGGGCGGTCGGCGTGCCTGCAGGCCGTCGGCGGTCGCGACGAGGCCAAGCTGCTGGTGGTGTTCGCCTCCGACGCCTACACGTTGACGGAGCTGCTCGAAGCGGTGCGTGAGGCGGCGCCGGGTGTGGCGCTGATCGGGTGCTCGACCGCCGGCGAGATCGCCGCGGGTGGCGCCACGGACAGCGGTGTGGTCATCATGGCTCTCGGCGGCCCGGGCTTCAGCGTGGCAACGGCGGCAGCGGACGTGGACGAGCTGGGGCTGCGGGAGGCCGGCAGCTCGGTGGCGCGGATAGCGGAGCAGGTCGCATCCTCCACCCATCGGGTGTTGCTGGTCCTCAGCGACGGGCTCGCTGGCGACCAGGAGGAGATCGTGCGCGGCGCGTACGCGGTGGTCGGCGCAGAGGTGCCCCTGGTCGGGGGATGCGCCGGTGACGACTTGCGTATGGAGAGTACGGCGCAGCTGCATGAGGGCCGGGTCCTGCGACGGGCCGTGGTCGCTGCCGTGATCGGGTCCGATGCTCCCTTGGGCATCGGTGTCGAGCACGGCTGGCGTCGCGTGGGCGATGCCATGGTCGTCACCGCAAGCGACGGCGTCCGCGTCCTGAGCCTGGACGACGAACCGGCCCTCGACGTCTACCTGCGTCGGCTTGGCGCGCCCGTCGAAGCGCACACCGACGCCGCTGCCTTCACGCGGTTCGCGTTGACGCACCCGCTGGGGGTGAGCCGCCGTAGCAGCGAGGAGGTCCGGATGGTCGCGGAGGCTGATTTCGAGACGAGGTCGCTGGTCTGCATCGCCCGCGTCCCGCAGGGCGGCCTGGCGTGGATCATGGAGGGTGACGAGGACTCGGTGCTCGAGGCGACGGACGCCGCCTGTTCCGCGGCGCTCGCCTCTCTGGAAGGACACGCACCGCTCGGGCTTTTCGCCTTCGACTGCATCGCCCGACGCGGCGTGCTGGGCGACGACGGCGTCCGACGCGAGGTCGAACGCATCTCGCTCCACGCGGCCGACGCGCCGGTCGGGGGCTTCTACACGTACGGCGAGATCGCCCGGCACTCGCCTGCGGGCGGCTTCCACAACCAGACGCTCGTGGTGCTGGCCATCGCATGACCCCTGCAGGGACGGCGAGCTGGTCCACGCAGCAGCTCACTGAGCTCCTGTCACTCGTCAGCACGTTGCCCGGAGACGCCGACGTCGTACAGCGCGCGGTGGAGCACACCGTCGAGGCGTTCGATGGGGACGTCGGGGCGGCCGTCGCCGGCGGGGCCGTCGTTGCCAGCGTCGGCTACGCGGCCGGTGGCGTGCCCGTCCAGGAGCTGCTGGCGGCCGCCGAAGGAAGGTCCCTCACCCTGGACGTTCCGGGGGCAGGGTCCTGCGGGCTGCTGGTCGTGCACTGCGACGCCCTCCCCGAGGGACGCCTGCTCCTCGGCCGGTCGACGCCTGACCAGTTCAGCAGCGAGGAACGCAGCCTGTTCCGCGGGTTCGCGCGGGTCCTGAGCCTGGCCTTGCAGGCCCGCCGGGCTCTGCAGCAGGAACGGGCGCAACGCGCCGCGAGCGAAGACGACGCCCTGCACCACAAGAAGCTGCTCGAGTCGTTGCGGGAGCGGCAGGTGCTCCTCGAGCAGCTCGCCGCCATCCAGCGGTCCATCTCGACCCGGCGCCCGCTGCATGAGGTCCTGGACGCCGTTGTCGCGGGGGCCACGGAGCTGATCGGGGACGAGATCACCGGCCTGCGCCTGATCGACCCGGACGACCCGACCGTGGTGGTGCTTGCCGCCTCCACAGGGCTCACCGCCGAAGTGCGTGAGACTGCCCGTCGCTCCCGCACCGGCGAGGGCCTCGGCGGCCTGGCCATCAGCAAGAACGCCCTCGTCGTCTCGGAGGACTACCTCGCGGGCGAGAGCCCGTTGGCGACCTTCGTGACCGATGGCGTCCAGGCCGCGATGGCCGCACCCGTGCGACAGGGCAACAGCATCGTGGGCAGCCTGGTGGTCGCGACGCGCACCCCAGGAAGGTCCTATAGCGAGCTCGAGCAGGAGATGCTGGTCGCCTTCGCGGAGCACACGGGTCTCGCATTGAACGACGCACGTACCGTCGCCGCGCTCAACCAGTCCGTCACCGACGCCACCAGGCAGGCACGGCTGGACCCTCTCACCAACCTGCCCAACCGCACCGACTTCATCGAGAAGCTCCGGGCCGGCGTCTCGATGGGCCGGCCCCTCAGCCTGCTGTTCATCGACCTCGACGACTTCAAGCTCGTCAACGACACCTTGGGCCACCCGATCGGCGATGCGCTGCTGACGGTCGTGGGTGAGCGGATCACCGGCAACGTCCGCGGTGACGACATGGTGGCAAGGCTCGGAGGTGACGAGTTCGCGGTCCTGCTCCGCAGCACACCGCCACACCAGGCAGAGGAAGCCGCCGAACGTATCCGGCAGGCTCTGGCCCAGCCCTTTCACCTCCCCGGCCATCACGTCCTCATCGGTGCGAGTACCGGCGTCGTGGTGTGCGCCGAACCCGGGACGGACAGTGCGGAGGAACTGCTCCGGGACGCGGACGTGGCCATGTACCAGGCCAAGGGGCGCGGCAAGGGACGGTCCGTGCTGTTCACCCCGAGCATGCGGGTCGACCTCCAGGCCCGTAGTCGCCTCGAGCGCGACCTGCGCAACGCCGTGGAACGCGACGAGTTCGTCCTCCACTACCAGCCGGTCCTCGATCTCCGGCTGGGCCGCGTCGTGGGGAGCGAAGCACTGCTGCGATGGCAGCACCCCGAGCTCGGGCTCGTGCCGCCGTCCGAGTTCATCTCCGTCGCCGAGGACACCGGCATGATCGTCCAGATCGGCGAGCAGGTCCTCGTCGACGCGAGCGTGCAGACCGCCCGCTGGAACACCGGCCGCCGGGAGTGCCCCCTCACGGTCAGTGTCAACGTCTCCGCTCGGCAACTCACCGACGGGGTCATCGTCGAGCACGTCCGGAACGCGCTCGACCACTCCGGGCTTCCTGCCGCGCTGCTCACCCTCGAGCTGACCGAGTCGGTCCTGGTCCACGACATCGATCTTGCCGCCGCCATCCTGGTCGAGCTCAAGACGCTCGGCGTCAGACTTGCCCTCGACGACTTCGGAACCGGCTACTCCTCACTGAGCTATCTCGCACGGCTCCCCTTCGACATCCTCAAAGTGGACAAGGCGTTCGTCGCAGGGCTCCAGCGCGGCCAGACCGAGGCCCGACTCGCCGCCGCGGTCGTCGCCCTCGCGCAGTCGCTGCACCTGGACACCGTCGTCGAAGGCGTCGAGACCGCATGGCAGCTCGCCATGATGCGGGAGATGGGTTGCACCACCTTCCAGGGCTTCCTGTGGTCCCCCCCGGTCCCCGCCGCGGCCTTTGCCGCCTTCGACCCCGGTGGCGACCTGCTCAACGCCGACCTCCCACGTCGGGGATCCCGACGACAGGGCCCGTCGGCCCTCGCCCCGCGGCAGGACGGGGAACAGGCGCCTCACGCGTCGGGCCTGCCGCCTGATGCCCCAACCTACCTAGCGGTCAGGAGGTGAGCGGGGCTACGGTGCTGGACGGCCGCCGAGGACGCAGCTGAGGCGGGCCCGGACTGCACCTGGGAAAGGTCACCGTGGGACGCGTCGTACGCCTCTGCTCCTCCTCGTCTCGCGCGGGTGGTGCCCGCCGCGTGGCGCTCGCGGCAGCGCTGCTGGCAGCCGTCGTGGTCCCGTCGCACAGCCGCGCCGCCGTGCCGACCGTCCAGACGGCGTACTGGTGGGCGGGCACCGGCGCCACGCCGCCGGGCGTCCCTGACGGGGGGCTGTACGTCTCGTCCCAGCCCAGCGGGCCGACCGCGGTGTCGGCCCTCCGCCTGCGCAGCCCGCGCTCGACCACCGACGCGCGCCTCGTGCTCCGGGTGCACACGCTGCACGTCGTGGACGCGATGACCCTGGGCCTGCTGCCCAGCACGACCTCCTGGGTGCCGGGAAGCCACCAGCCCTGGACCGGCAAGCCGGGCTACGACCAGCAGCTGACGCCGACGGCCGGCTCGCTGTCGGCCGACCGGAGCACCGTCAGCTTCGACCTCGGAGCGATGTCCCGCGACGAGACCCGTGACGTCGTGCTGCTCCCGGCGCGCGCCTTCGCCGCGCAGCCGGGCTTCGCGCCCGACGCGCCCTCGCAGTCGTTCGACGTGTCGTTCGCCCCTGCCACCGCCGGCGCGCTCGTGGTGGCAGCGGGGGCGCCCCGCACGGTCCTGACCACCGGCGTACCGCCCGCGCCCACACCGCGCCCCGGTCCCGAGCTCCTCTACGCGCCGGAGGCCACGGCACCACAGCTCCAGAACCGGCCCGGCGGGCCCTGGCACGCGGCCCCCCTGCTGGTCTCCGGCGCCGAGGCCTACTCGCGCGGCGAGTACCTCTACCAGGGATTCCTGTACGACGACCACGGCGCCGCGGGCGCGGCCGACCCCAACGACCCGTTCACCAAAGCCTTCCTGTTTGCCGCCAAGGCCGGCACCCTCACCTACCCGACCGACCGGGCGTTCGTGAACAACGCCGCGGACCTGCTCGAGCTCCGGCTTCGCGCGGAACGCGACGACACCGTCTTCCGGACGACCTTCACGTCCCTCGTCGACCCGTCGAGGACGGCCTTCACCCTCGCGCTCGGGACCTCGACGACGCCTCACCCCTGGCCGGCCTCCGCCGGCGTGGGATCACCCGCCGCGCTGTTCGTGACCGTCCACGGCGGTACGGCGGAGGTGCGGGACGCCGCCACCGGGACCGTGGTGAGACCCGGCGCCACGGTGCTGGTCGACCTCGCCCGCCACCAGTACGAGGTCCATGTCCCGCACGCCACCTGGAACCCGGGCACCCGGGTGCAGCGGGTGGCAGCCGGCGCCGGACTGTGGGACGTCGCGGCCGGTCACTACCTGCTGCCCGGCACGACGGCCACCGCGACCGCCCCGGGGGGCGTGGCGCCGTCGCAGTCGGCGCTGTTCGACGTGGGCTTCCGGTTTGCCGAGACCATGCCGGACTGGAGCCACATGGGCCTGGCCTACACCATCGCCGACGCGGCGGTGGTCGAGCAGGCCGACCAGAAGTGCTTCTGGCGCGACTGCCAGCAGGCCGACGCCCTGCGCACCGGTGACCTGACGCGCCTGCACGCGGACGTCGACTTCGGCCGGCTGGCGCGCGGTGTCACCGACCTGAGCCACGTCCCCACGACGGGATACCTCGACCGGATCCACCCCAGCCGCCTCAGCTTCGGCCAGGGCGTCGACCCGGCCAGGACCTGCGGACGCTTCCCCGTGACCTGCACAGGCATGTTCGTCGGAAACCTGCAGCCCTACCAGGTCTACGTTCCCACCCGGAGGCGCCCCACCGCGGGCTGGGGCATGACGGTGATGCTGCACGCCTCCGGTGCCAACCACAACGAACGCATGGGCAGCCGGATGGAGCGCCAGCTTGCGGACCGCGGCTCAGGATCGGTCGTGGTGACCGCGCTCGCGCGCGACCCGAACGGCGACTACACCGACGCCACGGAGGCGGAGGTGTTCGACACCTGGGCCGACGTCGCACGGCACTACCCGCTGGATCCCAGCCGCACCGCGGTCGTCGGCTACTCGATGGGTGGCGGCGGGACCTACAAGATGGTGCAGCGCTGGCCCGACCTGTTCGCCGCCGGGTTCGGGGCAGCGGCTGTCGTGTTCGACGACGGCTGGCAGGGCCAGTGGTTCCCCGGCATGCTCAACGTCCCGATGCTCACCTGGATCGGCAGCGCGGACGAGGCCTCGGGCAACAACATCCAGCTCATCCAGGTGCACGACATGGAGCTCTACGGCTTCCGGTTCCAGATCCGGCAGTTCACCACGTCCGACCACCTGACCATCGCCACCAACGACGCGTACTCCGAGGCGGCCTCCTGGCTGGGTGACCGCCGGGTGGCGACGAACCCGTCGCGGGTCAGCTTCGTCGTGGACACCCGCTCGGACTTCCCGGGGACCACGATGGTCGCCAGCCATGCCTACTGGCTCGCAGACCTGACGGTGCGCGACCGTGCGAAGAACCCGGCAGGGTCGGTCGAGGCGCATTCACTCGGGCTCGGCCAGGCGGATCCCCGCATCGTCGACCGCTCGACCAGCGCGGGCACCATGAACGGCGGCTACCACGGGCCAATGCCGTACGTGCAGACCGGGCAGGACTGGGGCCCGAGTCTCGCGCGTCCCCGGGTCGACCACCTCGACCTTCAGCTGCACAACCTGGCGACCGCCGCGGTGGGCCTGTCCCGGGCCGGGCTCGACTGCCACGCGACGGTCTCGGTGCACAGCGACGGCCCGGCTCGCGTCTCCTTCCCGGCCTGCGGCCTGACCGCCCACCTGCCGGCAGGAACCACGAGCCTGTCGCTGACGGCGCCGATGCTCAGTCGCTCATGACCCGGAAACGGTCCAGGCCAGGATCGGTGGCGTCGGGGATGACCATGCCTGCCTGCAGACCGGTTCGCAGGTAGTCGATGACCGGCTGGGTCAGACGTTCGCCTGGTACGACGGTCGGAATGCCGGGCGGGTAGGGGGTGAGCTGTTCGGCGGCTACCCGGCCGGCGGCCTGGTCAGCGGGCACGAGCCGGGAGGGGTGGAAGAACGCCTCTCGGGGGGTGCAGGCGGTGTCGAGGCTGAGGTCGGCATAGGAAGGCAGGTGGACCGGCTTCGCTCGAGGCAGGTCGGCGGCGGCCTCGACCAGTTCGGCGAGGGCGGCGAGCAGCCGGTCGGCGGTGTCCTTGTCGTCGGCCATCGACAGGGTGGCCAGGACGCGGCGGTGGTCGCTGAGGCCCAGGTCGAGGTTGCAGTGCTCGCGCAGCCAGTCAGCGGCCTGGTAGCCGCTGATCCCGAGTTCGAGGACGTCGATGAGGACCTGCATCCTGTCGAGGTCGTGGCTGGCCTCGACGCCGAGCAGCTCCTCGTCGAGGACGTGCAGGCCCGGCAGTCGCTCGATGCGGGCCCGTACGTCGCGGGCGAGGTCGAGGGCGTCGCCGAGCAGCTGTTCGCCTTGCTCGACCATCTGGCGACGCCAACCGTCGATCCCGGCGTACACCAGGACACTGGGACTGGTGGTCATGAGCAGGTCGGCGCACGCCGACAGGTGCGGGAAGTCGATGAGATCGCCCTGGACGTGGAAGACGCTGCCCTGCTCGAACCCGGCGCCCATCTTGTGGACACTGACGACGCACACGTCGGCGCCGGCGCTCATGGCCCAGGTCGGCAGGTCGGGATGGAACGGCAGGTGTGCTCCCCAGGCCTCGTCCACGATGAGCGGCTTGCCTCGTGCGTGGCAGAGCTCGGCGATCGACCTGAGGTCGGCGCAGGTGCCGTAGGGGCTCGGGCTGACGACCATCGCCGCTGCCGCGTCGGGGTGCCTTTCCCAGGCTTCGGCGAAGGCCTCGGGCGACGGTGGGTGCGACAGGTGAAGGCTCTCGTCGTAGCGAGAGGCCACCCAGCGAGGCTGCAGACCGGAGAAGACCAGCCCGGCCACGACGGACTTGTGGGCGTCGCGTCCCAAGATCAGCTCGCCCTCGGTACCGGCCACCGCGAGCATCGCGGCCTTGACCGACAGGGAACTGCCGCAGGTGGAGAAGAACGCGTGGTCGGCGCCGACCGCCTCGGCCATCAGCGCCTCGGCACGAGCGAGCAGCTTGCCCGAGGAGGCGCGATCGCCGAGGCCCAAGGACATCAGGACGTCGTCCCGGAACGGCTCGGTGCCGAGAACAGCCAGGACCCGCTCGTCCACGCCTCGAGAACCGCGATGTCCTGGCGGAGTGAACCCGTATCGGCCCACCCGTTGGTAGTCGGCGTGCGCATCGAGGATGGGGGCTTCGGCCTGATTCATGTCGGGCTTCTACCGCGCGCAGGCGCTGTTCATGTCCTGGTCCGCGAGAGCCCCGGGCGCTCAGTTCTCGAGCTGCTCGCTGAGTGCCGCGTTGCGCCTCTCCAGGTCCAGGACGAGCGCGATGCCGGCGACGTTCAAGCCGTCCGCGAGCAGCTCGCTGATGCGCCGCAGCCGATCCAGGTCGTCATGCGAGTAGCGCCGGGTCCCGCCCTCGGTACGCGCCGGGTCCAGCAGGCCCCGCGCCTCGTAGGTCCGCAGGCTCTGCGGGGACATCCCCACCAGGTCGGCGGCGACGGTGATGCCGAACAGCCCTTGTGCGGGATCGGTCTCCATCTGAGCTCCTACTTGCATGATTCCCGGTCCTGGTGGTACAAGGAATCTACCTCACTCGGATGAGATTTTCGAGTGAGTACGACAGCAGTCCCTACTCCTGAGGAGCACACCATGCTCATGCGTACGGACCCTCTCCGTGACCTCGACCGCCTGCTCGGCACCCTCGGCACGACGGCCCGTCCCGCGGCCATGCCGCTCGACGCCTGGCGCGCCGGCGATGAGTTCGTCGTGGAGCTCGACCTGCCGGGCGTCGACCCGGGCAGCATCGACATCGACGTGGAGCGCAACGTCCTGACCGTCCGGGCCGAGCGCCCCGTGCGCGCCAACGACGCCGAGCTGCTCACCGCCGAGCGGGCACGGGGCGTCTTCTCCCGCCAGCTGTTCCTGGGCGACGCCCTCGACACCGAGCGCGTCAGCGCCGCCTACGAGAACGGGGTCCTGACCCTGCGGATCCCGGTGGCAGAGCGGGCCAAGCCGCGGAAGATCACCGTGGAGGGCGTGAGCAGCGGGGAGGCACTGAGCATCACCGCGTGACCGGGCGACGGGCGGCCGGGAAGGAGAGCTCCTGCTGACGGTTCCCGGCCGCCCTCGCAGTCCGTCCGGACAGGCGTACGGGTCGAGCCCCTCGCGCCGCCACCTCCCTCACCTCGAGACGACCGCTTCAGGCTGAGACCGGGGCAGGAGCCCCTCCCCGGGTGAGAGTCGGCTCGGGCGAGCCGTAAGGGCGAGGGAGGCGGACCACGAGGAGCGGAAGGAACAGCTGGACGAGGGGTCCGATGGACAGCGCGTAGAGCACGGTTCCGAGTCCGACCGTGCCCCCGAGCGCGAACCCGACGACCACGACCACCACCTCCTGCACCGTCCGGACGAGCCGGATCGACAGCCCGGTACGACGGGAGAGCCCGGTCATCAGGCCGTCGCGCGGACCAGGACCCAGTTGAGCCCCGATGTACATGGCGCCAGCGAGCCCGTTGAGCAGGATGCCGAGCACCAGGAGGAGCCCGCGCAGCCAGAGCTCGGAGGGCTGGTGCAGCACCGACAGGCAGGCATCTGAGGCGACGCCGATGACGAGGACGTTGGCGATCGTGCCGAAGCCAGGAGCCTGGCGCAGCGGAATCCAGGCGAGCAGGACGACCAAGCCGACGAGGGTCACGACGGCGCCGAAGCTGATCGGGAGATGGCTGGCGACGCCGTAGTGGAACACGTCCCATGGGTCGAGGCCCAGTGCGCTGCGGATCATCATGCCCATCGAGACGCCGTAGAGCGCGAGGCCGGCGAACAGCTGGGCGAGGCGGCGCGGGAGCCGGCCGGCCCGCACCTGTGCGGCGCTCCCGAGGTCAGCCAGAAGGTGGGAGGTGGTCGTCATGTGCACCAGTGTGACCGAAAGTGGACTGGTGAAGTAGAGCCAATAGTGCAACAGTGGTCTGCATGGAGCGCACTCTTTCCGCATCGCGCGCGGCCACCCTGCTCGGCGACTTCTCGGTGTCCCCCGCCTACAGGGGCCTCGCCGAGGGCTTCCGGCGCCTCATCGCTGACGGACGCATCCCGGTGGGCACCCGACTGCCGAGCGAACGCGACCTCACCGCCACTCTCCGGGTCAGCCGGACGACGGTGACCCGGGCGTACCTGCTGCTCCGGGAGTTCGGATACGCCACCGCGCGACAGGGTTCAGGGACGGTGGCCGCTCTGCCGGTCTCCCGCGGCCACCGCGGCGACCACCTGCTCACCCCGGCCGAGGAAGGCGGCGACAACGTCGACCTGACCTGCGCCGCCAACGTCGCGCCCGCAGGCATGGCGGCCGCCTACGAGGCAGCGGTGGCCGACCTGCCGTCCTACCTCGGTGGCACGGGCTACTTCCCTTCGGGACTGCCGGCCCTGCGCGAGGCCCTCGCCGCCCGCTTCACGTCCCGCGGGCTGCCGACCTCACCGTCGCAGATCCTCGTGACCGCCGGCGCCCTGGGTGGCCTGGCCATCGCGACCCGGGCCGTGACCGCTGCGGGTGACCGCGTACTCGTCGAGAGCCCGACCTACCCGAACGCGATCGCCACCCTGCAGCGCGCCGGCTGCCGGACCGCCGGCGTGGATGTCGACGTGCACGGCTGGGACATCGGCTCGGTGGCCGCCGCACTCCGTCAGGTGGCACCCCGGGCGGCCTACCTGATCCCGGACTTCCACAACCCGACGGGTGCTCTGCTCCCCTCGGAGGGACGGGCGGAGCTCGGTGCTGCCCTGCGTGCCTCCCGGACCGTGGCGCTGATCGACGAGTCGCTGGTCGACGTGCCGCTGGAGGGACAGTCGATGCCGACTCCGCTCGGCTCGTTCGTGCCCGACAGCATCACCATCGGCAGCGCGAGCAAGAGCTTCTGGGGGGGCCTTCGGATCGGTTGGCTCCGCGTCCCCGAGCCCCGCTCCGCCGCCGTGGTCGCGTCGCGGCTCTCGCTGGACCTCGGGGCGCCCGTCCTCGAGCAGCTCGTCCTGCTGCAACTGCTCGCCGCCGAGGACGAGATCATGTCGTGGCGCCGATCCGAGCTGCGCGTGTCCCGGGACGCTCTGGTCTCGGCGCTGCGCTCCGAGCTGCCGTCCTGGACCGTGAACCAACCCGGCGGTGGGCTCGCGCTCTGGGTCGAGCTTCCCGAACCTGTGTCCTCCACTCTGACCTTCGTGGCAGAGCGACACGGCCTCCTGCTGGCATCTGGGCCGTCGTTCGCGCCCGAGGGCGGCCTCGAGCGTTACCTGCGACTGCCGTACACGCTTGCGTCCGAGCCCCTCGTCGAGGCGGTCCGTCGGCTCCGGCTCGCCTGGGACGAGACCCTCGCGACCGACACCGCCAGGCCGGGCCGTCGCAGCCTGGTGGCTTGAGAAGCGACCAACCGCTGGCATCGTCCCCGGGCCACTTCTGGCTCGCCGGCTGACCTGAGCGCTTCGGGTAGCGATGCCGCTTCGCCGCTGCGCGTCGCGGTCCGACGATCTGCCGGCGGTGGCCAAACAGCGTTCAAGGACAACCGTTTACAGGCCGATGGCAACCCCTCGGACGAGGAAGCGACCTCGACCTTCGTCGACGCCGCCGGCTCACCTGACGGTGGCCAGCAGGCGCTACCACTCGTCCACTCGTACGAGGCGGACAAGAGCTACGGTCCTTCGGATGACCACACTCGTGCTGGTTCGCCACGCGACCTCGACACCCCCAGGCGCCGATGGTCTCAACGAGTACCAGCGGCAGCTGACCTCCCTTGGGCTGGCGCAGGCCGACGCTCTCGTTGATGTCCTCCTTGCCTACGCGCCCGATCGCATCCTGTCGAGCCTCTACCTGCGCTCCCTTCAAACGGTGCGGCCTGCCGCCAGCGCGCTGAGCCTGAACGTGGAGCCCCGCAACGAACTGCGTGAGTGGGACTCCGGCATCGAACCAACCCCCGATTGGCAGAGGCACTATCGCCGCTGCTGGAACCGCCCGACCTGGGCGACCGGCGCGGGTGAGAGCCACAAGGCACTGACAGTGCGGGCCGTGGCAGCGCTACGGCGTTGTGCGCGAGACGCCCCTGAGTCGGTGACGGTGATCGGCTCACACGGAACGTGGATCTCACGGGCACTTCAAGGCCTTGGGTGCGACATTGATGCTGACTTCTGGTTCGACATGCCCATGCCCGCGATCTACGCGCTGCAACTCAACGAGGACGCGCTCCGCTCGGTCAACGGACCTGGCCTAGCTGATCGATAGGCGGCGTTCTCCGAAGTACGCCGCATCGGCATTACCATCTGTTCGTGACCGAGATGCTTGCGACCATCGTCGTGAAACGAACGTCTGCGCCGTGGCGCGACCGCAAGCGCGCCTACAAGCTGCTTGTCGACGGTCGCGTGGCTGGTGAAGTGCGAGATGGCCAGGAAATCAGGCACACGGTCACACCGGGAACGCACACAGTGGCAATGAAGATCGACTGGAGTGGAAGCGACTCACTTTCGGTGACGCTCGGATCTGGCGAGACCGCCTGGTTCGTCGGCGAACCGGCTTCGAGCTCTGCGACGGCCCTCAGAGACCTGTTGAGCCGCAGTGCCTGGGTCTCGCTGCGCGAAGACCCGAACCGCTGATCCGCACGAGAACCGGCTTTGCTCAGGCCGGCCGAGTGGACGGTAGCCGGCGTTCTCTGCTCAGGCCGGCCGGGTGGACGGTAGCCGGCGTTCTCCACCGGGGAGGAGGCGTTCTTCGATGCTGGCGATAGCGTCACGACGTGACTGAGCCCAGCCCGATGCAGCTTCCTGTTGACCCCCTGATCGCAGCCCTGCGTGTTCATGCCGACACGATGACGCTGAACCTCCCAGGTGGTAGCCCTATGCCCGCGATCAACGCGCTCAGGGAGACGGCTTTGGCGTACGTCAAGGCAGTGTCTGAGCTGACGGGATGGGGCAACGTTTTCGCCGACCTTTACGAGGAGGAGGACGACGACGAGTTCGAGGACGACGAGACCGGGTCCGCAATGGAAGGCCCCGTCTCTGGCTTCACGGTGCTCAGGCGGTACGACTACGCGGTGACGGACGAACAGGCCGTGATGGAAGCTGGTCGTGAGGCGTGCAAGGTCGTGTGGCCCGACGACAGCGAGGAAGCGGCCGTCGCGGACGTGGATCATCTCGGTCGTGCCCTGTACCAGATTGCCCACGCGCACGGCTGGGACTCGTTGGCTGGCGTTGAGGGCCTGCGTCCGCTCGGAGGGACCACCTTGCTCCACCGGCAGGACGAGCTGCTGAGCACCCATCCGGACGAATGGCCGGACGACATGTTCGACACCGAGGGCGAGGATCTGTACCAGCAGAGCGACGTGTTCGGGCCTCCCCCGAAGTAGATGAGGAAGTGCGGCTCCCGGCTCAGCTATCAGGCTACCCCACCGTCTCAGTCGCCCGAGACGACCTGGTGTTTGCTAGCAAGCCACGCGCTAGCGCTGGGGCGGCACTTACAACGGCGAGATGAAGCGCCTCATGATCGACCACGCCTCCTACTCCATCCAGGGCATTGTATTCACTGTGCACTCGCTCAACATGCGCTCTCAGAAGGCGGTCGAACGGCTGGGCGCTCGACCTATGGCCACGGAGCCGGACTGCCAGGGACGAGGCGAGAACATCGTCTTTCGGCTCGAAGCTACGGCACGAGGGCTCAGTCGATAACTGCGGGGATCAGGCGCTACTTGTCAGTTGCGGCGTGGTCTCACAGTGCGGGCACTTCGCATCATCCGGCGAGAAGATGTCGGCTTCCTGGCCCGACGCGCCGACTGCCCTACGCCGTCGGTGCACGGCGAGGCAATACCCGCCAGAGGCGACCTACCGCGACGCCGCCGAGAGCGAGCAGCAGCCGGGCCCAGACCGAGAGTGCGCCGCCCTTGAGTGTTGTCGTG